>Ga0068714_10003502_pt1 | contig 18543 bp, 14 predicted proteins | sample MTBNYHSulfiMetaG_FD_62988 | JGI IMG/M metagenome (GOLD analysis project Ga0068714, IMG submission 62988) | Enrichment culture microbial communities from rom New York Harbor, USA that are MTBE-degrading - MTBE-NYH (New York Harbor Sulfidogenic)... | ecosystem: Environmental > Aquatic > Marine >... | reverse complement strand
TTTGTCAAATTGGCCTTGGAAATTCTCTCTCCCGAGGGAAGGACATATTTCGAGAGATTCGTCCGGGAGGAGTTAGATTTTGGACATACGGTGCCTATCACCAAGCCGCTAAAGAAAGTACCCTACAAGGGGTCGATTTGGTATCAGGCCGCAAGGCGCATGATGGACCCTCCAGACCCGAACCCAGATATTCCATTCTAAACGCACACCCATTTCTTGGCTGAAAGGCCATGCTCAGGTATGGCCAAACACGAGGATGGTCCTCAGCGTGGTGCTCAGGAAGCCGGTCAATTCCCCAAATGAACCACGGCCCTTCTGAGCCGGTTCTCCAATTCAACCCGGTGGTTCAGTGAAACGGTCCTGTGGGTGATGTGCCAGGTTATGACGTTGTAGAAGGCCCATATCGTTGGCTGTGGATACCCTTCAGTCAAAAACCCTTCAACCTCATCTGTCACCTTTTCCTCAATCGTCTTGGTGGCCTTTTTGCCGAATCCCAGGGCCTTCATAACCTTCTCATATGTGTCGAAGGATAGAGGCCGCGTTTCCCATTCGCACCAAGTCTCAACCTGCCTGTCGAACCGTGAAAGAACGGTAGACACGTCCTTCTTGAAATCTATCCTTTCAAAAACCAACAGCCCTCAACGGGGGACTATTGAAAAGGTCAAAATATTATGTTGCGGGATGAGGAAATGACAACGGCCAGAATCAGGATAACATTTGCTTTTATTTGACATTCAGCCTTTCTCAAGACAAACATCAGAATCGCTGTCTTTTTAGGGGGTTGAGGCAACTCACAACATAAGTCAAGATGTGTCAACCTATTGAATTTATGAGATATCAACTGGATGTTCTCAGTCCGAATACATCGGTTAGCGCCAATAGTCATCCTCTTTTCATCAATCATTTCCTCAGTATCCAAAGTGAAGCATTTATGACAACTACCACATATCTCGCTAATGACCTTGAGCCCAAAAACTTCCTACTTTTTTGTCAGCATTTTGTCCGAAACGCATGGGGACAATGCAACCATCACCGGCTGCAGCCTCATCCAATACTGTTCACACCCACACGCTTGGGGCACAATAGGGCTCCATTGCTTCTCCTGGTTTGCCGCAGCGGTTCACCCCCACGCGTGTGGGGAACACTGATAAGGCGTGCCCCTGGTCAATAGGATCGTCGGTTCATCCCCACGTGTGTGGGGAACACGTAAATCCGGGTTCCACTTCTGCGAAAACCCCCGGTTCATCCCCACGTGTGTGGGGAACACTCTATCATTTCATCAATGATAGGGATGTATTGCGGTTCATCCCCACGTGTGTGGGGAACACATTGGCGACAGCCCCCGCTCCTGTAAATACGCCGGTTCATCCCACGTGTGTGGGGAACACGGGGTTACGGACCTGCCAACCAGTTTCAAAGACGGTTCATCCCCACGTGTGTGGGGAACACCAAAGTGGATCTGGCAGCAACGCAAACCGGGTCGGTTCATCCCCACGTGTGTGGGGAACACGCAACTGGATGGTGTGTGTACCTCACGGGACGCGGTTCATCCCCACGTGTGTGGGGAACACCCGACTACACCATTGCCGATTCCGCCAGCGGACGGTTCATCCCCACGTGTGTGGGGAACACCCATGCAACCAAATGGGGCGTCAAGCATTACACGGTTCATCCCCACGTGTGTGGGGAACACCAGGCCACATGGGGCTCGGCCTCGGCCATAAGCGGTTCATCCCCACGTGTGTGGGGAACACGTGGGACTGGCGCTGCTCCTGGTCGGGGCCGGCGGTTCATCCCCACGTGTGTGGGGAACACTCAACGGCCGGAAAAGAGCTGTTGGTGACCAACGGTTCATCCCCACGTGTGTGGGGAACACACATATCCTGTCCCCTGGCAATTGAAGATCTGCGGTTCATCCCCACGTGTGTGGGGAACACGCGACATCCTAAAAAAGGATATCGGATACCTGCGGTTCATCCCCACGTGTGTGGGGAACACTGGAGGTGATACCATGCTGAAAAAAATCAAATCGGTTCATCCCCACGTGTGTGGGGAACACCCTGTACAGCGCCGCTATCCCTAAATGAAGGTTCCCGGTTCATCCCCACGTGTGTGGGGAACACGGCCCATAGATATTTTGTACTCTTCCAGCAGCCGGTTCATCCCCACGTGTGTGGGGAACACCTGGTCCAGCGATTCCGAATAGGCGCGAGTTGCGGTTCATCCCCACGTGTGTGGGGAACGCCGCTCACAATTACATCGGGTACATATAGAGCCCGGTTCATCCCCACGTGTGTGGGGAACACCTCGACGGCCTCCGCCCCGAATTGGACAACCCCGGTTCATCCCCACGTGTGTGGGGAACACGCTGGTGATAACCCCCGTTCCTGCAAGTACGACGGTTCATCCCCACGTGTGTGGGGAACACTCCTCCTGTTCGGGCGCGAGATCAAACCCGTACGGTTCATCCCCACGTGTGTGGGGAACACGAAACAAGATGCTATGTAGGATGTTGGAGTTCGCGGTTCATCCCCACGTGTGTGGGGAACACGGCACATTGATAGCTGTGAAGGTCATTCCATACGGTTCATCCCCACGTGTGTGGGGAACACTACTCGTTCCACGTTTCATCGGCCCATTCGATCGGTTCATCCCCACGTGTGTGGGGAACACGGTGACAATGCTGATGTCCGGCAACCGGTCTACGGTTCATCCCCACGTGTGTGGGGAACACAAGTCCTAATTCCGTCATCTGTTTTCTCCTCTCGGTTCATCCCCACGTGTGTGGGGAACACGCAGCCCTATGAAGAGAAACCCGGAGAGGAACCGGTTCATCCCCACGTGTGTGGGGAACACGCCAGGATGGCCCGGCCGGCCTGATTCTGCCGCGGTTCATCCCCACGTGTGTGGGGAACACTTTGAAAACACAACGTCCATCCTATTGAGCGGCGGTTCATCCCCACGTGTGTGGGGAACACGAAATAGAGCTTGTCGTCATTCTTGGTGTATACGGTTCATCCCCACGTGTGTGGGGAACACGTCATCTCAGGCGTCATGTCCATTAGCGGCTCCGGTTCATCCCCACGTGTGTGGGGAACACCTGTCAGATGCACAGCACGGGCATCAGTACACCGGTTCATCCCCACGTGTGTGGGGAACACCGTTGAATGTCTCGGATTGCAGATGAAATAGCCGGTTCATCCCCACGTGTGTGGGGAACACATAAGCCAAGATTTTCTCAGATCATGCTGGGTCGGTTCATCCCCACGTGTGTGGGGAACACGCCAGGTAGCAGGTCAGGGCCGCCACGTCGATCGGTTCATCCCCACGTGTGTGGGGAACACACTGCTCGCGCCAGAACACGCCCTTGTGCCCGCGGTTCATCCCTACGTGTGTGGGGAACACTCACCGACCTTCAGGCAGCCATCGGCACCAAGCGGTTCATCCCCACGTGTGTGGGGAACACACCGAGTTGAAGGATACTCCCATCGAGGTGATCGGTTCATCCCCACGTGTGTGGGGAACACACTAAGGCTCGCCCTCTAACCGCCTATTATCTCGGTTCATCCCCACGTGTGTGGGGAACACGCCGCTCAAACCTGTCGTCCTCCATTTACACGCGGTTCATCCCCACGTGTGTGGGGAACACTGCCCGCTTTTCATCTCTCCGATGAATGCGTGCGGTTCATCCCCACGTGTGTGGGGAACACGTCTGCGACACGCCGATGGAGGCCAGGGCGTCCGGTTCATCCCCACGTGTGTGGGGAACACGGAAGGCAGGCAAGGAGTACGTTTCCGATATGCGGTTCATCCCCACGTGTGTGGGGAACACGGCGACCAAGATCCGGCGTTTTCGCATGCCGTCGGTTCATCCCCACGTGTGTGGGGAACACGTTCAACCGACCCGTGCCGATTCATAAGGAGTCGGTTCATCCCCACGTGTGTGGGGAACACTCCTGCTCATCGGGGCCGAATTCGAGTGTTGCCGGTTCATCCCCACGTGTGTGGGGAACACCTTTCTATCGGCGGCCTGTTCGGCCACTTTGACGGTTCATCCCCACGTGTGTGGGGAACACTTAATTAGTGCCCATCCATAAATGGGTCTTTTCAGGCTGTTAAAAATTTGAGCACACCAAATCGCCGCCCAACGGGTTGGTTTTACGGCATTTTCAATTGATCAAGGCCCAGTTTTGAGCCTACTTTACCTCAATTAGACGCAGTTGTGCCTTCAATTGGTGCCCTGAGTTCCATATTTATTGCTGTTTGGCTACGTTACGGGTTTCAGCCCCCTCGCCAGCGTAAATAGGTTCGCGGCGACAATACAAGACCAGGCATAGCTTTTGAAGGACTCAAATGACTTCCAGGTGCACCTTGAAAAACCGAAGGAGCGTTTAAGCCAGGAAATGCCTGACTCAATCCCTGCACGGAAACGACGCAGCCGTTTGTATACCCAGGGACTTTGGCACATGTCTTCTTCGTTGAGACCGCGTTTTTTGGCAAAGCAAACGTTTTTGATATGCTTTTTGGCAGCCTTCAGGTTCGTCTTGGATGCAAATCCACCGTCCAAGGCCGCGTTCAAAGGATAATGACCGTAGATCTGTTCATGACGATCTAACATTTCACAGGTCAGAGTAGAATCCGCCGGATTGCCTTCAACGATCAAACAGTCGGAGATGAAATTGGACGGCCCACCGGTCAAACAGACCTTGTGGCCATAGTAGGTGTCTCTCCGATCTTTTATGATAATGTCGGAATGAGGCTCAAAAATCGAAACAACTTTTTCCGTGGCTGGGACCTTTTCGTCGTGGAGAACTCTACGTTTGGTTTGGTCGATAACCCTTTCGGCCAGGGGAATCAGTTCTTCAAGATCTTTCGTCATGGCCATTGCCAGGGCCATGTCTTTGACATCATGGAACTCACACGAAGCGAGGATAGAGACGGCTGACCTTGAATAACCGACACTTCTTTCGGTGACCTTGAGAAGATCTTTGTAAGGGTTGACTCTGGCCTTCTTGCTCTTTGCGTTCAGGATTTCAAGTGCTCTTCTCTTGGCACGTCTGCGGTGATCTGTGAAGAGGATGCTTATGCCAAGTTCTTCTTTCATTTTTGTGAGACTGCGTGTCAGCACACGCACACAATCCCAAAGCAAGGATGAATCCGAAGGCTCGTGGATGTTCGAACAGACAACGGTGGAATCAATGCGAGCTTCTTTGCCCTTTTCAATCTTCTTGTCCTCTCCGTATGCAGCCAGAAGCTTATTGATCATTTCCCATGTTTCAGGAGAGATGACCTTGATATTCTTGCAAAGGGCGGATTTCCTGAAACCCTTTTGCGTGAAGCCGATACGACAGAACCTGCGGTACGTATGGGAATCGATCAGATGAAAGGCCAAATCCTCATAGCTGAACCCTTCTGCCTGTTTGATGATAGCAGCTCGCAACACTTGCTCAGCAGTCATCCCTTCCGCCCCACAATTTCGATTGACGACGCCGTGAGTAAGGTCTTGCAAAACCATGTCTGTAATGGTAGGAATAGCGTCAAGGATCTCACTTACCCGGTCCAGTTCTCTGGCCCGGGGATGCTCAAGGCCGAAAGGCATCAAGGGCATCTTTGATTCTTTTTGCGCATTTTTTGGTGGCTCCTTATTCCTCTCTTATTGTTATTTCAATGGGTTATGTTTCTTATAACAAAAAAAGAGAGAATTTGTCCACCTTAAAATGCGCTTTTTTTATTGGAATTCCAAAATGTTACCTTTACATGGATGGACACTAATTATAAATTTGAGCGCGTGACATTAACTCGGTTCATCCCCACGTGTGTGGGGAACACAAACCCAAATCACACGATCCCGTGATTGAAACCGGTTCATCCCCACGTGTGTGGGGAACACTCAGCGTCTGATCCGCAAACCTTTACATCATACGGTTCATCCCCACGTGTGTGGGGAACACGAATAGTTTTTGCTGGCCATAAGACTCTGCTGCGGTTCATCCCCACGTGTGTGGGGAACACTCGATCACGTCCAACTGCAAGGGACAAATATGCGGTTCATCCCCACGTGTGTGGGGAACACTATAACGGCGTATATGATACATCGTCTGTCGCCGGTTCATCCCCACGTGTGTGGGGAACACAGTTGTGTAAAAGGATAGCAAAAAAAATATAACGGTTCATCCCCACGTGTGTGGGGAACACTGGTCGGACGTTGGCACGATGCCCCATATTGCCGGTTCATCCCCACGTGTGTGGGGAACACACCTGTGCGCTTGGGGCTGGGCCTGCCTATCGCGGTTCATCCCCACGTGTGTGGGGAACACATCATGATTACAAGTTTGATTCAAAGCGTGGCCGGTTCATCCCCACGTGTGTGGGGAACACAGATGGAACTCGTGAAATACAACCCCACACATCGGTTCATCCCCACGTGTGTGGGGAACACTTTTTGTTAATAGTTAATCATCCTCCCAACAGCGGTTCATCCCCACGTGTGTGGGGAACACATACGCTTGGTCTCCCATGCCTAATCCGTCAGCGGTTCATCCCCACGTGTGTGGGGAACACCCCGGAAACCCTAAAAAATGAGTCGGCGACTACGGTTCATCCCCACGTGTGTGGGGAACACAGGTGCTGAGCATACCTGACAACGGTTGTTATCGGTTCATCCCCACGTGTGTGGGGAACACATATGAGGGGAGATTGAAGGGTTACATATAGACGGTTCATCCCCACGTGTGTGGGGAACACACAAAAGAAGCAGCGCAAAAAAACATTAGAGCCGGTTCATCCCCACGTGTGTGGGGAACACTTTCATTTTGGGTTGGCTGCATTTTTTCCCTCCGGTTCATCCCCACGTGTGTGGGGAACACTACTAAAATAGTGGGGACGCCCGGCAACCCTGCGGTTCATCCCCACGTGTGTGGGGAACACAAAATTTCCGATGAACTGACGAGTTCTCTAAACGGTTCATCCCCACGTGTGTGGGGAACACTCGATTTGCCTGAACTTCGGCTTGCTGGCAGTCGGTTCATCCCCACGTGTGTGGGGAACACCCCTGATTGACAGAGCCATTGTAACCATTGAGCGGTTCATCCCCACGTGTGTGGGGAACACGAATAATTCCCGGCCGAATATTATCCCATATGCGGTTCATCCCCACGTGTGTGGGGAACACGCCAACTTGCAGCGTCCGGCGATGGGAGCCAACGGTTCATCCCCACGTGTGTGGGGAACACCCCTTCTCCCATGCCACCTATGCCCAAGAGAGCGGTTCATCCCCACGTGTGTGGGGAACACAGTTGTCAGTCACATAGAATCAGATCCAGGCGCGGTTCATCCCCACGTGTGTGGGGAACACACGATCTCGTCGCATGGGCACATTATGCCTCCCGGTTCATCCCCACGTGTGTGGGGAACACGCCGGCACGTCGGCCGCTGCGATGGTGATGGTCGGTTCATCCCCACGTGTGTGGGGAACACTTCGGCGGGGCCACACAGAAAAACGTCAATCGCGGTTCATCCCCACGTGTGTGGGGAACACGTCGGCTGCCACTTCTATCTGATTTTTGATGTCGGTTCATCCCCACGTGTGTGGGGAACACGCGGTATGCCTGTCGGAGAAATCGAGAAATATCGGTTCATCCCCACGTGTGTGGGGAACACTGATCGGGTTCATCGGACCCGTGGCAAACGAGCGGTTCATCCCCACGTGTGTGGGGAACACCGGTACCACAACAGCGAGAAAAAGCCAAAAACCGGTTCATCCCCACGTGTGTGGGGAACACATACCATATAGCCGCTAACTGCCCTTGTTTGTCGGTTCATCCCCACGTGTGTGGGGAACACTTTCGTCAACCGTCCCGATAGCGCAAATATGGCGGTTCATCCCCACGTGTGTGGGGAACACGCAGGGGCGCGTGGAAATTTTTGCTGGCACATCGGTTCATCCCCACGTGTGTGGGGAACACTAATGCAAAGAATACATAGAGACACTGGTGTCCGGTTCATCCCCACGTGTGTGGGGAACACGTTTATTTTCATTGCCCAGGAAAAAACCCCGCCGGTTCATCCCCACGTGTGTGGGGAACACAATGGGCTGGTCGTTCGGCGGAAATACAAGGACGGTTCATCCCCACGTGTGTGGGGAACACGGAGTCATAATGACTGATACCATTACCACCGACGGTTCATCCCCACGTGTGTGGGGAACACCCAACGTCCAATTCGCATTTTTGGAGCGGGTCCGGTTCATCCCCACGTGTGTGGGGAACACTCTTCCTGAAACCTACTGAAATCAGGAACGTATTTTGGCAACCAGTTTTCTACCGACACTTTTGCTTTTTTCAGCACATTGTATTCGATTGTCAAAGATCATTGGCAGATTCACCTTCTCTTAGCTCAAGTGGCATAAAAGAGACCAGGCGGAGACCATCATAATCTATGGGAACACGCCGGTTTTCACCAAATGTCTGGAAGTCGAAGCCTGTTTCGGTGTTTGTAGCCCACGCCATGGCCACGTTACCTGTTTCAGCCAGAATCGTTATCTGCTCCCATATCATCTCCCTTATGCGCCTTGACACATCTCCCACATAGACCCCTGCACGGATTTCCAGAAGCCAGACAGCCAACCGGCCACGGAGTCTTGGCGGTACGTTTTCAGTTACAACAACCAGCATGCTCATCCTACTTGCTCCTATGTCCGTCTTCCCCTATTTTTTCCGGTTCTGGGATAGCCGGTGGCTGTGCATCTTCCGGAGGCGGCGGTGGTTCAATTCCTCCAGCGGATAGTATCTCCTCGATTGTGGGAATGATTCTATCAAGAATTCGACTTTGTCTGAACATATCTCGACAGGCAACGCGTACCTGCCTATCAGGATCGGAAGGATTTTTCGACGCGATCCGAAACGCAACGGGAAGGACAGCTTCAAATTTGAATATGTCTGCGATGTCATAAACAAAAGAGAGAGGTTTTCCAGAGTGCAAAAACCCGACAGCAGGCGCATATCCCGCTGCCAAGACAGCGGCCTCGGTTACCCCATATATACAGGATGTAGCCGCACTGACGCACCTGTTCACAAGATCGCCCGAATCCCAATCCGTTGGATCGTATCGTCTCCCCTTCCATTTAACCCCGTACCGCTTTGCCATTAACTCGTAGAGCTTCCTTACCCGCGCTCCCTCGATCCCTCTGAGCTGATCTACACTACGGCGTTCAGGCGGCTTCTCGCCAAAACGCATTTCAAACATTTTTCGGACAACTTTCAGCCGCAGGCCTTCGTCCAGGGCCAGCTTGGCCTGGTAAAGAAGCTTGTCCGAGCGTGCCCCACCGGGTTGACCTGACGAATAGAGCCTGACGCCGGCTTCCCCCACCCAGATAAGTAGGGTCCCCACTGTCGCTGCCAACTTCACCGCAGCGTGACTGACCCGGGTCCCAGGCTCCAGCATGATGCACGCCACCGATCCCACCGGAATGTGTTTACGTTCGCCATTAACGTCATCCACCACGACAAAAGCGCCATCCTTCACGTCGATTCTGCCATAGTAAACAAAGATCATTGAAACGCGGTCTTTAATGGGGATAGGTTTGAGAGGAGGAGGAACGTATTGGCTCATGGCATCTACTCTCCTTTAGATAACCGATCTTTCATCTCGATGGTTTTGCGTTCCCTCATGATTTCGACCTCAACCCTCTACGCAACGCGTCGACTTTCGGGAAACAGACGAAAAAAGAGCGCATATTCCAAAGGTTGGACTTGTCAAACCCCTTGCCGAATTCACCTGTAAGTCTCATGGAAAGCTCATGGATCAGGCGTTTACCATACTCTGCCCGCACCTCGCCTCGTTGCTCCTGTTCCACGATCAATCGACCGATCTCCCAATAGGAGGTCAGCATTTCGAAATTGACGGCCCGCCATACCCTTGAGCGGGCCTGGATCAGAACCTCACGAATCTATTTGGAGGATAGGTTGCGTGCCGGTTTGGGTTAGGTTAACGCTAATCTCTCCACCTTACACAGACATAAGCATCATCAGTATCACGTAGGGATTGCCAAAATACAAAAAGTCAAATCCTGCGCACCAGCATGCGCCCGCACCGGAAAGCCTTGGCTGGGCCAATGCCGCTTAGAGGAACTCCTCTAAAAGCGTCTGGTTCTGTAGTTATAAAAGCTTCCTTGTGCAGAATCCAGGAAATCGAAATAATATAAACTAAATGCTGCCTGCTTTTAATATTTGCTACTATGAAGAAATCCATACCTCAACCTGATTGTAGGATGAGGCAAAAAATTAAAGGATGTCTATAGCCTTCGGGCATCAGGCGCGTCCTGTCCCTTGCCACATTTTCACCCTTCTCGGCGAGAACAGCCGCCTCTCTATGGCAAACGACACCGGCACATCTGGAAGCGTATCCTTTCCCTCAGCAAAGGTGGCGCCCTCTTCCTGTCGTGTGAACGATTCGAGTGGTTTTTCACCGATGATGAGACGTAGCGCTTCGTCCCGGTCTTTTTTCACGAGCCCCAACACATCGTCCAAATTTTCCTTCAGGCCCGTAAGTACTGGTGTTGAAGGAATACATGTCTTGCGTCCGAGCCATATACCCCATTTCGGATCAGCAAGAGCGGTGGCGATTTCACCTAAAAGAACCGTATCTCCTTCTAAAAGGATACCAAAGGCTGCATCCATCAGGTATTGGCGATAGGTTAGGACGCAATCTTTGTTAATCGATCCACTCGCTCGCCTCGTATTCTGTACAGTATGGAAGTCCTGCAACCGTCGAACCGGTAGTTCCTTTTTGGATACATTCCAAGGGATTGCGATGGCAGTCATCCGTACCTTGCCGAAGCAGGATAGGTACTCATGCTCCTTGTCACTTCCACGGGGATATCCGAGCGCGGCACAGCACATCCCGGCGATGGCACTCTTGGTCGGCATCAGGCCGGTATTACGGCGGTTGTACTGGCTGTCGAATCCCCAGGATTGGAGGGGGCCCTTCAGATATAGTGCCAGAAAGCTTTTATCAGATAACATGTTTCACCACCTCTTCAACAAGTTTTTTCAAAGAAACCACCTCTAATCCAGCAATAGTATTTACTACAGACTTGTCCTCAGGCTTCTTATTCGGTTTCCCATTGAATTTATCCCTCAAAGAATTTTTGATTGTTATCTTTGCAGATCCCTCAATACCCCAAGTTTCCTTTAGATCCGAATATTCAGCATTCAGTCGCTTTATCGATTCAATAACATACCCTTGAGTAGATTTAATCGGCTTCTCAAAGGCATTAACCAACTGAATTGGATGCCCTTTTTCCCTTATGACGCCAAGTACATAGTCAGGAAGGGTATTGCTATTCATGGTGTTCTTGCGAGCACCGGGAATAGCCTTGACCGTTGCTTCGACAAATGTGCGAACTACACTTTGCCGCTCTTCACGAGTCATGCTTGCCAGATGTTCTTCATCTGCAACCATATCAAGGTTGATGGCCGCAAAACGGTAGTAGGTTGCAGAGTTGAACTCCAGGGTGCTGGTCATGCCAGCACCGGTTTCTTCCTTGGGTTGCAGATCATCCACAGCTGCGAAGAAATCTATCTCATTGTCAACTTTGTGGGTCGAAAGAGCATGGGAAAACATCGAGGCCGCTTCGACGGTCAAAGAGGGATCGTTGGCAACCATCCGTCCAAAAAGGGCAATGTCAGCAGCATCTTTTAGTTGAGCGGATTTTATAGCAGCTCTAATTGACTTGTCACTAAAAGCTTTCAATAGCGCAGCTTCATCTTTTTTCAATTGCTTTTCCAGTTGTTCCAGATGTTTCTTTCTCTCCTCTTGTTTTTTTTCTTTATCTTCCCCATCAAGTTTTTTCATTTCTTCCTTAACAGTTTCGATTACATTTGAGGAATTCATAACTTTTTCAGCCGATATCTTAACGTCACTCGTGACCGCATTTGCAATCGCATCATATTCTGCATCGGAGAAGAACATCAGCGTCTTGATCTTTTTGAAACCGTCAGCATCGAGTTTTGAATCTAACGTTTCAACGATATCAGCGACCTGCTCAGCAATGATTTTCGCAATGTTTTTCGCAATTTGTCTGGCTTCAAGTTTCTTTGATAGTTCATAAACCATGCGTCTGGATCGGTTTCCATTGAACTTTGAGGTATCCATCTCTTTTGCCATCTCGCGAATTGCCCGCTTCCAAGACTGACTCGACACACGCGCCCTCTGGACGCCGCCGAAGACTGCCGTCTTGGGTGAATTGAGATCATCACGGTTGAGGCAGGCAACAGGGACGGATTGAAGAATGTGCAATTCCATGTGTTTCATTATTATCCTCCTTATAGTTTTGTTGTATTTACAAATTTATTGGGGCAAGTAACAGCAGCCCAAAACCGAAGCTCTTGGCGCTGCCGATACCAGAGTAATACGTTTTGATAAATTTTTCCGAATCAGTCACTTCCAGAGTCCCGCGAAATTGTACCCCACCGTGGTAGCCAGATTGCCCTTTTTTACGAAAATGGTTTTTCAACATCGGACTTATTTCGAGCGATTTTTCTTTTACGATTTGAAATCCACCAGGGACATCTAATCCTGTTTCCTTATCCTTACACCTCACTTTGCCTTTCCGCTCAAGCCAAGCACTTAGCTCATCACGTTTCACCAAGGGAATGCGTTTGCCTTGATGCTTTCGAACTCCATTGGCGTCCCGTTGAACGATACATTTTGTGGGATTGGCCCGCAGGTCAAAGGCATAGTGCCTGTGAAAAAGAAACGAGGGGTTAATTTCCTTGAGGGCAAAACTATCAGACAGGCACCATTGGGGTCGCGAAGGTTTTATCTGGGAAAGAATCCAAAGCCGAAAAGCGCCTTCTATCTGATCGATCCTCCACAGGAACTCCCGCTTGGCATCTGGTGAATCACGAAAACTCTCCCATATCATTTTATGCCAGGCGTAGCTGTCTGAAATCCTCTCATTATAGGCGATTTCCGCATCAATTTCTAAACGTGCAAGCCAGCTCATAGTTCCTCCTCGGGCATTGGCGCGGCACCTTGCGCCCAAAAAGTGGATGCCCAATCGGTTTTGGTCCGATCGTTCCAAAATTTCAGGTCGGTTTCCAGCCGTTCGTAATTGACACACACCTCTTGTGATTTTGCCATGAGTACCATCCTCAGTACTCGGCCGTGTAACTCAGGCCCCTTTTCTGCTGTGAGCAAATGCTGAAACCTCCGTTCGGTCGGTGTCAACTTATTGTCATCGCTTGATTTTTCATGCCGCCGTTGCTCAATCGCCTTGCAGGTCGTGCCGAAATTACCGATGGATGCCTCTTCAGGATGTGTGGCGAAGAGCCCGGCAATATATGCCGAATCATCGTCTTTGATCTCAACCCCCAAACGATTCAATGCAGGCCAGGCACGGTGCCTTTTGTTTCCCACAAGTACGCATCGAAGGTTGGCCATCATTCCCCGGTCATCTTTGTACTTGCGGAGTTTTTCGAGTAGTCGACTCATATTTATACCTCCTTGGTTTCTGGTGAACCTGATTTACGCTCATTTTTTTTTGATGTAAGTTTCTGCCATCCTTTTGCAAAAGCGCGCATCTGCCGTGATGTCTCCTGCCCGCAGGCAAGGCGGTAAGCTTCACATGCTGCAGAAAAGAGCATTTTCCGCCATGCCTCACGGGTCGGTATAGCGGCATCGGTGCCGATGGCTTCAATGTGGTTCATCAGGAGAAAAAGATTTTTTTCAACCATTGTCCAGTATTGGATGGTAGCCTTGGAATACAGTTTAGATTTCAACTCCCACTTTCCCTGCATAGCTCTTTTCAGCCTGTTTTCCCAATCATGATCTATTTCTCTACGATATACTTCAACAGCCGAACCCAATTGACTGGCCCATGTTTCAGATATTTTTACCTCCGATTCATAGGTTAAGGTTCCTACGGACGTGAGAAGTTGCGATGGGAGATGAAAAACCGATTCAATAAGGTTAACAATTTCTGCTGCCTGCTTTGGGTTGGTTATCATTGCATTCACAATAATGTCGCAAGAACTGGTTTCAGGAATATTCAGCAGACAAAGAGGTCCACGGTTAGGACCTGAAGCATTCTTCCTGCGTACAGTCAGGGAATGCAGTTCTCTCCATACAGAACTATTGGGTCTTGCAGACAACAATTCGCGCTCTCCGTTCTTGTTTAAAACAATGGTGGCGAATAAGTCAGGATAAAAGGTGTTTTTCTCATCTTGAAATTTTGGGTATAGAAAACCAGCGCCGAGCAAAACACTTTTACAATCTTCATTGACTCTAAGAATTCTGGTTTGTGGGACCAGCCTTCCAAGGTGCGTTTTCGTTGCATTACGTATTGCCCCGTCCTCGGCAGGCGATTTGATAGGCATTTCCCATATCGGTTTTCCAATCAAGTCCGGAGATTCCCCATAAAGCAATTTCAAATCTTCATATGTATTCAGGTTCATATGTATAGATTCAAAAATATTTTTCCCTCGTAAGAATGTAAATAAAACGGATTTTCCGGAGCATGGACCTCCTTTAGGGTTGGTAGGATTCTTCATCTCGATACTTCCCCAAAGCCTTGATGATGCTTTGCCGCCAGCTACAAAAAAATTTTGAAAAGTTAGTAGGTCAAGAGCGATTTCTTCAGTAGCATACTCGGTTGCTATTCTTTCATTTGATGCATGGTCAAAAAGTGTTGAGTTGTGCCCGCTGGCCCGTGTAAAACATATTTTATTTAGTGTTGACCAAGCCTTATTTTCGTCAGATTTATCTCCTTTGTCAGATGGAAGATTCTCTAATTCCGCTACCTGCAACCACGGTTTTTTGGGATGGAACAATTCGAACGAATCTTTCCACTCTCTCAAGTACTTTCGCGTTGCTTCAGGCAACCGTTTCGGCGCGTCGCACCATTCGTCGTAATCTTTCGGTCCATTTAATGCGGCATGAGCGACACAAAGGAAAAGACGCATCAGGGAAACCCGTTCATGTGGGCGAACTGCAAGATCAGCGAATTTTTCCCCTTCGGATAGAACCTTACTTAAGCTCGCAAGTTTTCGTTGGCCTGGTGTGGTTACCACTGGTATCCATGGATCAAAAGCAACATTCATGTTCCCTCCTTTCAAGACGATTTTTCGATGATGAGTCCAAATTCGTTAGAATAGAATAGTTCGATTCCTTCTTTTAGCCCGCTCACTTTGACAATGTCATTCTCCTCAATAACTCCTACACTCTGCTTCCCGTAGAGATAGGTAGTAAAAAAGGGACACGGCTCAATATTGTCGAAACAGTATTCCGGAACTTTAACCAGGTTCTTGTGAATCCCCTGAGCAGTGGTAAGTCGAAACTTATCACCTTCGAGGTTCACTGATGAGCCGTCAATAAAAACAGCTTCCTGTTTGTTTAAACTTTGACACAAAACCACGGGAACCGTGGGCATTTCATTAAGACGGGTCTGGACGCCTTCTTCATCTTCTAGTGCCACCTGCCAGAGATTACAGTTACGAAAGGCAATTATTTTTTTTGCCGACTCCGTTCCAAACCAATCATTGAAGAGCTGGCACCACGAATCGGGTTCGTTTTTTCGTTCCTGGTAGGTCGATTCAATCAACTGCCGAATTTGGGATGGGATAGATACCCCGCCCTGCTCCTTGCTTTGCTTTTTCCATATTTCAAGAGTGCGTAAAAGGACAAACGGGGCATACACATATGCCTTGCTTCCGAGTGCTTTTATTATCGCCTTTGGTTGCATGCTTTTAAACTCTTCAAGACTCTTTTCCTCTTTAATAATGCAAAGTCGAGCTTCATCCACCGGACGCTGTTCCCGTTCATGCCGCCACAGCCGCCCAAGACGTTGCAAGAGCATGTCGGTGGGAGCCAATTCGCTAATCAATAGATCAGCGTCGAGATCCACGCTCTGTTCTACGATCTGAGTGGAGGAAAGAATACAGCCGCACCTTGTTTTTCCATCTTTATCAAGTCGTTCCATCCACTCCTTTTCCAGTTCCTCACGCAGCCAGAAGGGAACCCGGGAATGGAGCAGGCCGATCGGGAACTCTTTTTTTATCGATTCCGGAAACCGTCGATACTGTTTCTGGGCTGCATCAATGGTGTTGCATATCCAGATTACAACGCCACCGTTTCTGGCAACCATAATCGCCTCCTTATCGGCATTTTCCCGGGTAATAAAATCGATTTTGACGGTTCGTGACTTTGGCGGCGCTGCTGCGACCGGTTTGAGCATACGACCTTCGTTACGTCCTGTGATGAGAGGATAGGGTTGTCCGCCCTCACCTTCAGCATCTTCCGGGTGAGAGACAATTTGCGCCCGCCGCTTTCCCGAAAGGGTGGCGGACAGAACAATTACGGTACAGCCCAACCCTTCAAGAGTTGTAATCAGCTTGTCAATAAGCGTACCGGTATAAAGGTCATACGAATGCACTTCATCGATAATCACCACCTTTCCTGCAAGGGCAAAGTGGCGAACGAAGAAATGTTTTGCCGCCACCACACCAAGAAGAGCCTGGTCAACCGTGCCAACGCCAAAAGGAGCAATTAGGGCTCGCTTTGCCGATGCAAACCAGTCCCGACCCATTCGTGCATCATCAAAAGACGCCCCTTGCTTATCGGTCGCTGTCGGGTGAATTACACAGTCATTTTCCATGAGCCAGGAATTGCTATGAATGAGACGGTTTGCAGGATTTTCCGGGGCAATTCGGCTCAGAAAATTAGTCATTCGTAGATGGATACGGTTACTTGTCGCCTGGGTGGGAAGAGCGAAATAAATACCTGTAGCTTTTCCCGAAGCAAGCAAATTATAGGCCGACCACAGTGCCGCTTCGGTCTTACCCATCCCCATTGGGGCCTCGACAACATAGACCCCCGGACCGCAAACTGTGGCAAGTGTCTTTTCCTGCATCTCGTTAGAGACCCATTTTTTTTCAGGTTCTTCTGAATCATGGAATAAATCGTGAAATGAAAGGCCTGGAACAATTTCAGTTTTCCGAAAACCTATTATATCGAGAGCATGTATCACAGCATCGGTTTTATTGATTGGTTTTTCAGTATGGTTGGATGGAAAGAATCTTTCATCTGAACCGATCCAGTCGGCAACAGAAGTGAGTCCGGCAAGCCACCAAAGCGAAGGTGAAGTATCTGATAATGAAAAAGGGATACGGCCTTCTATAAAGCGATCCCAAACCATTCTCGCATTCGCCATACGCTCAATATTCCAGTCAATATGGCTATGAGCTTCAGCAATCGCCTTTTGCGGCCGGTATCCGCGATCATTTGGAGGGTTCAGGCGACCATGATGTGCACCGAGCACAGTTGAAAGATACTTGGCTGTCTTCGGGTCAATGCCGTTTTCGAGAAGAAAGGTCTGAATTGCGGCGTGGGATACCTTTCCATGATCCGTTTCCATGGCGGTATCCCAACAGCCATTGCGGGCAATTGTTACCAGATCGTTCTCCTTGAGCCATTCCTCACACTTCCGCTGAAAGCCTGGAGAAATCTTCCCAAGATCATGAAGAGCTGCAAGTGCGCCAACCACAGATGGCTGCAAATGAAACCGCTCAAGGATTTCCGATGAGGTTTCCGCAATACAACACGCAACACATCCAACATTCATCATATGTTCAAAAACTGAAATGCCGGGCATCCCATCTGCAGAAGTTTTTGCCCAGAAGTGGGTCATGCGTGTCTCCTTGCCTACCACTTCACAGATCTCCAGATTGTTCAGAAAACAGTATGCTGGGAGGTCCGTAAGAAACCAAATAACTCGTTCGAAAAGGCGATAACCCGGTTTTTTGCGTGACACGGTCAGTGGTCTTTATGTTCTCTTCCCTGACCCTGGAATACAAAACCCCGCTCTCCATCTGTTCGGAGTAACGGGGTTTTGTGCGCTCAGAAACCATTTCAGATCCTCTTTTCCCCCTCTTGGGGTTGAAAGAAGAGACTTGATTGGGAAATACTGCCAAATCCTGTTTACACACAACTGCTTTATTAAGTCAAAGGAAAACGGACGCTGTATTCTGAATACTGGATACTTAATGCTGGATATTGGATGTTAGTTGCTGGGTATCATAGCACACGGGTTTGACATATACGGTCACAACCGGAGAAGTTTTTTTGAAAAAAAATTGCATTTTTTTAAAAAAGCTGAACAAAGGAGAATATTATTTTTGTTGATAAAGTCGTTTGGATTTAGTTTAATTATTCGTAACTATTCAGCGTATTTTGCTCTTTCATGGTGACGACACAACAAAATCTGGCAACTTGCCGTTAAACAAGACCTCCAAAGCACGGCTTGCCTTGACTCGTTGTTTTGGACAAGAGGACAAATAACTTCGAATGCGGCAAAACATGTGTGATCCGTCCATAGAACGAAAACACCCTGATATTTTTTGTTGAACTTTTGTCATGCGGATATCATTTTCACCCAGATTATTGGAAAACGGAACATGTTGGTTATCCATGAACCTGAGCGTATCTTGCTCATAATCTCTTAGCCGTTCGAGCAAATTTCTGGATTTTGATCTTTTAAGCCGTCCC
>Ga0068714_10003500_pt1 | contig 18546 bp, 14 predicted proteins | sample MTBNYHSulfiMetaG_FD_62988 | JGI IMG/M metagenome (GOLD analysis project Ga0068714, IMG submission 62988) | Enrichment culture microbial communities from rom New York Harbor, USA that are MTBE-degrading - MTBE-NYH (New York Harbor Sulfidogenic)... | ecosystem: Environmental > Aquatic > Marine >... | reverse complement strand
ACTTCAACGTTGGACCCAAGCGTGCTTTCCTCGTGAATAACAGCCGTCGGATGTAGTTTCATTAGGATCTCCACATAGAAAAAAAACGTTTTCCCCTGAAAAACATCTACCGACAAAGTCGTCGGTGAAATCCCATCCATGGTTTGCCGCATCCCCCGCCGTCCGGTCTGAGGCTGCCGGGATCTTCAAAAGATCCGGGCGCGACGGCGTCCGCTATGACATCCCGGACGCGGCAATAAATTCCTGTAGAAGCCTTTAGGGGCTTAGACCGTTTCTGTCAATAACATTTCAGGAAAGCTTGGGACTCAAAGGCATAGCTGAAGCGCGCTCTTCAGTCGGACTATCCGTACTAAGATTGTCCGGCTAAGCGCTTTAAGGTAGGACCCTTGGCAGGCAAGAAAAATCGGGGGCGTATCCCGTTTGCACACGGGATATGCCCCCGATTCCAGATAGTAGTCGTCTCGGACACAGGCGGTCTGAAAAACCGAAAGAATTTCGCGATCGGAAAACAGCTGCCGGGGACCGGCGTTCATTGCGGTCAGGTCCGTTCCATTTCCCCAAAACTCGCATGAAGCGGACTTTCAAATATAGCTGGATGTATAACCGTAGCTCCGAGTTACTTCTTCCCCGCCTTTTTGGCGCGAGCCTTTTTCAGCATTTCGCCCAGGCCACGTTCTTTGGCCCATTTTTTCCTTTTTGCCGTCAGAGATTTAGCCGCCAGCGGCTGGTTCAGAGGGATCCCCCATTTCTTCTTATATTCTTTGGTGGTCAATCCGAACTGACTTAGATGTCTATTGGTGATTACTTTGAACTCTTGACCGTTTTCAAGGCTGATCACTTTGTTTCTCTGGATGGACTTCAAGGGGTCCTTCCTGTACATCTCTAACTCACTGGCCTCCTCCGGCTCAACCGTCTCTGTCTTGCCGCTCTCGAGATCCTGTATGCTCTTGAGTGTCGAAAACGTCTTTTGAAGAGCGCTCTCAATTTCCTCCGGAGACATCTTGCCCACGCCGGCCTGCGCTTGGACAATCTCGACAGCCATTTCAGTCAACGTTTTAGCCATAAGTTATCCTCCCGATTATTACTCCATTATGTTTTATTATAAGTTAGAATCGGTTTTTGTCAAGAATTAAGTTCAGAAGGGGAATAGAGAAATACTACCAATTCTTGGAACAACGCAAGTCAAAGGATCTTTTTGAAAAAACCTAGCGGCATTTCATCTTTTTCCAAAAATGAAACGGTTCTATCAAGATAGATAGCTGCTGAAATCTTCCTTAAAAATTAAGAATAGGGCTTGTCAAAACATCCTCCTGAAACCTTTCTCCTGAACCAAGTGTCCATTAACTTAGATTCGAAAATCATCTAAAAGAGGAGAGTACTGAAGTCTTGGAACTATAACGGAATATTTCACCAAAGCATCGGTTTTGAATGATCCGAACCGCACTGGAACATCTTCTATTTACACAGTATCAGAGTGCTGTAAGATGTCTATCACCAAAAGCGCGTGCTGACCCATTCAACCGGCCGGAGTGATTTATTCATTCATGATGATCTCAAAAAAAGTCAAAAAATGCCGTTTCCTCCTTCTCGCGAAAGCGGAAATCAGTACATCATGTGGTTGCCCGAGGACTCGATACCCGCTTTCGCGTGCATGAGACCGTCATCCATGCGATGTGGTTGCGAAGAAGGGAACATGGGGCGGTGGATGTGATTACGGTCCTTTTCGCTGTCTTCCTACCATCATAGACACGTCTCTCACGCACACAGAATACGGCTGTCTCTTTCGGATCGGCTACTCTGATCAGCAATCGCCGCAATCTTCACAGAATTCAGTCGTACAACAGAAACGGTTTTCGATCCTCACGGTAGCGGGAAAGTTCCTGTTCCCACGCGCTCCTTTCATTGGCCAGGTCCGCCCCTTCTTCCAGATGCAGGCGCAGCTTGCGGCTCCCCAGGATCAGGTCGATCGGCATTCGCCGGAGTTCGTATTCGTAAGGAGGCGGTTTCCATTCAAAACGGTCGGGATAAAGGGCCATCACGTCCTGCAACAGACACAGACTCACATAATAGATGTCCACGGATTCCGCATCGACTATGTGCAGATGAAAACCGTGACACGTCTCGCCCGCCCATTTGTTGAACGTGGGCTCGAACGCGATTTCACGAAGAATGACGCCCGGTATGCCACGCGCCAGAAACCGTTCTTTCAGTTCGGCCGGCCTTATGTATGGCGCACCGAACATTTCAAAAGGTCTCGTGGTCCCGCGTCCTTCGGATACATTGGTCCCTTCCCAGATGACCTGACCGGGGTAGACCCGGGCCGTTTCGAAGATGGGCATATTCGGAGACGGAGGTACAAACGGACGCCCGATCTCCGGAAACATCCGGTCCCTGCGCCACCCTTTCATGGGAATCAATTCCAGATCCGCTCCAATGCCGAACCGCTCGTTCATCATGAGGGCCAGTTCTCCGATGGTCAAACCGTGGCGCATAGGAATGGGGTACATGCCCACAAAGGAAACACACTCCGACTCGAGGATGTTCCCTTGGACCTGTCGTCCTCCGATAGGATTGGGACGGTCCAGAACTACGATCTTTTTCCCATCCCTCCGGCATGCCATCATGCAAAGCGCCAGGGTATATATGAACGTGTAGACCCTGGTTCCCACATCTTGAAGATCCACCACCAGTACCTCGAGGTCTCTCAGCATTTCCGGGCTGGGCGCGCGATTCTCTCCATAGAGCGAGTATACGGGCAGGCCGGTTGACGAATCTTCGTAACTCGAAGACACGATCATATTGTCCTGTTTTTCCCCTCGAAAACCGTGCTGGGGTGAAAACAGGCAGTTCAGCGTTTTCGGATGCCGTTGGAAAAGCAGATCTTTGGTATGATCGAAATTGCGGTCCACGGAGGCCTGGTTCGCCAAAATCCCGAAAGGCCGCTTTTCAAGCTCGGAGGCGCCGCGATCCAGAAGCACTTCAACGCCGGCACGAAACTCCTCGGGGGATGCAGCCACTGTTAATTCCTCAGTTTGGGGTTCAAAGCCGCCTGAATGCCTTCCCCCAGAAGGTTGAAACCCAGAACACTCACTAAGATGGCCAGTCCCGGATAAAGAGACAGCCACCAGGCAATCTGTAAATTATCCTTGCCCTCCGTAAGGATGTTCCCCCAGCTCGGGGTGGGAGGCTGGACTCCGATCCCCAGGAAGCTCAAAGCGCTTTCGGTCAGGATGGCGCCGGCCACTCCCAGGGTCGCCGAAACTACCACGGGAGCCCATGCGTTCCGCAGAATGTGCAAAAAGATGATCCTCATGTCTCCTGCGCCCGCCGCCCTCGCCGCGAGTACGAATTCCCTCTCTCTGAGGCTGAGAAACTCGGCTCGCACCAGACGGGCCACCCCCATCCACCCCGTAAGTCCGATCACGGCCATGATGTTCCAAATACTCGGTTCCAAAAAAGCAATCACCGCCAGGATCAGAAAAAAGGAAGGAAAGCACAGCATGACGTCCACAAACCGCATAATCACTATATCAACCCAGCCCCGGTAAAAGCCGGCCAATGCTCCCAGAACGATTCCAATCAGGGTAGCGATACCAACGGCTACGAAACCTACCTTCAATGAAATCTGAGATCCATAGATCATCCGACTCAACACGTCCCGGCCCAACTGATCCGTTCCAAAAGGATGCTCCGGGGACGGTTGACTCAAAATCAGTTTCACGTTGATGGCCTCGGGGTCATGAGGGGCCAGCACCGGAGCGGCCAAAGACACGATGAACAGAAGCAACACCACCAGACTTCCCGCCAGCGCCAACTTGTTGGCTCGAAAACGACGCCAGTTTTCCGACAGAAGCGTTTCCTTCATCACCTTCCCGCCCTGATTCTGGGATCTACCAAGGCATACGAGACGTCCGCCAGCAGATTGCCGACAAGCGTCAGCACGGCCCCTATTACGAGAGCGCCCATGATTACCGGATAATCCCGCGCCATCACGCTCTGGTAAAAAAGCTGACCCATGCCGGGTATGGCGAATATGGATTCGAAGATAACACTTCCTCCGATCAATCCGGGTACGGACAATCCCAGAATGGTAATCACCGGCATCAGAGCGTTCCTCAACGCATGCTTCAGGATCACGCGCATTTCGCTGAGTCCCTTGGCTCGGGCTGTAGTGATGTAATCCTGACCGATCACTTCCAACATGTTGAACCGCATATAGCGGGAAAAGCCGGCCAGACCGCCGAAGGCCGAAATGAGCACCGGCAGTATCAGATGTCTGGTCCGATCCCACAACCAGGCCAGGTCGCCCATCTGATCGGCGTTGTAGGAGGAGATTCCACTGATGGGCAGCCATCCCAGATGAACACCGAAAAACATCATGCACAACAGGGCCAGCCAGAAAGTCGGAGTGGCGAAACCGATGAATACGAAAACCGTCGTTGACTTGTCGAAAAGGCTGTTCGGCCGAACGGCGGAAACAATTCCTATGGGAACGGCCGCAGCCAGGATCAGCGCCAGGCTCAGGACGTTGATGAGAATCGTGATGGGCAGCCGCTCGAGAATTTTATCCGCGACGGGCCGTGCGTCCGTAGAAAAAGAGCGCCCGAAATCCAACCGCAGCATCCGAGAGAGCCACAGGAAATATTGAACATGAAGCGGCTTATCCAGGCCGTAGAGCTTTTCCAGACGAGCGCGCGCCTCGGGAGAAGCCTTGGGATTCATCTCTGTCTGCAGATCCACCGGTGAACCCGGGGCCAGTTGAATCACCAAAAACGAGATCAAGGTGATCCCGATAAGAAGCGGGATCATAGCCAATAGTCTTTTGAGTAAATAGACCCACATGTTCTAATACGCGATCTTGTACTTCTGTTCGTTGGCGGGTACGTACCACTCTATTCTGTTGTACGAAATGCCGAGGGGCGCCGGCTCGATTCCACGGATACGGCTGCTGACGGCGACCAGAGCCTGAGGCACATACAGAAACGCATAGGGCTGATCTTCGGCCAGGATCTCCTGGATCTTGTACAAGCACTCTTTACGCACTTCCCGATCAAACGTGTACCGACTTTTCTCGATGAGTCGATCCACTTCTTCGTTCCGGTAAGAGATAAAATTCAGCTCACCCGGACGGCTTTTACTGGAATGCCATACGTCGAACAGGTCGGGATCCGGCGGAATGGTCCATCCCAATATGACGGCTTCAAACTTCTTCTTGTCAACGAACTCCTTCAGAAACGCCGCCCATTCGATCGTGCGGACCTGCACTTCGATGCCTATGGCTTTCAGACTATATTGGATGATAATCCCCGTCTTCTGTCGGCTCTCGTTTCCCTGGTTCGTCAGGATGGTAAAGCGAAAAGGTTCCCCATCCTTGTCCAGCAGACCGTCACCGTCCGTGTCCTCCCAGCCGGCCTCCCGCAACAGTTCTTTGGCGCGTTCCGGGTTGTACTCATACGGTTTGATATTGGGATTATAGGGCCAGGTACCCGGTTTGAAGGGGCCCGAAGCGGGCTCGCCCAGTCCCAGCAGCACGCCATCGATGATTTCCTGCTTATTCACCGCATACGAGATGGCCTGACGGACGCGTTTATCTTTGAATTTCGAGTCCAGAAGATTGTATCCAAGGTAGGTGTAGGCGGAAGCCAAGTAGCTGTATTTATTAAACCTCCTTTTCCAGTCTTCGCTGATGGTCTGGCGGGTATACTGAATGGGCGTCAAACCCATGAGATCGATTCCCCCGGCGTCCAGTTCGAGAAACATCGTGGCCGAATCCGGAATGATCCGGGTCTTGGACTCGGAGATGTAGGGCCGTCCCTCGAAATAGTCCGGATTCGCCCGCAGGACGATTTCCCGTCCGGTGATCCATCGCTCGAATTTGTACGGCCCTGTGCCCACGGGATTGCGAGCCAGGGGACTCTGTATTATGTCTTTACCCTCGAGCAGATGCTTGGGCACCACCCCCATCCCCCAACTGGCCAGCGCAGGAGCAAACGGCCGTTTATACGTCACCCGCATAATGTAGGGGTCGATGAGTTCCGCGTTCCGAACCTGAAGAAAATCGTCGCCATACGCTGTGGGCGTTTGGGGATCGATCATCACCTTGTACGTAAACAGGGCGTCCTCGGCTGTAAACGGAGCACCGTCATGCCATTTCACGCCCTCGCGCAAGTGAAAATCGATCACCGTCCCGTCTTCGGAGATGTTCCACTTTTCGGCCAGATCTCCTACCAGGTTGATATCCTTATCGTATTTCACAAGGCCATTATACACCAGACCTGTAATGGCGTGGGAAGACGAATCCGAACTCAACATGGGAATCAGGTTGGACGCATCTCCTATGGAGCCTTCGACCAGGGCGTCGCCATAGACGGGTTCATCCATGGACTTCGCAGTTTCCCTAAGCGATGTCTCCTGCGACGTCGGATCCTGGACGGAAGACTCGGATGATTCTTCTTTCTGACTACAGGACGTAAAGATCAGGATCATAAGAGCCAACAGGGCCGTGCGCGCAATCCGGTTCCGAATGTTCATGAGAGACTCCTTTCGCGAGTGGGTATGATAGAAGAACCTGCAGGAGAATACAAGGAAAGACCATTCGAGGAATAGGGCGAATCATTCTTCGCCTCCACAGGTTTTATTCCCCATTCTCTCTCGCGGTCCGTTCGCATCGCGGAGGAGGGGCGGGGTTTGCGGCCCCAAGGGAACCCGCGGTTCCCCTTGGCGGGAAAAGGGTCCGAATGTAGGGGCGTAAACGGACAAAATCCGCTGATTTGTAAATTTTCCACGTGCTTTATTACAACACGTTCGGAAGAGACACCGGGCAAAACGTGCCCCCAGGGAAATCCCATCGCGACGTTTCTTGTCGGTCAGAAGACGCCTTTACCAACGGGCCGGCGCACGCGAATTCCTACGGCGCGGACACGGCCTTAGGGGCGGCATGCACGCGGTTAATAAGATACGTATCGGCCGGGCCGGACGGAGGCGTGAGAACGGTGGTATATGTTCCCGAACCTGAAGGCGCCATCACGAGGCCGTACCCTGCGTTTGCCAGATCGTTCGGCACCGATAACCCATTCGAGTAGTTTGAATTCAGAAACACAGACCATTCCAGGGCATTGGGGGTAAAAAGAAATAGGGCGGAACCTACTGAATAGGTTTGCACATATACGTTCATGTTCTGACCCTGCTTGTATATGCCGTCTCCGAGCGGAGAGTTCTGAAGCGCCTGGAAAACACGTTTGAGCACCCACGAGTCAGAATCACCCTGAGCATAACTCAGGACCGCAAGTGCTTCGCCGTTGTCCAGTAAACTCATGGTAAATTTGTGACCCTGGTTGGACAGATCCGGCATAGCGGTAATGCCGTCGGTCCAGTCCGGATCGAGAAACACATACCAGTTCGCCAGATCCGGGGTCAGGATCACGAGTATTTCCCCCGTGGTATAGGTTTGAACGTAGGCGCTTATGGTCTGCTTATTGTCTTTATAGACGCCGTCCATGTCCGACGCCACAGGACCGCCGCCCGTTGTCACTGTGACCGAAACCGGGGCCGTGCTCCATAGACCTTCCTTATCCGTAACGGTCAACATAAACGTGAGCACAGCCTCCTCGGTCCCCGTCTGAGGCGCCACAAAAGACGCCCGCGCCGTGTTCGCATTGGAAAGAGACACCTGGAAACCACCGGTCTGCACCCACCCATACGTTTCAATTCCGTCGTCGTCCGACGAACCCGTGCCGTCCAGCACCACCAGCGCTCCTTGGATTACCGTTTGATCGGGTCCAGCGTTGGCCACAGGGGGCGTGTTCTGACTGATATCCACCACCATCACCACCACCGAATCCGAAGAGAAAAGTCCTGCATGATCCGCGACGGTGAGTTCGAAAGTCAACGTGGCTCCTCCCGCATCCACTTCAGGCGCCGTGAAGGTGGCTTGAGGACTGGAAGCACCGGTAAGCCCGACGGGCGGACCACCCGTCTGTACCCATGAGTATGAATTAATGCCGTCGTCGGGATCCGATGAGCCGGACCCGTCCAAAACGACCGTGATTCCTTCACTGACCAACTGGTCGACTCCGGCTCCGGCCGTAGGAGGCTGGTTCTGGCCCGCGGGATAGACGGTCACCATCGTTGTGTCGGAATCCGAGAGCCCTCCGCGATCCGTAACCGTGAGTTGAAACGTCAGCGTGGAACTCGTTCCCGACACATTCGGCGCCGTAAACACGGCCTGAACATTGGACGGATTGATCAGGTTCACGGCAGGACCGTCCAATTGCACCCAGGAATACGTCTCGATGCCGTCGTCCGGATCCGAGGAACCCGTGCCGTTCAGAGTGACCGTACTCCCTTCCTGCACCGATTGGTATCCGCCTGCATTCGCCGTAGGACCAACGTTCGTCGCGGAAGCGCTCAATGTAGCGCCTTGCACCGAACCCAGGGTCAGCGCTCTTCCGGTCGTATCGGTTATTATAACCTCAGCCAGGTTCAATTGACTATTGGCCCGGCTCTGAACCGTGAACGAGACCATGGCGAGGGCTCCGTTGCCGGTCGGTCCTGCGCCGCCGGGAAGGGTGATCGCGCCATACTCAAGCTTGCCAGTACTGTTGTCGATCTTGGTATCCAGTACCATCGTGCTTCTGCCCGTGCTTCCGAGGAAGAGTCCCAGGGTCACGCTGCTTTCGTTCGATATCCGTACCACGGACGGATCGTAGAGGATGTCGAATTCGAAGGCTCCGAGATCCGACACTTCCTCAATGGCCACCTCTACTTCGAACACAGCGCCGGACGCAGGCAAATCCACGGTGGCCGGACTGAGTTTCACGGTGAGGGCATAGGCCGGCAGGGCTGACGCCCCCGCGAGCATCGCCAGGACCAGTATGGAAAGCCATAACAGGTTTGGAATTCGATTCTGTTTTAAAGTACGGGATGGAACACGCAGAAGAGGTAAATGCATCTCTCTCTCCATAGTTCGCAGGCCGGCTCCGGCCCGCGTATGACCCCAATTCGGAAGTCTGTAAGAGAAGGCTTATATAAGATTAAAATTATATCATCCATTACAGGGCGAGGCAACCGCGCTCAGCAAGGCTTTTCTTTACCCTTTGCACCCTTTCTGCTATACACCCCAAAAAGAAACGAGGACTCGAACGGTCGAGTTCAGCTCCGGGTGCGTCCTGAACAACACCTCGGAAATAGCGGAAGGGGCTTGAATCGAATGAACATACCTTTCATCCTGCAAAAAGCGCTGAATCTTTACGAACACAAGGAAGCGGTGGTGTGTCGCGATCGACGTTTCACCTACGGTGAATTCGCCAAGCGCGTTTACGGTCTGGCTCATTTCCTGTCGTCATTGGGCGTACGTAAGGGAGACCGGGTCGCCATCCTGCATCCGAACAGCCATGAGTTTCTGGAAAGCTACTTCGCCGCCGCACAACTCGGGGCCATCCTGAATCCACTCAATTTCAGGTTGTCGCCCTCGGAATTGGCGTTCATTCTGAACGATTCGGACGCATCGGTACTCATCGCGGCTCCTCGTTATCACGAGGGGGTCGACGCTCTGCGTTCTTTGGAAACGGTCCTGGGAAAGGTGATCTGGACGGGCGGGAACACACCTCCGACAGGTTTCGAAGCCTTCGATTACGAGGAAATCGTCCGCAGCAACCCAACGGATCCGCCTTCCGTTCCTGCCGCCACGGACGACGATGTGGTCCATCTCTACTACACGAGTGGTACTACGGGCCGGCCGAAAGGGGTCATGTTGTCCCACCGGAACGTGTGCACGCATGCCCTGTCCGCCATCGCGGAACTGAACCTGAGCGACAGAGACAACTGGATTCACGTGGCGCCCATGTTTCATCTGGCCGACGCCTGGGCCACCTTCGCGATAACATGGGTGGGAGGCAAGCACGTGGTGGTCACGGACTTCGAACCGGTGGAAGTACTTTCCGTTATGGAGCGCGAGCGGGTGACCATTACGAACATGGTGCCCACCATGCTGAACATTTTGGTCAATACCCCCGAGGTAAGCGGATTCGATTTTTCCGGCCTGCGGGCCATACTGAGCGGCGGCGCACCCATCGCCCCTGAAGTGGTCCGGAAAATCATGGCCACCTTCAAATGCGATTACATACAGACCTACGGCATGACGGAAACCAGTCCTTACCTGACCCTGTCTCTACTGAAAGAAAACCTGGTTCACCTCCCTGAAGAGGAAAAGTTTAAATTCAAGGCCAAAACAGGCCGCCCCTTTATCGGGGTCCTTTTGCGTGTGGTCCGGGACGATGGAACGGATGTGAATCCCGACGATCAGGAAGTCGGCGAAATCATCGTCAAAGGGGACATCGTCACCAAGGGATACTGGAACCGTCCGGAGGAGACCGCCAATGCTCTCAGGGACGGATGGCTGCATACCGGGGATCTTGCCGTCATCGACCGGGAAGGGTACGTGAACATCGTGGACCGAAAGAAAGACATGATCATCACGGGTGGAGAAAACGTGTATTCCGTGGAAGTGGAAAACGTGCTTTATATGCACCCGGAGGTATTGGAAGCCGCGGTGGTCGGAGCTCCGGATCCGAAATGGGGGGAAGCGGTGACCGCGGTGGTGGTGCCCAAACCAAACACCCGTCCTTCGGAAGCCGCTATCATCGATTTTTGCAAAGAGCACATTGCCCATTACAAGTCACCGAAAAGCGTGATCTTTGTTTCCGAGCTTCCCAAGACAGGCTCCGGAAAGATTTTCAAGAAAGGCATCAGAGAAACGGCCGGACTGAAGACGAAGGGGGCCGGCGCCTGATAGAGAAACGCTATATGAACGCGAACGGAATTGAACTTCATTTCGGCTACTTTCCGGGAATCATCGGCAAGATCACCGAACTTCACGCGGTTTACTACTACGAGCATTGGGGTTTCGATGCCTCCTTCGAGAGTCAGGTGGCGCGAGAGCTTTCCGAATTTATGATGGAATTCGACGCGGAAAGGGACGGTCTCTGGTCGGCCTTTCGCGATGGAGAATTCACCGGGGCCGTTGCCATGGACGCGCGGCCGGTTCAGGACGAGGGAGCCCGACTTCGATGGTTCATTGTACGGCCCGGCCTTCAGGGACAAGGACTGGGCGGTCTGCTGATACGGCAATGCGTGGACTTCTGCAGAAATAAGAGCTATCCCAAAATCTATTTATGGACCTTCGAGGGTCTTGACGCCGCTCGCCGTCTGTACGACCGTGAAGGGTTTCGGCTGAGTGCGGAACACAGTGTAGCTCAGTGGGGGACCCATATCCGGGAGCAGAAGTTCGAGCTGATACTGAAAAATAGGGGACTGGTTCGGTTTGAGTAATGATACCAGGCACATACGGCTCGTAACTTGAATTTGGGTGGCGCGGACACTCGTTGTCCGCGTTGCGAGGCAACAAGAGGCTCTATTCTGCGAGCGAAACCATACAGCTCTGTAATGTGAAACGTACTGCTGCTTCCTCCTTCGGGAAAAATTCGATTTGAGATCGTCCGGATATCCCGGTGCGCAGTGTGCACCCTACTATTGTGAGTCCGGAACCTTCAAGGGCCCGATGCTCGACGAGGAGCAGAAACTGGGAGAACATCGCTGAATGAGAAAGCGGATTCTACTGTTTTACCCATCCTTATCCAAAGCGCTTCCTCCAAGACCGTTTTGGGAACCGCTGCAATTGCTCCATCTTTCGAGGATGTTTCGTGACACGCTGTTCGATGTCGAAATCATTGACGGGCGATTGCATCCGGATCCATCGGATTTATCTATTTCCGGGACAGGCGAAGATGTTCTGTGCTTCGGCGTAACCGCCATGACGAGTTACCAGTTGATCCAGGGTCTGGAATTCTCGAATTGGGTAAAAGCGCGTTTTCCCGGGATGCCTGTCGTTTGGGGGGGGTGGCATCCTACACTCATGCCCGAACAGACCCTCTCGGAGCCCTGCATAGATATCGTGGTCCGGGGTCAGGGAGAAGTCACGTTTCTCGAGTTGTGCCGGGCCCTTGAGGAAAATGCCGCTCTCGAGGACGTCCGGGGCCTCATGTATAAAGAAAGCGGCGCCGTGGTAGAAACGAAAACCAGGCCCCTCGCGGACCCCAACACCCTGCCTCCTGTAGACTTCGCCGATCTTCCGGACCTCGAGCCGTATCAGCTTCACGACGTGCTGTTCTACATGTCCAGTGTGGGATGCCCGTACCGCTGTTCCTACTGCTCCCTCAGCGCCTTTTCCCGGAGACGCTGGCTGGCCCTGGACAGCGACCGCGTACTGGAGGAGATATCGGATCTTCATCAGCGATACGGATTCGGCCGCCTTATTTTCTGGGACAATGTTTTCTTTGTACAGCAGAAACGCGTGCAGGAGATCTGCAACGGGTTCATCGATCGGGGTATGGGCGTCAAATGGTCCGCGCACGCCCGTATCAACGAAATTGCGTCATGGAGCGACGATTTCCTGGACACACTCGCGCGATCGGGATGTGAAAGCCTGTATGTGGGAGTAGAATCGGGCAGTCAGTCCCTGCTGGACCTCCTGCGAAAGGACATCAAGGCCGACGATGTTCCCCTGGTGGTGGCTAAGCTGAAAAAACACGGCCTGAAAATGGCGGGCAATTGGATGATCGGTTTGCGGCATGAAACCGTTTCCGATGTAGCCCTGACCATTCGGCAGATTCATCAGGCGCTCAAAGAATACGATTTTCAGTCCGACGCCATGGAGGTGTTTCTCTATCGCTTCGTCCCCATGCCGGGAACCGCCATGTACGACGAGTTGTCCCCGGAAGAAAAGGCCGCGATGCCGCAACGTCTTCCCGAGTGGGGCCGTTTCATCGTAGACACCATCGAAGACGGTTTGAACCCCTGGGACACGGACGACAACAAAGGCTTGGCCGCGTCGTCCGCGTTTTACCTGTGGAACGGCTACCTGAGACGGGAGCCTGCCGTGGGCTGGAAAAGCCGACTGCTCCGTCTTCTGTCCAGAATTCGCGTCCGGTGGGGGCTCCTTGGCGCGCCCTGGGAATGGCGACTGTGGCGTCGCAGACAACAACGGATTGCCGGCGTGACGTAATGCGTGCAATCCGTCTTAGACTAATAGGCGACAACTGTGTTGCCATGGTCGGGTTAGCGAGCGCTTACCCAACGGATATTCAGTATTTGTTGGGTTTCGTTCCATAGCTCAATCTTGTATATTGCACCTATTGGTCTTTGGCTTTGGCTTTGGTTTTCTTTACTTACTGCAAAACGGAGTGATGCTTTCGCTTCACAAGATAGTAGCCTATTCAGGGTGGCGCGGACAACTCGTTGTCCGCGTTACGAAGCAACAAGAGGCTCCACTCATATAGTGGAAGCATGCGCCCTGACGATTCAAAACGTACAGCAGCCTCCTGTCCTGCGGACCCGGACAACAAGTTGTCCGGGCCACCCATCCATAGCCGGCGCCTGGGCGATTGGACGCATGGGGGTATAGGTTGGGATGAGTGGCGAAACCAAGGAAATCAAATGCGTTGGGTTACGCTCGCGTTGCTCGCTAGCCCAACCCACGCCCCCTCTCTCTGGGGGACCGAGGTATCCTGCATTTCAATAGTGTTGTGGTTCAAGACATACGATCCTCAATGCACGTGTTTCCGGAAGAGCAAATGACCACGCCCACAAAACAGATCGTTACCGTGCCCTTCGACGAATCGGGCCTGAAGGAACGAAATTTCGAGCTGTCGTGTCTGCTCGAGATGAGTAATTTTCTCTCGGCCACTCTGGAGCGCAAAGCACTGCTCGAGGGAGCCCTTTTACGGGTCCTGGATATCTTCGAACTGCCCGCAGGGAGAATCTATCTCAAAGACAAAGAAAGCGAATCCCTTCATCTGGAGGTGTTCAAAGGACTGGATCCAGGCGGTTTGGAGCGGATACGTTTTGGAGAAGGGTTTACCGGACGCTCGGCCCTGACGAAATCGTTTCTCGCATTGCACGTGTCCGATCTCGAGGATCCGCAAAGGGTTCGAACCCTCAGCGAGAAGGGTTTCACCACAATTCTGTGCGTGCCCATGCTCCTCTCGGGCTGGGTGGTGGGCGTCATGAATCTGGCCTCTTATAACGAGATCCCGCTGGATCAGAAGCGCATCGACCTGTTGATCTCCCTCAACAACCAGATTGCCATTGCGGTAGACCGCGCGGATTTGTATCGGGAACTGCAGCAGAAAATCGAAAGACTGGAAGAACTGAACGAAACGGTCACGCTTTTCGCTTATGCCGTGTCTCACGATCTCAAAAATCCATCCCTGGCCACACACGGTCTGACGCGGTTGCTCAAAAAGCGCTGCTTTGACGTCCTGGATTCCAAGAGCCGGGAGTACTGTGAACAGATTCTTCGCGCTACGGAGGGCATGGTGACTCTCCTGGACGAACTCAACGCCTATGTGAAGGCCAAAGAAGCGCCGCTCAGAGCCGAGCTTTTTTCACTCGAGGAACTTCTCGACGAACTCCACGATGAATTCAGCCAAAGATTGGAAAAAGGCAGGGTTTTACTGAAACGATCGAGTTGCATCGGAACCATCCAGGGAGACAAGTCCCAGTTCCTCCGGATGCTGAGGAATCTGATCGACAATGCCTTAAAATACGGCGGAAAAGGGCTGACCGAGATTTCCGTGACGTACGAAGAAACTGAAGATGCTCACGTGCTTTGCGTGCGCGACAGCGGCATCGGTATGGCTCCGGAAGATATCGAAAACATATTCCGGCCCTTCCACCGTCTCGAGACCTCCAGAGGCATCGAGGGCACGGGCCTCGGACTGGCCATTGTCAAGGAATTGACCGAACGCCACGGAGGAACCGTTTCCGTGGAATCCGAACCGGGGAAAGGAACCGCCTTCCTCATATCCATTCCTAAACATTGAATCAGGGTTTTTCCAATATCAAATAATTCCGCTTCGCCTGCCAATCCGTATGCACGTAAACGGCCTCGTATTCTCGATGGTTGATCCATTCGATCAGGAGGGGAAGTGTCTTTTCGTGCCAATGCTGAACGGTCTTTGGCTCCAACTCCTTCAAAGAAAAGGGCAGTTCTACCCGAACATGCCGTGGGCTTTCCGATGACGATCCTAGCTCGGCCAAGGGAAACCGATCCGGTTCCTCGTCGGCCCACGCCGGTTGAGTAGGGTTCTCGAGGTCCCACCGGGTCAGCAGTCGATGGGTAGCCAGAACCACTCCGCCGGACTGCTCCATGGTTCCGTAGAAATTTTCGAGAATCCGGTACCCTCTGGATCCGCAGCGGTTCAGGTACAGATGACCGTTTTGCCCTTCGAAGGGATCAAAGGTAAAACAGAGCATTCGGCCGCCCAGTTCGAGACTGGTCCGCCGGGCGACCTGCATCAGGGCCCATCCGATGCCGTTGGATCGGGCGTTCGGGTCCACCGCGATTTCGTGAAGCCAGTGCCGGTCCGGCGAACCCGAAAAGGTAACCCGGACATAACCCACCACGTTCTCTTCATGCGGCGCGTCGTCCACGGCGAGCCATACATATCCGAGATTGATGGATTCGTCCGCGAGCCGGATGGTGTCCGCCCGGAACTCGCGGGAAGGAACGATTTCAGGATACCATCCGACCCGTTCCTGAATGCGGATACAGGCGCGGATGTCCTCAAAGGCTTTCTCCGGCATCTCAGATATTGTTCTTATGTGCATCGATCCGGGTCCTCGTTTTTTGTTCGGATTCAGGTGATTCAAACACAGTGTGCAGCGGTTTTCAATTCCCCCTTGACACTAGAGCGTCTTATGATCTAGAAATGACGAAAAGTCTCTAATCATTCACGGAGAAAATGTCTTTCCGGCGCAAGCCGGAATGACCTAGAAATCTTGGGAGGGGGTTTGGGGAACCCTTCTTCAGAAAGGTTCCCCAAACTCTCTCCGGATGAATACAAAAAATCCCTTCTGCTTTCGGGTGACGAGCGTTACCACCTTTCATCACTTACTCTTTTCTCATATGACGAACCAGCGGGTCCGGAACGAAGGTTCACGCGTTGCTCTGATCGGGCATTTCCGCTCTTACGATAAAAACCAGGGAGGAAAAACATGAAGATGCAACAGGAGGTCAAAAGCATGGATCGCAGGACTTTCCTAAAGGTTTCGGGCGCCGTCGGGCTGGGCGTTGCCGCCGGCGGCTTCGGGGTACCCAGACTACTCCGGGCCGAACCCGAACCGGTGAAAATCGGTTCCGTTCAGCCGGTCACCGGGCCCCTCGCGGTCATCGGGCAGGGACAACGGAGAGGAAACCAGGTGGCCGTGGATTACATCAATTCCAAAGGAGGGATCAAATCCCTCGGAGGCGCCAAACTGGAGCTGATCCTGGGCGACAGTGAAAGCAAACCCGAGGTGGGCCGTTCGGAAGCGGACCGGGTAATCCAGGAAGGCGCGGTATCCCTCATTGGAGCCTTTCAGAGCGGCGTGGCCATGGCTATAGCCACACTGGCGGAACAACGACGGATTCCGTTTCTTATGGACGTAGCCGCCCTGGATGCCATCACACAAAAGGGCTACAAATACACCTTCCGTATTTTTCCCACGGTCACCGACTTTGGTCAAGGCTCGGTCAACTTCGTCCGGCAGATCCTTGATGAGACGGGCGCAAAACCCAAACGCGCCGTAGTCACCAACACGGGGGATCCCTTCGGCAAGGGGCAGGGTGGAAATTTTATCCAATTTTTCGAGAAATCAGGCATTCCGGTGGAAATCGTGGAGCACATTACCTATCCGTTGGGCATCCACGATCTTTCGGCCGAAGTGGCCAAAATCAAGGCCGCCAAGCCGGACCTTCTGTTCCCCGTGTGCCGGCCCGGCGATTCCATTATTCTCACTCGGGAACTCTATAAGCAGAAGGTGCCGCTGATGGGCGTCATCAGTCCTGGAAGTCCGGGCTGGTACGAACCTAAGGTCATCCAAGATCTCGGCAAGCTGGTCTACTATGTGATGGACAATGTGCCTTGGGTATATCCTCAGAGTGAGGCCTACAAAGAAGCCAACCTGAAATTCTCCGAAATGCATCCCGGTTCGTATCTGGACACCAATTCCGGATTCGCCTACACGGGCATTCTGGTGCTGGCCGACGCCTTGGAAAGAGCCGGATCCACCGAGACGGAAAAGCTCCTCGAAGCCCTCAAGACCACTGATTTCAAGGATCATCCCATGGTGGGCGACGCCATCAAGTTCAAGGATAACGGCGACAACGCCAATGCGACAACGGCCATGGTGCAGGTGCTTCCCGACCCGGATCCGGACAAGCGCGTCAAGGTAGTGCTGCCCAAGAAATTCGCTGAAGCAGAGTATGTATTCCCCGCTCCCCAACTCTGGGAAAGGGGTTGATGAACTCGGACCTCGCTGTACAGCTCTTTATTCAGGGAATCCTCATGGGCGGCATATACGGCCTTATCGCTCTGGGGCTTTCCCTGATTTTCGGTGTAATGGGAGTGATCAATTTTGCCCATGGCCCTATGATGGTCATGGGCATGTACATTTCCTACTGGATTTTCGTGCTCCTCGGAATCGACCCTTACGTGTCTTTGCTGCTGGTTGCGGCCGCCATATTTGTTTTAGGCTACGTCATCCAGTCCAGCGTGGTGAATCGCATTCTGGATTATCCCGAGGCCATGCAGGTATTGCCTCTGGTGGCCATGGGGCTCGTCCTCGAAAATATGGCTCTGTTGCTGTGGGGACCGGATCATAGAAGCCCGGACACCGCCCTGAGCTTGAAGACCATCTGGATCGGAAGTGCGGTGATCGATGTTTCGCGTCTCATGGCCTTCGGCCTTTCGGCCGTGATTACCCTTTTGATCATTTTGTTTTTGAAAAAAACCCACACGGGGAAGTGCATTCGCGCCGCCGCCGACAATCGGACCGGATCGATCCTGGTGGGCATCAATGTGAATCGCATCAACAATCTTTCCTTTGGCTTGGGGGCCGCCACCACGGGCGCCGCGGGCGCCCTGCTCCTGCCCCTGATGCCGTTGTCTCCGCATTTGGGCCACGACTTCACCCTTACCGCCTTCATCGTGGTGATCCTCGGCGGATTGGGGAGTCTGATGGGAGCGATGGTCGGCGGCCTAGTCCTGGGCGTGGCGGAATCCATGGCAACGCTGTTTCTGCCGGCCACGCTCAAGCAGGTGGTGAGTTTCGGTATTCTCATCGTGATCATGTTGTTCAGGCCCCAAGGGATTTTCGGGGGTAAGAAATGACCCGGCTTTACGTTTTTCTGGGCTTGGTTCTCGCCATACTCCTGGCTCTTCCCCTGTTTTTGGATAAATACGTTCTGGGCATTTTTGTGATGATCTTCTTCTATGCCTACCTGGGTCAGGCCTGGAACGTGCTGACGGGTTATACCGGACATATTTCCCTAGGGCACGCCCTGTACGTGGGCATAGGGGCCTACACGTCCACCTATCTGGCCCAGACCTACGGCGTAACTCCCTGGATCGGCATGTTCATCGGCGGGTTTCTGGCCGTGATCGTGGCCCTGTTTTTGGGGTACCTTGGTTTCCGTTTTGGTCTGAGAGGCGTCTACTTCGTTATTTT
>Ga0068714_10003498_pt1 | contig 18552 bp, 16 predicted proteins | sample MTBNYHSulfiMetaG_FD_62988 | JGI IMG/M metagenome (GOLD analysis project Ga0068714, IMG submission 62988) | Enrichment culture microbial communities from rom New York Harbor, USA that are MTBE-degrading - MTBE-NYH (New York Harbor Sulfidogenic)... | ecosystem: Environmental > Aquatic > Marine >... | reverse complement strand
GCGCTCACCGCGCATAACGCGGGCGGTCGAATCGAGACTGGTATAGTCCGAAGATGATGGAGAGCTCCATGGACGAGACAGTCTATCGACAATTCCTGAAGAAGTCCGGCAAGAAGGCGCACGTCGTGGACGGGTTGGTGGACGAGGTCCGGGCGTTCCAGACTTACCTGACCGACCAGCGCCGGATCGACGTAGACACCACGAGCGAAGGGGACATCCGCGACCACGTCGACACTCTGCCCCCGGCGGAGGTCAAGGAACGGATGCGCAGCCTGGCGCTGTACTACCGGTTCGCTGGCAACGTCCCCCTGGCGAGACTGGCGAGTGACATCCGCGAGCGGAAGATTGCCGGAACCCGGCAAGCCTTCAAGCTCCGCGAGTTTCGAGGTGTGAGCCCGGAGGACATCGCGAGACTGGAAGCCAGCGGAATCGTCACCGTCGAGGACATGCTGGCCGCCGGCACGACACCCGAAACCCGCCTGCGACTGGCCGAGGAGACCGGCGTCCCCGTGCAGACTGTCCTGGAGCTGGTCAAGCTCTCCGATCTGTCCCGGCTGGGCGGGGTCAAGGGTGTGCGCGCCCGCCTGTACTACGACGCCGGGCTGGAGACACCCGCGAAGCTCGCGCAGTGCGAGCCGGAGCCTCTGCGGAAAATGCTGGTCGAATTCGTGGCGCGCACTGGCTTCGACGGCATCGCCCCGCTGCCCAAGGAGCTGCGCAACACAATCGCAGCAGCTCGACAGCTACCCGAGATCGTCCAGTATTGAGCCGGGAGGGCCACCCCTCTGCGCTGCCCGCTGATGTGCCCTCCGCCAACCCGAACGAAAAGGAGGGGTCATAGATCAATGAATACCTACGTGATACTCATATTCAAACGCGTCTAAGAGCCACCTCAGCAAGATCACTCAGCAACCTATGTATCGATACGTTACGATACGTAACTGGAATATGACAACAAACCTGTTGAAACTGCTCGAAGAGCAGAGAACCTGACAAAAGGAGGCACGATCATCAAGATGAAGATCACACACGTCAATCCTGATACGCTCTACAGGAGCCCGGTATTCTCGCAGGGCGTTCTGGTCGAAGGCGGCAAGACCCTGTACATCGGCGGGCAGAACGGAATTCTGCCTGACGGCTCGCTGGTCGGGAAGGATCTCGCCTCGCAGACCGAACAGGCATGCAAGAACATCATCGAGATACTGAAGTCTGTCGGTGCCTCTCAAGAAAACGTGGTCAAGCAGACCATCTACGTGGTCAAGGGCCAAAACATCCAGGAGGGGTTTGTCGCCGCGCAGAAGGTGTGGGGCAATTTCCCGACCGCGATCAGCGTCGTGACTGTCGAAGGTCTGGGTATGCCTGGGGCAGGTGTGCTGATAGAAATCGACGCTATCGCCGTTATCGAGGGCTAGCCAACCTGAATACCGCGGGACCGGAGACGGATCGACAGAAGAAACCGACCTTCTCGACAAGAGACTCTATGCGGCTGCTCTTTTTCTCCTTGAGAGAGGCAACGCGAATTGGGTCTTTGCCAAAGCGCGTCAGGTCGACAGGGCCAGCCGCTACGATACTTCGCCGATGGATGATAACCTGACAACCGCTTCAACTCGAATCGTGGAGCAAGCCCGGCGCGCAGGTGTGGCATCGGTTGGGCCGCCCAGTTCTTCAGTGGCCGGCAGCCTGTCGGTGTTGCCTGGTCGGCGATCATTATTCTCAGGGACCGCACTTTATGAGACAATCAGCCGCAGCCGGTGCGCAGGCCGCGCCGTTGCCATCAGGCCCATGAAGTTCCCGCCAGCGATCGCAGCATCTCCGCGACGTCGGTGGTCGGGCGGGCACGGGCGTAGTTGCGATAGACGTAGGCCGTGGCGGCACCTTTGATGCTGCGTTGAAAGCGGGTGAACGGGGCGATGCGCGTAATTTCCGGTGTGTTTTCCGGCGGGCGGAGGAGGACCACCTTGTCGGCAGATCTGATTGTGGGCGGTTAGTAGGACGTCTCAGCAGTCATTTTTTGAAGTTCACTTTCTTATTTCGGGGTTGGCCGCGCGTCCGGCATCAAGAACGTAGGGCCCTGCAGAGTCGCGAGCGGAGGCACCGCACAGCCGCTGCAACCGCGTCCATCATAGCGCCAATACCCCTCTTTCCGACCCGGGTGCGGTGTGTGTTTCACTCCGGCAACCACAGGCGCAAGCCGGGGCCATCGTGTCCCACACCGGTGGCCAGCGTCCCGTCCGGGAACGAGACCAGGGTAATGTTCGTCTGCAGCACGCCACCGATTGCCACGGACCACACCTCCTCGGCGGAATCCGCCGTGCGTCGGATCGCCGCCAACGTACGCGCGGACTGCCCGGGTAACAGCAGTTCCTTGCGTTCGTCGCCATCGAAGTCAGCGACGGCGGCCTGGTCCAGATTCCGCGAGCCTAGCTCGTGCGAGCCGTACTCACCGAGCTGCGCGAGCGACTCGAGCCGGTGATCACCCCAGCGGTGATACTGGACGATTCCACCCAGATGCGGAGTCAGCACCTCGACCAACTCCAATTCGCCATGCGGTCCGAGCGCATCCACCGCGATGACATGTCGCCAGCGTTGTCCCTCACCAACCGGAGCAGCGCCCGCGAGCGGCTCACCCTGCTCGTTGAGGACGACGACCTGCGCGCCATCTTCGTCGCTGCTCAATGTCAGGATCAGGTCACGCACGCCATCTCCCGACAGATCCACCCACAGCGGCGCGATCCCCTCCGCCACCACATCACCCGGCAGGACAACTTCGAGTTGCAAGGCAGGCTTCGGATCCAATGTCACCAGCTTGACGCTGCCACCCTCCAGGTCATCACCCAGAGCGCCATGTTCGTAGCGGTCGGTCGGATCAGCGAGGAACAACAATCCGCTTTCCCCAGCCAGCAGCAAGCGTGCGTCGGGGAGAGCATTGACCGCCAACCGCGTGATCTCTGCCTCGCTGTTACGGATAACCAGATCGCCATTCCCATCGACGAACGCCACTTCCCCCGCAGCGCCGGGGAGAACCACCGGGTGAGTCAGCACCGACGCCTCCGGTGAGGGCACATCAAGCACCGCAGGGACTTGATTCCGGACGACCAGCACGGGAGGCATACCCGGCGGGAGCATCTCCGCGCCCAGTTCGATGGGCGAGACCTGCCGCTCGAGCACCTGAAACCCTCGTACCCGCCCGTCATTCAAGACAGCAGCCCAAACGCTTCCATCTCCGAGCGGAGCGCCGAGCAGCCAGACTGGTACACCATCAAGTGGAACATCGAGCGGTTCGACGTAGGGCAAGGCACCCCATCCTTTGCCTATGCGATTGCCATCGGGCTGCTGATAAGTGTAGGCAACATAGACGTCGTCCTGGCCTTGCTCCGGTGGCTCGGTCGCCGCCTCGGGCAGCGGCGTCGCAGCTACCGTCAGCAAGGCGAACGCGACGATCCCCAACATCGCCCCTTGGTGAACCCAGCGCTCCATAAACCTCTCTCTTCCCCAAAACAGAAGCTTCACTGGCAACACACGTCTGGGTGTGAGCCAGCCGCAGCAAGCAACTCGTCCGCATACCGCCGTGCCGAGGCGACATCAGCACGCCTCCAGCTTCCAGATTGAAGCAATATCAGCAAATCGCCGGACAGGTCTGCGAAACACCCGTTGCGCCCGTGCGCGCCATACCATCCTGCACGCACTGCCGGGAACACCACGCAAAGCTATGCACTCCATAGCCGTATGGCATTCGCGCAGCTTCCAGCGGATTCTCCCTCCGGTCGCACACGAGTGGGCAAGAATCAAGGACCTCCAGGATTCTGACCGGCCACGGAATCCCCGATTGGGCTTCACAACCCGCGCATGAACAGCATCCGCAGGTCTTTGGAGGGTTAACGTCTAGGCGGAGACCGTTCAGCCGCGGATAGCGACTCCGAAGCAGCGCGTTCTCCCACCGTCCAGCGGATGTCCCGAGCGGCAGGACACTCGTCCGCACCGGCTGGAGACCATTTGTTGCATCAAGGGACGAGTATCAGCTTGCCGATCCGCTCGCGCTGCTGAAGCTGGTGATGGGCCGCCGCGGCATCGGCCAACGGGAACTCGCCGCCGATGGTCAACTTGAGCGAGCCATCGGCGATCCACGAGAACAGATCGCGGGCGCGCCATTCCAATTCGGCACGCTCGCTGATGTAGTCACCCAACATCGGCCGCGTCAGATACAGCGATTTGGGAGCAAGGACTTTGGGTGTCAGGGTTGGCAACTTGCCGCTGGACTGCCCAAAAAAGACCATCGCACCGCGTGGCTTGAGACAGGCCAGACCCTTCTCGAACGTCGGTTCCCCGACTGAATCGTACACCACATCGACACCCGCGCCACCGGTCAGGCGTTTGATCTCGGTCTCGAAATCGACATCGGTGTAGGCGATCACCGCATCGGCGCCGGCTTCTTTCGCCAAGCGGCGCTTCTCCTCAGTCGACGCGGTCCCGTAAACTGTCGCGCCGAGTCGTTTCGCCATCTGCGTGACCAGCAAACCGGTGGCGCCGCCAGCAGCGTGCAGCAGCACGACGTCGCCCGCTTTGACCGCATAGGTACTGTAGACCAGATAGTGTGCGGTCATACCCTGGAGCAACGCAGCCGCCCCCAGCTTGACATCGACATCATCCGGCAAGGGCACGACGAGATGTAGCGGAGCAATCGCATAGTCGGCATACGTGCCGCGCACCATGCAGTAGGCAACCCGGTCCCCCTCACGAAACGTGGTTTCACCCGGGCCCAGCTTATCGATGACGCCTGCGCCCTCCATCCCAGGCGTGAATGGCAGTTCACCCTGATACAGACCGGAACGTTGGTACGTATCGATGAAATTGACGCCAACACCACCGATCTTGATCCGTGCCTCTCCCACACCCGGTTCTGGCAGTGACACCTCCTCGTACTTCAGGACCTCGGGACCGCCATACTCATGAATCCGAATTGCTTTCATCGCATGACTCCTTTCCGCTTACTGATGAATGATGGCGCAGACTTTCCGGTTGATGGCTACACAAGCCAACAGGCCATTCGCGTGAAAGATCGCTCCTCTGTGCGGCATGCCAGCCAAACCGAGCACATCCAGCATTTCAGACGATTGGCGGATCCGCACCCTGAACCTGGGAAGAGATCCCAGGCACTCGACGGACGGGTCCACGAAGGGGCCGCTCTGTTTCAGGCGGCAATTCCTGAGCGCTGGATCTTAACAAATCGATGCTCCGGCTGGCTGGACTCGTGTCCGCAGACCCGTCTTTAATGAATGTTGACGATCACCGGTGCAGACACGTTCTCCCAATCCCCGTTCGGTGATTGGCAGACATCGAGTGCGGAGAAACACATCGACAGGATCAGCGAATGCTGACCGGTCGCGCTCAGTGCGATCTTGTCCTCCCAGTTCATGGTCTCGCCCCGCTCCAGTTTGAGATTGCTACCACTCCAACTGCTCTGGAATTGCCCGGTACTGGCAGCCACGCCCAAGATGGCATAAGGCAACACGGCATTTCCACTCTCATTTGTAACCGAGAAGCGGAACCAGATGTCCTCCGAGACGCCATAGTCGGTACGCCCATCGCGCAGCTCCAGCTTACCCACGACCCCATGTGCGCCGGCGACCGCCTGAGCCGGTTCGGGCTGTGGCTCTTCCGGCGGCGGAGCTTCCGTCGGCGCAGGAGGCGGTGGTACTGGTGTGTCAGTCGCCTGCGGCGTGTCTGTTGGGAGCGGCGTGTCGGTCGGCGCGGGTGTATTGGTCGGGACAGGCGTATGCGTCGGTACCGGAGTATCCGTCGGGACCGGCGTGAATGTGGCTGTCTCCGTCGGAGTGAACGTAGGTACCGGGGTTGCGGTCGGAGTTGGCGTATCGGTCGCCACCCCCAGCAGACTCCCATCCTGGATGCCCGCAAGCATCTGCGTGACCGGTCCGCAGCTACAGGAACAACCCAGGACACTGATCATCGCCAGAAGACCAACGAACAAGAGAAGGGTTTGTTTTCGATTCACCGGTTCTCTCCTTTGTGTGTTTATGTAGCAGAATTGGCCATAGTGCGCTCGTCCGGGGGCAAGCGCACTATGCTGGTGCAATATTAGCCTAGCATCGCGAACCTGTCAACCCCGGTCCTCGATGACCGAGGCACGGCACACCAGCGCACCGGCGACTACCAGTACGCAGGCGGCCCAGACCACCACACCCGGCTTGATACCCAACAATACGGCGCTGAGTGCGGTTGACAATACCGGAATCAGATAGGACAGTGCGACCAAGAGCACGATCTTGCCGGTACGCATGGCATAATCCCAGAACGCATAGGCCAACGTCACAGTGAAAATGCTCGTGAAAGCAAGCATCAGGTATGCCGCCGGTGTCCAGGATGGTTGTTCGTGAGCAAACGCGCGAAATACGAGCAGAATGATCCCAGCTCCCAACACAAACAACGGTTGCGCCCCGACCCCGGAGGGCGGGCCGTATCTCCGGCTGAGGTTCGAATACAATGCCCAGGCAAATGCTCCGAGCAGGGCCAGCACATACGGAATCGGTTGGGCGGTGATATTACGCTGCCAGGTGTCCCACGAGAGCGCGCCTTGCTGCGCCAGCACGAGCACACCGCCGCTCACGGCAAACAACAGGCCGGGCCACAGCGTCCATCTGGGGCGGTTACCCAGGATTGGCACGGACAAAACCAGCGTCAACGCCGGCCACAGGTAATTGAGGATGCCCACTTCGAGCACTTGCTGCCGGTTGCCGGCGAGACCAATCGAACCATAAAGGCAAACGATGTACAGAATGAAGAAGCCGCCGCTGCCCCACAGATAGGCCGGGCGCTGGCAATATAGTTTCTGCAGACCGCGATAGCGTACGCTCCAGAACAGACAGCTCGCAAGCCCCGCCACGATGAACGCGATGGATGTCGCCGTCCAGACGCCCAGATCTTCGGTCAAACGCCGGCCAAAGGCCACAGTCGAACTCCAGAACAGGAGTGAAAAGATGCCCAACACTGTTCCGGACACGGTCGTCGAACGCATGCGCTCCTGGCTCTCCGGCTCCACAAAACCTCCTGCACATTCGGGAAAAAGTCAGTGTACTTTACCACAGGGGGTGGTGAATGGGAAATCTGCACCAGAGACGCCCAACCATAGTGTCCTGCTGGACTTAGCGGACAGCCTGCAGTACAATCAGAGCACAGGTGCATATAGCCGGAAAGCAGGAACGGACCCTGAACGCCACCGGATAAGAGAGGGGGGGACTTATGCCACGGCAAGCGATAGGTATTTTGACTTCCGGAGGAGATTGCCCCGGGTTGAACGCAGCAATTCGCGCGGCCGGAAAGGCTGCCCGAGACCATTTCGGAATGGAAGTGATCGGTTTTCAGGACGGGTTTCGGGGTCTCGTCGAGAACCGCAGTGTCCGTCTCGAAGGGGAAACGCTATCGGGAATCATTACCCTGGGCGGCACGATCCTGGGTACCAGCCGCGACAAACCGCATAAGATTCCGGTGGGATCATCCGGATACGTGGACATGGTCGACGTCGCGGTAGACAATTACAAACGACACCATCTGGACGCACTGATCTGTCTGGGCGGCGGCGGTACACAGAAGAACGCTTGCCGGCTGATGCAGCACGGGTTGAATATCATCACGCTGCCCAAGACGATCGACAACGATGTGGCCGGCACTGATGTCACATTTGGGTTCGACACGGCGATGACGATCGCCGCCGAGGCCATCGACCGCTTACATTCGACGGCGGATAGCCACCACCGCGTGATGCTGGTCGAGATTATGGGACACAACGCCGGCTGGCTGGCGCTGGGTGCCGGGCTGGCGGGTGGAGCGGACGTGATTCTCATTCCGGAGATCCCGTATCACCTCGCGGCGGTTGCCGAAGCACTGGTCCACAGAAACCGCAAAGGCAAACGGTTTAGCATCATCGCCGTCGCCGAAGGCGCCATTTCTGTGGAGGATCTGCAAGCGGCTGACCCGTCCCAAAGCAACGGGAAGAAGAACAAGAAGAAAGAATCGAAGGGTGAAGATCTCGCAGACACACAGGACGAGTGTCTGCAGGACGTCAGCGCCCGGCTCGCGACTGCTTTGCAGGAACACACCGGGCTGGAGACCCGCGTCACCGCGTTGGGGCATCTGCAGCGTGGTGGGACGCCCACCCCGTCAGATCGACTGCTGGCGACACAACTGGGCACCAGAGCGGCGGAATTGGTGCGAGAACAGGTTTTCGGCGTGATGGTGGCCGTCAGAGGGGGGGCCTGCGTGCCGGTTCCGCTGGAAGAAGTGGCCGGGAAATGCCGCACGGTACCACTGGACCACCCGTGGATCCGGAGTGCACGCATGGTCGGGACGTGCATGGGCGACGATCACCCCACCAGCGTCTGAGTACATGGAGGGGTAAAGAGCGCCCTTGCGAAGACATTCCCACGGTGATCTTCGCAAGGGCATTGGTAGCGGTTTACAGCTTGCCCTCGGCATGGCGCTTGCCGAGCGTGTCCAGCATATCGACGGTCATTGCTGCCAGGTCATACGCGGGCTGCCAGTCCCATTCTTCGCGGGCCGCGCTGTCATCCAATGAGCGCGGCCATGAATCGGCGATAGCCTGCCGGAAATCGGGTTCGTACGTCACCGTGAGATTGGGGATGTGCTTCTTGATCTCAGCCGCCAATTCCCCGGCACTGAAGCTCATCGCCGCGACATTGAAATCCGCATGGTGGAGAAGCCGGCTGAAATCGGCTTCCATCAGGTCGATCGTTGCCTTGATGCAATCGGGCATGTACATCATCGGCAGCACGGTATCCTCGCGCACGAAACAGGTGTACTTGCCATATTTGATGGCATCGTAGTAGATCGCCACGGCGTAATCGGTGGTTCCTCCACCAGGCAGAGTTTCATTGCTGATGATGCCCGGGTAGCGCACACCACGCACATCCAGCCCATATTTTCGGACATAGTAGTTACACAACAGCTCCCCGGCGACTTTCGTCACGCCATACATCGTCTTAGGCAGCATGATGGTCTCCTGCGGCGTGTTGTCCTGGGGAGTCTCGGGACCGAAAGCCGCGATTGAACTGGGACAGAACACCCGCAGCAGTTTGCGCTCACGTGCAATCTCCAGAATATTATGCAACCCGTTGATGTTCACGTCCCAGCAAAGTTGAGGATCCTTTTCACCGATTGCCGACAGGATGGCAGACAGGTGGAAAATCGTGTCGATGTTGTAGCGGTCGAGCAACGCTTCGACGGTATTCCGCTTCGTGACATCGACGAATTCGAACGGACCGGACTGCAACAACTTCTCGCTCGGCTGGGTCCGATGTCCCGTCGCCAGTACCTGCTCCGCACCATATCGCTCACGCAATGCCAAGGTCAGTTCCGAACCGATTTGCCCCACGGCACCGGTTACCATGATCCGCTTCATGTCACCCATGACCATACCTCCGTTTTTGAAAGTGGAAGACCTCTTCTGATATATCACCATTATATCACGGAAAAGATCCGAACGCAAGAGACACGCGGCGATTTGAGATCGATAAAAGGCCATGATATACTGATCTGTGGGTAATAGACGAACCGAGGAGTCCTTGATTCAGGAGGGGCGATGATTATCAAGAAAGCGCGCAAACGCGGCAACCTGGTCTGCGTCGCGACAACGGCTGGACAAATGCACGCGCAGATACTGAAATCCAAGCTGGAATTGGTGGGCATTCCGGCCCTGCTCGAATATGAGAGTGCCGGAGTGGTGCTGGGTCTGACCATCGACGGTCTGGGGGAAGTGCGTGTGCTGGTCCCTGAGGAATTCGAGGCGGATGCATTGCAGGCAATCGAACCTGAGGAGGAACCGCTCACCGAACTTCCAGACGAGGATTATCGGGAAGCGAACGAGTAACGGCCGGTTCGGTGTTCACACCGAACCGGCTGTCCGGTATCACTGGGAGGGCGTCTCCGCGGCTACCGAGGTTGCCGTCTGTTCCGCTCCGGTGGTCGTGATGGGCACCGTAAGAGTGAGCGGTAGTTGCGTTTCCAGGGTCATCGCGAGTCCTGCCGTGATCGAGGCGGTATTCGTGATCGTTGTGTCGCCGCGAATGACGAACGACGCACTCTGTTTCAGTTCATCGCCCACATAAAGCTGGAGCTTGTATCGCCCGGGTTTGAAGCCGCCAAGCGGTGCGAAGAAAATGTAAGCGCGACCAAAGTCTCCCCACTGCCAGAGATCGTTCGTTGCCAGCAGTTCTTCGGAGCCACTGAACCACACATATCTCCAGATCGAGCCATCCGTCATATTGCTGTAGGCAAAAGAGGCGTAGACGTATTCTTCGCCAGGTTCAAAGACCGTTCCCGGGTTGACGGGACGGTTGCGTTCACCGATAGCGCGTCCAAATTCAATCGGTTCGATCCGCGACGCGGGATCGGGTGTCACTGAGCTGAAGATCGGAGTATCGGTCACGGTCGGTGTCAGCGCTGGCCCGGCAGTCGCTGTAACTGTCGCGGTTCCCGTGACAGGTGCACCGGCAGAAACCGCTCGCGTCGGTGTACCGGTCAACGCCGGTGAAAGCGTCGCGGTTTCGGTGAGCGTAGCGGTTGGCGCCAACGTCGCAGTAGCAGTAAAGGGCACCGTTTCGCTCGGTGTCACGGCACTGGTCGCAGTGGCCGAGACAGTCACCGTTGGAGCCACAGTCTCCGGCAGCACAGCGGGAACGGTCGCAGTGGTCTCCGCGGTCGCCGTCTCCACAACGGGGGTAGTGGCGACAGCCGCCGGCGATGTGGGAGACGCGACGGCCTCCACAGTCCCGGGCGTTTCGGCGACGACCGGCGTTTCCGGCGTCGAAGGACCAACCGGTTCTTTCTCACCAAACAACTGCAATCCCAGGAAGGCAATAATCACCGCCAGAGGGACGAGCACAAACAGCAGACGTTTGACGCGTAAAGCCGCTTCTTCGCGGAGAAAGAAATATTCTTTGTATTTCGCGTCACGGTACGACTTGATCAGCCAGATGATCCCGACGAAAAACGCCACGACGCAACCGGCAAATATCAGAAAAGTTGGATCGGAATAATTCATCGCAGTAAATATCCTCCGCTTACCTGGTGTAAGACGGCTAGTAGTCTGAATTTCCACACGGAAGCCAACTCTATCTATTGTATACCAGGTGAGAGGTTTGGTCAAGGACGAAGAAATATCGAGTGCAACCAGGAATTTTGACGACAATTGCAGCGTCTTCGCCACGACAAATGCGCTGGAGAGCACGCCCGCTGGACCAGACTGTGCCAATCTACTATGTTGCAGACCAGCACACGGTCCGCCCAGGCACAGCAGTCCCTGGCTAACGACAGTGGCGCCGGAGATTGGCCCAGTCAGACCTCGCGCCCACGACTGGGCCAATCTCCGCACAGGCCATGCGGGGGTCTGGTGGCCTGTTCCCGTGGGTCTCCTCGCAGGCGGAACGCGTCCAAGATTGGCACAGTCTTGACCGACAAGAAGATATTCGTGTGAACCTGGCAGATCACGCTGCAACCGCGACCTGCCCACTGCTCGCTGGTCTCCCCAGAAATCTCGGATACACCTGAAATATCGAGTGGATGACGGTGCGAACCGGCTATTGCACCCGGCTCGCACCATTTGGGCTTACGGCAGATTGAAATCAACCGTGCGTGTGGTGGATGCGCCGGTTCTGTCATCGCCGGTGAAGACCTGGATGGTCGCCCGGCAGGGCACACCGCTCGGGTTGCCGGCGAGTTTGTAGCGCATGAACTTCGTCACGCCGGGGTCCAGGCTCGATTCCAACATACTGGAGCTCGGGTCGGGTCGAAACGGCGTATTAGACCAACCGGTACCGTAGTAGACCGCACTGGTATTGCGATTGACGATCCTCGCCTCCGCACTCTCCAGCAGCAGCGAGTGGAGGCCATTTCGGATACGGAAGGTCACCCAGCCAGTGGACGCATCGTAGCTATGGTAGTCGATGTACACCGCAACGCTTGGGACAACCGGCGGCAGGTTGAAATCCACTGTTTCGGTAGCGGAGGTGCCGGTCTGGTCGTCTCCGGCAAAGAGCGCGAACGTCGCCCGGCAAGGCACGCCCGTCGGACTACCGCTCAGCTTGAAACGCAAATAGCGGCTATCGCCCGGGGCCAGGCTGGGTTCTCCAGCTGCCGTGGCGGTCGGGTCAGAACGGAAGGGTGAATTCGAGTAACCCGGTCCATAGTATCCGGCACTCGTGTCGCGGTTGACAATTCTCCCACGTACACACTCCAGGGTCATAGACGAGGGCGCGTTGACAATGCGGAAAGTCACCCAACCGGTAGCGGCATCGTAGCTGTGATAGGTGACATTGGCGGCGACCGAGCCGCTCGGTGGATGAACGTTGACCGTAACCTGCCGATCCACGGTAGTACTGTCCTGGCGGATGACGCGCAGCGTGTAAGTAGTCGTGCTGGGTGGCGAGACGACCCGCGTGTCATGCCCGACCACTGGCGCTCCGTCCAGAAAGACCGCCTGGACGCATTCCACGTCCCAGCGTAGCGTCGTGTGGTCACCGGCAGCGATGTTCGTGTCATCGACGCGAAAATCGATAGCGGGAATACAGGGCGGAGGCAACGGTGTATCCGGCGGCAAGACGGGTGTGGCCGGCGGAGATGGTGTGGGCGGTGGCAATGGCGTTTCGGGCGCAGCCACCACGATCTTGATCAACACAGTGGTGCCAAAGGACTGTCCGGCAGCATCTTTGAGTTTCCAGCGTCCAGTATAAGACCCTGGGGCAGTCGGGGCGTACATCGTGACCTGTACATCAGCGGTTCCCCCCGGCGCGGTGAGGGGCACGACCTGTTCCGGGGAAGCACCCAGCAGGTCGCCGGACAGATAGGCGAGGCGATAGCCGCTCCCCCAGGGGCAATCGCCAGTGTTCCGCAGCCGCCAGATTTTGTCGAGGCGCTGTCCGGGTGAGACCACGCTATCATCGGGAATGGTCACATCGGCGACGAACGCCGCATTGGCCAAGCATCCCGTCGGAGTTAGATCGGGTGCGACCGTGGCGATTGCCTGTGCCGTCCCCGTACTCAGCACGAGGCTCTCGACGGCATTCACGACCACTTCGGAGGACTCTCCTGTCTTGCCGGCCTTGTTGTAGGCACTGACGCGGACGACATGGCTACCCGGCTTCACTGGAATCCACTTGAATTCGACCGGGAACTCGGTTTGTCCGTAGGCGCTGGGGCTGGCGACCACGCCCGCCTGAACGTTGTCCACCCAAAGTTCCGCCCTCACGACGCCCTGACTGTCGTTTGCTACGGCCAGGATCTGCATTTCCTGCCCGACCCCTACCTGGCTTCCGTTCAGCGGAGCCGTGATGGTGACCGTTGTGGCACTGGGGCGCTGCAGGAGGAGCAGCCCGCCCAGCGTAGCAAGCAACAGCAGAAGTAGCACGCCCACCGCACCAGCCAACAACCACCAGGATGTGCTCCGTACGGGCGGTGCTGCGGGCGGGACGTACGCTGGCGGTGGCGGCGGAGGAGCTGTAGGCTGTGGCGAAAGTCTAATGTGCGTCTCCTGTGCTTCGCCGGCGCCAACAGCAACGCCAAACCCACGAAACGTAAGCGTGAGCCCGCCTACCTGCAGCGTATCGCCATTACGCAGCGGCTGTGGGCCGCCGATCCTCTGCCCGTTCACAAACGTTCCGTTGGTACTGCCCAAATCCTTCACGACGTACTGCTGCCCGTCCCAGGTCAGGCTGAAATGTTGGCGAGAAACGTCGGCATCGTTGAGGATGATATCGTTGCTCTGTACGCGCCCGATGGTGATATAGGACTTGGAGAGAGAAAAGCCCTGACCGGTCTGTTGTACGGTCAAGGTCCCCAAAGGTCTCATTTCCGTCGGTACAGCCATTGGATTTCACCTCCATCCGTGCCACCACAGCACATGCGGACATCCGCAAGTCATAATCCAACCTACTTGATTCCAGTCTATCATATCCGAACACAGCCGTCAACGGTCGTTTCACGGTGTGCCGCGTTCCCAGGCTAGGCATAATGGCGGAGACGGCGGCGCGGGACGCGAGTGCTTGCGAGATTCCTGGGAGAACGCCGATCAGTGGACTTGTCAGGTTGAAACCATGACCTCCTGGATTCAAACGCGTGTCTTCTTCGTGGCAGTTCAGACTGCGCCAATCTTGGGCGCACTACGACTGCGAGGTGAGTCACATGAACGAACTACCAGGGGGCTGTCCCAAAAGCATGGCAGTGGCGAGACCGTCGTGCAGGCACACGAGCATGGCGCCAGTATCCGCCGTCCTCCACTCCAATGCTACACGATGCCCACGTATCGCGGGCCAGGGACACGAATGTCGTCCTGTAAAGGTTCACCACGTATGAAACCGGCGCAATCGAGAAGGTTTTGCCCTTCTCGAAGTGATGCACCGCGGTTCAACCGCGTGCCTGGCGGCCGGCGAGGGTCTATTCGCGTATTCGAGTTTGATTCGTGGACGGCGGGCATGCCGTCGCACGGGCGTGGGAGCTGCGGGTGGGACAGACTTCGATACTCTCTAGCGTTCGGATACAATACACGTAGGTTGCCCGGTGCTTTTGGGACAGCGTCGGAGATTAGCCCAGCCAAACGTCACATCCCAGCCGGCACACCCACAAGCGCCGGGCTTTGACGTTGCCTTTCAATCGGGGTATACTGGTGGCATTATCACATCTGGAGAGAGGTATTTCGTCGAGTATGTTTCCAATCGGTCACGTCGCATATACCTGGGGCGCTGTGAATGTGTTGCAGCGGCACATTCCCCAATGGACCGACGTCGATTACCGCTGGCTGGCGGTGGCAGCGATGTTGCCCGACGTCATCGACAAACCGCTGGCGATGACGGTCTTCCGCGAATCGCAGACGAGCCAGGGATTGTCTCATACACTGCTCGTGCACGTGTTGGTCGCCGTGCTCGGGCTGGCGATCTGGCGCTGGAAACTGCTCCCCTACTTGCTGGCGTTCAACATGCACCTGGTGCTCGATCAGATCTGGCACCACCCTGAAACCCTGTTCTTCCCGTTCATGGGACTCGAGTTCGACCCGTACCGCTTCATGGGTACGCCAGAAGCGATGGTATCGGTATACCTGGATATCTTCAGGTTGCCGCAGATTTGGTTGGCGGAAGGCATCGGGCTGGTAATTTTGGGGGTGTTTTTTGTCTATTACCGGCTCTACCGGTGGGCGCACTTGCGCCACTTCTTGACAACCGGACACTTTTGCCGGAATCTCAATCCGACGTCCATGCCGGTCCACCCAACGGAGAAACAGGCTTTCTCACGGCTGTTGGGCGACGCCCGGGATAGGAAGCACGTGGAGAAAGCGCAATGAGGGTGATCGCCGGTTCGGCCAAGGGACGCAGCCTCGCGAGCGTGCCGGGGACTGCGACTCGCCCGATCACCGATCGTGTCAAGGAGTCGCTGTTCAACATCCTGGGCGATGCCGTGATCGGCGCGCACTTCCTCGACCTGTTCGCAGGGACGGGGGGCGTAGGGATCGAGGCATTGAGCCGGGGAGCGGAACGAGCGGTTTTCGTCGAACATAACCGGCGGGCAATCGCAACCATCCGCGAGAACCTGCGCACCACTGGTCTGGCAACGCGCGCACAGGTCCAGCAGGCAGACGTGTTTTCCTACCTCAAGAAGACGCCCAGCCAACCATTCGATTTCATTTACGTCGCCCCACCGCAGTACGAGGGGTTGTGGCTCGACACGGTACATGCTCTTGACAAGCTCCCCTGGCTGGCGCCCGACGGTGAAATCATCGTGCAAATCTTTCCGAAAGAACTGCAACCTTTCGCTCTGGAACATCTGACCATCTTCGAACAACGGCAGTACGGCAGCACGCTGCTGGTTTTCCTGGCACGTCGCGAGGATGTGGCAGAGGATGGAGAGTGACCGATGGGCACGTTATACGTCGTCGGCACGCCGATCGGAAACCTGGAAGACATCACACTGCGCGCAATCCGTATCCTGCGCGAGGTCGGGCTGATCGCAGCCGAGGACACCCGGCGTGCCCACACTCTGCTCAAGCGCTACGAGATCAAGACGCCGCTGGTCAGCTATTTCGAGCATAGCGGCCCGCAAAAGCGCAGGCAGATTCTGGACGTCTTGAAAGACCAGGACGTCGCCCTGATCTCCGAGGCCGGTATGCCCGGTATTTCCGACCCGGGTTACGACCTGATCCGCGAGTCGCTACAAGAGGACATTCCGGTCGTGCCCATTCCCGGTCCATCGGCGCTGATCAGCGCATTGGTCGTTTCCGGTCTGCCGACGGACAGCTTCGTTTATGTTGGGTTCCTGCCGCGCAAAGCGGGCGAACGGCAGAAGACACTGCAGTCGCTCAAGGACGAAGAGCGGACCATCGTCCTCTACGAAACGCCGCACCGCTTGCGCGCCTGTCTGCAAGACATGCTGGACATTTTGGGAGATCGCCCACTGGCCATCGCCCGGGAATTGACGAAAATCCACGAGGAAGTTCTGCGACGGAACATCAGTGAGCTGTTGATCCACTTTCAGGAGATCCAACCGCGCGGAGAATTCACCCTCGTTGTTCAAGGCGCGGGTAAGACACAACCGCATCACTACGATTTGGAAACAGCGCTCGCCCTGGCCCAAGAGATGATGGCCGAGGGACTGAGTGCGCGAGAGGCCGCTGCCGAAGGTGCGAAGCGCACCGGATTGGCCCGCCGCGCAATCTACGACGGGCTGCATAGCCATTGAGACAATGCGCAGAGACTGCCTTCCCGGATCGCGGCGGGCAAGCTTGCTGAACGCGCACTGGCATAGCTCCGGTCACTCGTCTCCCGAGATACCGGCCATTTCTTCAAGCTCGGCGATGGCGTGGTCCAACGCGGTAAGCGCCAGAATGAGCGCCGTATCCGCCGAAGCGACGTTCTCGCCCGATGGCAGTTCTTCGAGTTCGCCCTGGATATCTTCCAATGCTTCCTGGACGTTTTTGATTTCTAAGACGATGTCTTCCGGTTTCATGCTGCTTCTCTACTCCTCTGGTTAGAATTCGATAGAGCGGAGCTTTTCCTGCTCCGCGGGTTGCTGTGTTCGGGAAGAGGGATGCTCAGCAAAACCTGCTCCGCCGCCCGACCATCAATGGGGCCAGATCATTGTTGCTGCCATACCCTCCCAACTGGAGGATATCGTTTCGACCAGTATCTGCATCCAAAAGCGGACAAATCACATCCATCCACAGATCGGGCACGTAGGCACGAAGCACCTTACACTGCGGAGAAGGATCCAGCACAGTGAAGCCCAATTCGGCAGGAATCAGCGCAGTTTCCCCGTATGCGAGTGTGATCTGCTCCTCGCCGTATTCCCCATAGCGCACGGTGAGAGCGCCTTCGACGACGGTGAGCAGGTTGAAGCTCTCCGGATCGACCTCCCAGCGGGTCGTCGCCGGCATGATCCACAACTCCAGGGCGAAACTGCGGCTGGCAGCGAGATAGAAGCGGTCCAGCTCACCGGGGATGGGCACCGGCACAGCGGTATGTTTGGGCCAGAGCGTGTAGTCGAGCACGTCGAGTGACGGCGCGATGTGCAGTGCACGTGGTTTGCCGTCGAGACCCATACGCCCCCAATCGTACAAGCGATAGGTCGTGTCGCTGCGCTGCTGGATTTCGTAGACGAGTCCTGCACACAAGGCGTGTACCGTCCCTGCTGGGACGAAGATCGTAGCGCCCCTCACCATCGGAACATGCTGAAGATACTCGTCCAGCCGATTCTCGCGGATGGCCTGTTCCAGCATTGCACGGTCCGCAGGCACTTTCATTCCGTGAATCAGCTCACTTCCCGGCGCCGCATCCAGCACATACCAGCACTCGGTCTTACCGCGTGGCTCGCCCTGGGCATGGGCATAGTCGTCATCGGGGTGGACTTGAACGGACAGAGCCTGCGTGGCATCGATCAACTTCAAGAGCAGTGGGAACTGTCCCCCTTCGCGGTCCCAAACGCGCCGCCCCACCAATGTCGCCTGCAACTGCGGCACTAACTCCGCCAACGTGTGCCCGGCCAGTGGGCCATTGCTCACCCGGCTGGCATCGTCGACATCCCAACTCTCGCCAATGGGCACATCCGGCGGCAATCGACGGCCCAATTGCTCCAAACGCCGCCCGCCCCAGACCCGCGTCACATAGATACTTTCGAATCGCAGGGGATATAGTTCCATCTCAAGACTCCCTCAAAACTCCTCGACCGGAGGCCACGCGACGCGCAAAAGCGGCACGCTACAACTCGCGTGCCAGCCGCTTGATATCGACCGGTATACCCGCGACCACCCAGTACACCTGGACAGCTTCTTCTGCTACACGCTGATTGGCCCAACCCTGCAGGTCCTGATAGATCCGCCCCAACGGGTAGAGCGGCACTCCACCCAGTCCCACTTCGTTGGAGACGACAATCACGGGCGCATCGTGCCCACGGGCGACCTCCAATAATGCCGTTATTTCGTTGGCAACTCGCGGCTGAGCTTCCGCCAGCGTCACATTTTCGCCTGCCGCCAGGACCGTGTTGGAT
>Ga0068714_10003496_pt1 | contig 18556 bp, 18 predicted proteins | sample MTBNYHSulfiMetaG_FD_62988 | JGI IMG/M metagenome (GOLD analysis project Ga0068714, IMG submission 62988) | Enrichment culture microbial communities from rom New York Harbor, USA that are MTBE-degrading - MTBE-NYH (New York Harbor Sulfidogenic)... | ecosystem: Environmental > Aquatic > Marine >... | reverse complement strand
ACGCCTCGCTCGCCGATCATCGTGTCGTACCCATCGGGCAGCTCGCGGATGAACCGGTCGGCGTTCGCGACCGCCGCGGCGTCGATCATCTCCTGCTCGGTCGCCCCAGGCCGGCCGAAGAGGATGTTCTCCCGAACCGTTCCGTGGAAGAGGAAGACCTCTTGCAGCACGATGCTGATCTGGCGGCGGAGGCTCGCGAGCGTCACGTCGCGAATGTCATGGCCGTCGAGGGTGATCTCGCCGCTGCAGACGTCGTAGAACCGTGGGATGAGCATCGAGAGGGTCGTCTTTCCGACGCCGGTCGGGCCGACGAGCGCCACGACGGAGCCGGGCGAGATGTCGAGGGAGATTCCGTCCAGGACGGTCTCGCCGACGCTGTATCGGAAGCTGACATCGCGGAGGCGAAGCGCTCCTTCGGCGCGGCCGGGAAAGTCGATCGCGTCACGCCGCTCGGCGACATCCGGCTCCTGCTCCAACAGCTCGGAGATCCGGTCCGCGCCTGCAAGCGCCTGCTGGACCGACTCCCATACGCCGCTCAGCGCCCGCACCGGCTGATAGAGGAGTTCAAGATAGAGGAAGTACGCCACAAGATCCGCGATCGGAAGGCTCCCGCTCAGGATGAGTCGTCCACCGAAGTAGATCAAGACGACCGTCCCCAGGGCGGCGGAGAACTCAACCGACGGATGGAAGACGGCCATCAACCGCAGCGCCCGCAAGAGCGTGTCGCGGTAACCGACGATCCGGCGCCAGATCCGCTCTTCCTCGGCGGCTTCGCGGGTGAACGCCTGGATCTCGCGGATGCCGGACAAGTTGTCGTTGAGCGCCGCGTTCAGCTCTCCCAGTTCCACTTGCCGCTGGCGAAACGCGGGTCGGACATAGCGCGCGAAGCCCCGCATCGCGAGGATGATGAGGGGAATCGGGAGCATCGAGAGCAGGGCGAGCTGCCAGCTCATGCGGAAGAGGACTGCGCTGACGCCGATCAGGAGCAAGACATTGACCAGAACGTCAGGAATGGCATGGGCGACGAGCTGCTCGAGCAGGTCGGAATCGTTGACCGTCCGCGACATGAGCTGGCCGGTCTGCTTGTCCTCGTAGAACCGAAGCGACATTCGCTGCAGATGGCGATAGATCTCGTTGCGGATGTCGGCGACGACGTGCCATCCGGCGACGTGCGCGGCGTAGCTGCGGACGAACTGCATCAGCGCGCGGAGGAGATAGACGACGAGGGCGATCAGCGCCAGGCGTCCGACCAGCGGCAGCGCATCCTGTGCTGCCGCCGGGTCGGTCACGGCGGCGATCATCGTCCGGACGAGCCACGGCGCGACGAGTTGAATGGCGACGAGGGCGAGCATGCTGAGGATCGTCAGCGAGAGCGCGAGCTTGTAGCGCTTCAAGTAGCGGACCACTGAACGCAGCGATCGCATCGTGTATTCCTCCGGGTTCGGCCTCGGGACGGCGGCCACGGCGGGCGGGCTCGTGTCGGGATCGGTGGGCACTGACGAGTCTGCCGCCGCGCCGGATTGTACCGCACGGCGCCCCCCCTCCGCAGGGGTTCGTCAGTTGGCGGGCGGCTCGACGACGAGGAGCTGCGGGAGCGCGAAGCGCAAGTCGTGCGTGCGGTAGGTCGCCCACTGCGGATCGCGGTAGCTGAGGGAGGCGTGCTCAGAGCGGACTCTGCCGGCGGGATGGTTTTCTGGGATCCGGATTTTGTACTCGAGGCTGAGCGTCTCTCCCACCCCGAGGCTGCGGTGCGCGGACCCGTCGCTGGTGATCGCCGCGACGATCTCTGCTTCCTGCGTGCAGGAAGTGGACCAATTCCACCCCCCGGGGTTGAGCTCTGGAAGGCCGGGCGACGCATAGATCACGGTGCACGGCGCACTCGCTCCGCTTTCGTCGGTCACGCGCGCCGACGGATGGCCGTCGAGGGCGAATCGGCCGCCGCCGAGCTCGGGGATCCTCCCGTAGACCAGCACCCCCGCCCAGGAGGTGCCGTCGACGGAGAAGCGGCGGCCGAGCGCGGCGCGCGCCCCGGTGTTGGTCGTGGACAGGGTGTAGGTCACCGCGTCTCCGGGGGCTGCTTCTCGTGGCGAAGCCCTCGTCTCGAGGTCGAGCAACAGCCATCCCTCGCGACGAAGCAGCGGTTCGAGCGCTCCCGAAGCCTGGAGGATGCCGAGGATCCCCGCTGCGAAGAGCAGGGCGAGCGCGGCACTGCGCGCTACGGCGCGCTGCCGCTCGGAGGTGAGGAGGAAGCGTAGGCGAAAGGCGAAGAGGCCGGCAGCGGTCGACGCCGTGGCGAGAATCCATGGGGGAATCCCGGTGAGCAGCACCATCGGGATTACGACGAGCAGGAGGACGAACGCCGTCGCGGCGGTCCTGTGGCCTCCTCTCCAAGGACGCGGGGGTGCCATGCTGCCTCCGGAAGAGCGTGCGGGGGATACCGATTCCTCCGGGATTGTGCGCGAAACGTCGCTTGAGGGCCACCAGGAAGGGTCCGACGGCGCACCTGGCTCCGATCGCCCGCTGGCGGACGGGCGATCGGACACGCGGTACCATGGACGACGAAAGGAGGCCGAATGCGCGCGACGTGGATCCTCGGAGCGATGCTTGGGTTGGCGATCTCGGCTGCGGCTGCCGATCCGCCGATGTCCGTGTTCGTCGTGCACTGTGAGCCAACGACGGCGAGCGACGTGATGTGGGAGAGATTGGAGGAACTCGTCGCGCTTGCGGACCGGTTCCGTATCCCGCTGTCGATCGACTTCACCGCCCAGTGGGCAGAACGGGCGCTCGCGGACGACGAGAGGATCGCCTTGCTCGAATCGTGGATTGGCTCCGGCCATGAGATCGGCTGCCATCACCATCCGTACTGGACGACGCTCGATCGGCCCGCGAGCTGGGACGGCTACACGAACACGCCGCTCGAGGAGATCCGGCTGCAGGACGAAGCGAAGTACGTCGGGACGATGGCCGACTACATGGCGCTGCTCGACGCGCTGCCCGGCGAGCGGCGATCCGGGTGCCTGGGCGGGTCGGACCCTCGCGACGAGGCCGACTGGCCGTGTTCTCTCGTCTACGCGACCGCCGGGCACACGGTCGAGGAGGGCGTCTCGATGCCGGTCGTCCGCTCGATCAGTGGTTGTCCCGTCGTCGAGATCGGCCATGCGCTTCTCGTCTCAGCCGGGCGCGGCGAGCTCCCGGCGCTGCACGCGGCGACCGCGCCGGACCGGGTGTTCGGCGTGGTGGGCCACGTCGTTGACTTCGCGCAGCTGCCGGCCGCGTTCGAGGCGTGGTTTTCGTACCTTCACGGGAAGGATCGGGACGACCGGCGGCGAGGTACCGTGTCGGGCGTTCTCGATCAGTGGGAGGGGACGGACTGACGTCGGTTCCTCGTGTCTCTCGCGACGCGGGGCGAGAGCGGGGGCCTCATCCGGCAAGACCGGCGGCGTCGTGACGGACTGGTTGGAAAGGGCGGCGGGATGTACGCGTGGTGGGGCGTGAGCGGGGCGGCGTTGGTCGCGTGGATCCTCCTCGTGGGGATATGGGGCTTCTTCTGGCGGCCGCAGCCGCGGCTCGAGCCGCCCGCGTCCCCAGCCGCCGCCGGGCCGGCGCCCTCGGTTGTGGCGGTGATCCCAGCGCGCGACGAGGCAGACATCTTGCCCGAGGCGCTCCCAACCGTTCTGCGTCAGGCATATCCTGGCCCACTGCGCGTGATCCTCGTGGACGATCGAAGTGAAGACGGCACGGGAGAGGTTGCGGCCTCGCTGGCGCGCGCCGCGGGGGAGAAGCTCGCGGGGCGGCTCGAGGTCATCGTGGGGTCGCCGCGCCCCGCCGGCTGGTCCGGGAAGGTCTGGGCCATGCAGCAGGGGGTCGCGGCCGCCGGGGCGGCGGACTTCTATTGGTTCACCGACGCAGACATCGCGCACGAGCCGTGGGTGCTCGTGGCGCTTGTCGGCCTGGCGGAGGCCGACCGTGTCGACCTCGTCTCGACGATGGCGACGCTGCGGGTGATCTCGGGGTGGGATCGATTGCTCGTCCCCGCGTTCGTCTACTTCTTCGCGAAGCTCTATCCGTTCCGCTTCGTCCGCGACCGGAGGCGGCGGACGGCGGGAGCGGCCGGAGGTTGCATGCTCGTCCGGCGGACCGGCTTGGAACAGGCGGGAGGGCTCTTTGCCATCCGTTCGGCGTGGATCGACGACTGCGCGCTCGCGCGTCGCGTTAAGCGGGCGGGCGGGGGGCTTTGGCTGGGGTTCTCCTCCGGGGTGCGCAGCCTGCGCGGCTACGGCAGCCTGGCCGGCCTATGGGAGATGGTCGCCCGCTCCGCCTACACCCAGCTTCGCCACTCCCCGGCGATGCTCGTGGGGACCGTCTTCGGGATGGCGTTCCTCTATCTGTCGGCGCCGGCGGCCTGCCTTGCCGGGTTGATTGCCGCCGCAGCCGGTACGGGCGGGGGGGCGGTGCTCGCCGGGATCGGTGCCGCGGCGTGGGGGCTGATGGCGGGGAGTTTCATCCCCCTGCTTCACCACCATGGGGTGAGCGGCTGGCTCGCGCCGCTCCTTCCGGTCGCAGGCGCCCTCTACACCGCGATGACGATCTCCTCCGCCTGGCGCCACGCGAGGGGACGCGGCGGAGCCTGGAAGGGTCGGACGTACTGAGCCGTCCAGCCGGGGCCAAGACCAGCCGCCCGCTGGGGCGGAGCTAGTCGTAGTCCCCCGAGGCCGTCTGGAAGCGCACGACGACCGGATTCCGGTCGGAGATCCGCGCGGCGAACCTGCGGTCGGCGTAGGCGGCCTCGATCGGATCACCATCCGGGTTCCAGATTGCGGCCAGCCCGCGATAGAGGTCGATCACGCGGAGGCCGAACACGTGGTCGACCTGAACCCTGCGCACGAACAGGATGGCGTCGGCCGGCGATCGGGGCTGCGGGGCGGCGTCCGTCATGTGGCAGGCCCCGGTATGGTCCGGGTTGAGGAAACGCAGGTCGCTTGGGACACCGGCGAGGATCTCCGCGCAGTCGGCGAACCCCATGTTCCCCACGATCAGGAATTCGGTCTCCGCGGTGAGCTGCCCCCGGATCCAAGCGGCGATCGCCTCAAGCTCGGACGCGCGCTTCGCTCGGTCCTGCTCCGCCGATCCCTCGTGGAGGCGGACCGAGACGACGACGAAGTCGAACCCCGTCCCGAGGTGGCGGAGAGGGAACGCGTATGGGACCCAATCATAGACAGGATTCGCAGTCCGGTCCTCGGCGAGAAACCCTCGGGGCAGGGGCGAAGCCGGTTCGAGCTTTGCTGGATCGTAGAACAGCGCGAACCATTCCGTCCAGGGTTCGTTGCTGTGGTGGATCAGCCGCTTGCCGGTGTCCTCTTCCGACAGGATGTACGCATATCCCCACCGAACGGTCATCTCGTCGAAAAACGCGGCGACCGATGGCTCCGGCACGTAGGGTTCTCCATCCGGGAACGTCCCGGCGTACGGAGGCGCGACGATCCCTTGGATCGCCACGATATCGTAGGCAGAGAGGGTGTGCGCCAGTGCGCGGACGTCCTTCTCTTCGTAGTACCCAAGATCGTGGATGTCAAAACTGCAAACGCTGAGCCACTCCATCGCCGCCGCCCCCAGCGACGCGGCCCACAGGATGAGCAAGATGCTCAGTGCGGTCTTTCTCATTCCCCCTCCTTCCCGGTGTGGGGAGATCCTATCGCCATCCGGTCGAGCGGCCAAGCGCGCATGTCCCGCGCGTGAAGTCAACCCGCCGCGCCGTGCCGCCGGAGGAAGGGGCGGTGTCCCCGGTCCGGTTGACAGATCGAGCCGCCCTCTTCTACAGTGGCTGTGGCCTGTACGGAGTCTACGCCTGGGTGGAGGCCTTGCGATGAGGAGTCCGGCCGGTCAAGGGGGTCAGGTTGAGCGATACGTTCCTGATCGGGGTCGGGTTGATGCTGGCACTGGTGGTCGTCGTTGGGTTCCTCTTCCCGGAGCAGATCGCCACGGAGCCTCCGCTGGCGCTGGAGGCGGCTTCGCCGGGTCGCGTCGAGGCCGGGCCTCCCGCTGAGGATCAGCCGGCTTCCCCGCCCGCCGCTGCCGCCGATACCCCCGGTGCCGTCATCGAGCCGACGGGGCGCATCCCGAACGAGGTGGACGGCATCGTCCGCCTCGGGGAGTACGCGCACCGCACCGACGCGGGGGGCTTCGAGGTGCATTGGTCGAACGACCTCAACTACCTTCGCATCGGGATCGTCAGCCCGGGGACGGGGTATCTGGCGATCGGATTCGACCCCGACTACCGCATGCGGGGGGCGGACTTCGTCCTGGCGGCGGTGGAGGACGGACGGTTGCTGATCCGGGATGACTACGGCGACGGGGCCGTCAGCCATGCGGCGGACGAACTCCTCGGAGGGACGGACGATATCCTCGAGGCGGCGGGGCGAGAGGAGGGCGGGAGAACGACGGTCGAGTTCGTGATTCCCCTCGTGACCCGTGATCGGTACGATAAGACGCTCGTGCCTGGGGAGACCTACTCGATCCTCGTCGCCTATCACGAGACGAACGACAGCTTCGCAGTACGGCACAGCCGGCGCGGCTCCGGCACGATCCGCCTCGACGCCGCGCGGTGAAGCTGGCGCGACGGTCGCGCGTGGGGGGGCGGTTGCCGGGTGTGAGGCGATCCTCTACAGTGGGCTGCGTGCGCGGGAGAGGAGGAGGGGGATCATGAACAAGACATGGTTGATCATTCTCGGTGCGCTCGCCGCCGGGTTCGCCGCGTTCCTGTTGCTGCCTCACGTGCTGCCGGGGGGCAAGGCCACGCCTGCGGAACCCGCCGTCGTGGGGCCGAGCGATCCGGACACTGCGGCGCCGCTTGTCGATGCGCCGGAAGGAGAGCTCCCGGCGGTTCCTCCGACGTCAGAGGATGGCGGAGGGATCGAGGGGGAGTCAGAGGATGCGGTGGAGGGTTTGCCGCCGCCGGTCGATCCTTCCGCGGTCACGGAGCCGGCGATCGATGGGTTCGTTGGATCCGGGGAATACCCGCACAGCGTCGAGATCGCGGGGGTGGAAGTGTACTGGGCGAACGACGCGGCGAGGTTGTGGGTCGGGTTGATCGCCCCCGGCACGGGGTACGTCGCGGTCGGGTTTGACCCCGAGCGCCAGATGGAAGGGGCGAACTACATCATTGGGTACGTCAAGGACGGGAAGCTGTACGTGAGGGACGATTACGGCACGGAGCGAACGAGTCACATGGCGGACATCGACCGGGGGGGAACGGACGACATCCTCGCATCGGCGGGGACGGAGTGGCCGGATCACACGGTGCTCGAGTTCGTGATCCCGCTTGATTCCGGCGACGCGATGGACAAGGTCCTGGTTCCTGGGAGCGCGTACGCCGCGCTCGTCGCCTACCACGACCTACAAGACAGCTTCACGGCGCGCCATAGCCGTCGCGGCGCGGGCGAGATCCGCCTCGACCCAGCACCGTAGGGGGTCGTGGTGTCGGTGTGGGACCTCGCGGCTAGAGGACCGCGTTGAGGATCGCCTTGCAGAACGCGGGCAGATCAGGCGGCGTTCTCGCGGTGATCAGGTTGCCGTCCACGACGACCTCGCGGTCGACCCAGTCCGCCCCGGCGTTCACGAGGTCGTCGCGGATCGAGCGGACCGACGTCACGCGGCGGCCGCGCACGATGTCGGCCGAGATCCCGACCCAGCCGGCGTGGCAGATCATCGCCACCGGCCTCCCGCGGGAGAACACGTCGCGGACGAGCCGGACGAGTTCCTCGTGGACTCGCATCCGATCCGGCGCCATCCCCCCCGGGATGATTAGCCCGTGAAGCGCTGTGGCATCCACTTCCGCGACAGCCAGGTCGGCGGAGATCGGATAGCCGCGTTTCCCGACGTACTTCCTGCCCTTCTCCATGCCGATGACGAGGACTCGCATCGCGGCCTCCTGCATGCGGAGAAACGGGTACCAAAGCTCGAGGTCCTCGTATTGGTCCTCGACCAGGATGCCGATCGTCTTCTCGTCCATGTCTGTGCGCCCTCCTGCGCTTTGGAGCTTGATCCGCGCCGTTTCGGCAGACGCCCGCCTACGGGAGGTAGTGGAGAAAGGCCGAGTAGGTCGGCAGGATCAGAAGGCCATCCGTGATCCGGCCGATTGGGTCTCGGAACTGCACCGTATCGATCACGACCGGTTGCAGCGTGATGCGGCCTTCAATCGCCGCACCGGTGAAGCCGTTGAACACACCGGCCGCGTGGATGGCGGGAAGCTCGGCGAGGGGGAGCACGTCCCATTCCGTTCCGTCGCGGGCGAACGTGACAAGCGGGAAGGAAAGGCCGGCCTCGCCGTCGATATCTCGAGACAGCGGCCCGCGTGCCGAAGCGTGCGCGAAGCTGCTGATGACGGTTTGGATGAGCGTTCGCTCGGTCTCAAACCGCCAGAAGACGTTGAGCCCTGCGCCGACGGTAAACGGTGTGTCGAGGGCGTGTCGGTACAGGAGGGTCGCTCCGAGACTCGACGGGATGGAATCGACGAGCAGGTCGAGCTCGAGAACGCTCGACGGTCCGACCTTCGCGCTGACTGCGAGGGACAGCGAGATTCCCCATGCACGACGCCCGTCCGTCGCCTCGACGGCGGGGGTGAGATGAACCCCCAGGGAAATCGCCTCGAGTTCGCTCGCGCGTGCGGCGAGCGGGAGGAGAGCCAGGAACGCCGACGCAATCACTAGAGCCTTCTTCATCATTCCCCCTTCATCCGGGCAACGCGCCCTTGCAGCGCTCGCCCGCCGGATGCAGTCTAGCACATTGTCCCGACCGGAGGACGGGCCTCCTGCCTCGTTCCCGAGTTGTGACCTTGGGGAGCTGGCGGGGTAGATCTTGGAAAGGGTCGGAGGGGTCGAAGCGGCGGCGCCTCCGGGGACATCTACCGGACTGCGAGGTGATGTGTTTGTCAAGTCGAATGAGGATCGCCGCCTGCACTGGGGCGGCAGCGCTGGTGGTGCTGGCGATGCACTGCAATGCCCTAACGCAACAGGCGGTGCGGTTCCCCGACGGGCGACTGGAGGGCGCTGTTCGGGAGGCGGTGTTCAAGCCGTCCGGCACGCTCTACGACTACGACGTGTCGTGGCTCACGGTGCTCGGGGCGTCGTTCCGCGGGATCGCTGATCTGACGGGAATCGGCCGCTTGACGTCGCTGCGCGACGCGGATCTCTGCGGGAACGAGATCCGCGCGCTGACGCCGCTCGGGGACCTCGCCATCTTGCAGCGGCTGTACCTCGACGGCAACGACATCGAGGACCTCTCGCCGCTCGGGCGTGTTGCGACGCTGGTCGAGCTGACGCTCGCTGACAATCGGATCGTGGAGATCGCAGCGCTCGACGGGCTCGTCCTCCTCGAACGGCTCGCGCTGCGCGGCAACTCGGTTCGTGACCTCTCTGCGCTGCGGTCGCTCGGCAGGCTGACGAGTCTGTCGGTCAGCTGCGCCGCGGGATGCAGCCTCGATCCGGTCCAGGGCTTGACGCGGCTCGAAGACCTCTATCTGGAGGGCGGCGGCCCGCTCGATCCGACCGTCTTTGGGCGGATGGATGGGCTGCGGTCGCTCACTCTGGTATCGGCTCAAGTAGAGGACTACGGCCCATTGCGGTGGCTTCCGCGGCTGGAGAGGCTCTGGCTGGGCGGGATGGAAATCCCCAGCCTGGTTTCGATTGTCGACGCGGTTCCCGATCTGCTCGAACTCGGCCTGGAGTCCATGCAGATCGCCGATCCCTCGCCGCTTATCGGGCTGGGGAAGCTCCGGTCGTTGCACCTGGTCGATGTGGAGCTGTCCGACCTGGGGATCTTCCTCAGGCTGCCCGGCCTCCGCGAGGTGGACGTCTCGGGCAACGATCTGGCCGACATCGGGCCGCTGGCGGCTCTCGAGCAGCTCACCTCCTTGAACGTCTCGGGGAACGAGCTTGCGTCTGTCTGGCCGATCTCCACGTTGCGCAAGCTGGAATCGCTCGATCTGAGCGGCAATCCGATCCGAGACCTCGAGCCGCTTCTCCTTCTGCGAGAGCTCCGCGAGGTGAGGCTGCGCCGGACACAGGTCGACGACATCTCCGAGCTTCTGAAGCTTCCGAATCTCGAGCATGTGGACCTTCGGGAGACGCCGCTCAACCTGGGGAGCGGCTCCGCTGCCTCCGAAGTGGTCGAGCGGCTGCGAGGACGCGGCGTGACGGTCGAGACCTAGCGAGGCGGCTTCGGCGGCGATCGGGACGCGCCCGCCGACCAGCCGCGTGACGAGCAGGGGAGCGAGCAGGCTCGGGCATCCATCGCGGCCCGCCCCCCGGCCGGTTGGAGATCGTGTCGAATCCCGGTACAGTCTCTTTCTTCGGCGAAGGGGGAAAGCGGATGTCGATGTCGTACGTCCTTCTCGCGATCGCGGTGGCGATCCTGATCGGCTGTGCCGTGTGGGCCGGGGGGCGGCGACGCAAGGCGCTCGAGGCATGGGCGGCAGCGCACGGGCTTGCCTTCCATCCTGGCAGGGACCGCCGATTCGATTCTCGGTTCGGTTCCTTCGGCTGCCTGAAGCGAGGGCACAGCCGGTGCGCGTATCACATCGCGGAGGGCAGGTGGGGAGAGCGGCAGGTCATGGCATTCGACTACCGTTACGTCACCGGCTCGGGGAAGAACCAGCAGACGCATACGTTCTCGTCGGTCATCCTGGAGAGCAATGTCCCGCTTCAGCAGCTTCGAATCCGCTCGGAGACGGTCTTCGATCGGGTGGGTGAGTTCTTCGGCGTCGACGACATCGACTTCGAGTCGGCGGCGTTCAGTCGAGCGTTTCACGTCCAGGCGCAGAGCAAACGGTGGGCGTACGACGTGCTGCATCAGCGGACGATGGAGTTCCTCCTGGCCTCGCCGCGGTTCTCGATCGAATTCGACGAGCGAAACGCGATCGCGTGGCGGGAGCATCGGTTCGACGTCGAGGCGTTCGAAGCGGCAATCGGCGTGCTTGAGGGGATCTTGGAGCGGCTTCCGGAGTACGTCATCCGCCGGGAGCGCGAGGGGAAGGAGCTGAAATGATCATCACCTACGTTGTGGTCGGCGTCGTGGCGTTCATCCTGTTCTACGCGGTCGGGACGTACAACAGACTGATCCGGCTTCGACAGCATGTCCGCGAGAGCTGGTCCGCGATCGATACGGAGTTGAAACGGCGCTACGACATGATCCCGAACCTGGTCGAAACGGTGAAAGGGTACGCCGTGCACGAGCGGGAGGCGCTGCAAGCGGTGATCGAGGCGCGGGCTCGGGCCGTCGCGTCAACTGGCAGCGCGGAGGAGCAGGCGCGGGACGAAAACGCTCTCGTCGGCGCGCTGCGGCAACTGTTCGCGGTTGTCGAAGCGTATCCGGACCTGAAGGCGAACGAGAGTTTCCTCCGGCTGCAGGGGGAGTTGACGGTGACCGAGGATCGGATCCAGGCCGCGCGGCGCTTCTACAACGCGAACGTGCGGGATCTGAACACGCGCATCGAGGTCTTTCCGTCGAACCTGATCGCGTCGATGTTCGGATTCCGGCAGGAGACGTTCTTCGAGATCGATGACGCGGAGCGGGCGGTGCCCCAGGTCCGTTTCGGTTCCGCGTAGCGCCTGCGCGCGGCGGGGGAAGGGGGACGCCGGTGCGGACGTGGCTACGGAAGCGGCGACGGGACCGCGTGCGTCGGCGGCCGTTTCCGCAAGCATGGGAGGCGATCCTCCGCCGCAACGTGCCGCTCTACGCGCGGTTGTCCGTGGAAGACCGGGACGAGCTGAAGCGCCGCATCCTGGTCTTCCTCGCCGAGAAGCGGTTCGAGGGGGCGGGGGGATTGACGATTACTGACGAGATCCGCGTGACGATCGCGGCGCATGCCGGCATCCTGCTTCTCCACCGTGCGGCCGACTGCTACCCAGGCCTATACACCGTCATCGTATACCCTGGCGCGTACGTCGCGCGGCGGACGGTTCAGGAGCCGATCGGGGTCGTCACCGAGCGGGCGGAAGCTCGACTCGGAGAGTCGACGCCACGCGGAGCGGTTGTCCTCGCATGGGACGCCGTTGAGTCCGCGGCGTCCGACATCGACGACTGTCGGAACGTTGTCCTGCACGAGTTTGCCCACCAGCTCGACGCGGAGGACGGGTCGGTGGAGGGAGCCCCCGCGCTCTCCGATCGCTCTCACTACGTCACTTGGGCGCGGATCCTGGGAAGGGAATACGAGCAGCTCCGGCGCGACGCGGCGATGGGCCGGGCGACCGTCCTCCATGAATACGGCGCCACGAGCCCGGCCGAGTTCTTCGCCGTGGCGACGGAGTGTTTTTTCATTCGTCCGGAGGCGCTGCTGCGGCGGCACCCGGAGCTCTATGCCGAGCTCTCGGGCTACTACGGGCAGGATCCCGCGCGCCAGGCAATGAGAGGATCGCCGGGAGGAACTCAGGGCTTCTCGACGTCTGTGTCCTGATTGGGAAGGTCATCCGACAGGCCGGCGTGCACGGCGAAGGGGAGCAGCTCGGCGCGCGTCGGAAGGGACGGCTGGGCGCCGCGCCGGGTCGTCGCGAGCGCGCCCGCGGCGACGGCGATCCGGATCGCTGCGTAGAGAGGCCGCGAGCAGATTGCCCAGGCCAGCGCACCGCAGAACGCGTCCCCCGCGGCGGTCGAATCGACGGCGTTGACTCGAGGGGCGGCGATGTGCACCGCCCCGCCCGCCGCAGACGACCAGCTGATCCCCCGCGCTCCGAGGGTGCAGATGACGTGTTCGACGCCGGCGGCGAGCAGGCGACGCGCAGAGGCTTCGATGTCGTCACATCCGCCGATCGCGCGGAGCTCGTGCTCGTTCGGCGCGAGGATGTCAATCCGTTCCAATGGAAGGGATGAGACCTCGCGCGCCGGAGCCGGGTTGAGAATCACGATCCGCCCGCCGGCCGGGAGGGCGGCGAGGAGGTATCCGATTGTCTCCAGCGGGATCTCGAACTGCGTCAGGACGACGTCGGCCGCTGCAATGCGGTCGAGATGACGGTCGATGTAGGGCTCGTCGACGCGCGCATTCGCCCCTGATGCGATCGCGATCGCGTTCTCGCCGTCGTGCACCCAGACGCTCGCCAACCCGGTGCTGATTCCCGGTTCTGTCTCGACGGCGGAGATGTCGACACCGCCGCTCTCGACGTCGCGCAACAGCCGCCGGCCGAAAGGGTCGTCCCCGACCTTGCCGTACATGCGGACATCGGCGCCGAGTCGCGCCGCCGCGACCGCTTGGTTCGCGCCCTTGCCGCCCGAATACAGCCCGCCGCTTGTCCCGATGAGGGTCTCCCCCGGCCTGGGCATGCGCGGCACCTCCACGACGATGTCTGCGTGGAGGCTGCCGACGACGGCGATGGACGGTCCCTTTCGGCTCAAGGCAGCCTCCTTCGTGTGCCGTCGTTACGCGACGGCGCGGTAGAGCAGCTCGAGGAACCGGTCGCGGGACGCCTCGAGGACCACGTCGACGTTTGGCTCGCGCCCGCTGACGCTGAGGTGATCGACGACGGTTGCGCCGCGCGTCAGCTCCCCTCTCGTCTCGATGTCCACCCGCAGACGCTTCACGACGGTAGCCACATCCGGACGGAGGGCGACCGCCATCGCGATCGGATCGGGAAGGTCGAATCCGTCCTGCTTCAAGTAGTCGATGCCGAAACGGCGCAGCGCCCGCTGGATGTCGACGCAGAACGCGGCGAGGTCAGAGACGGCACGAAGCCTGTCGGCCTGCGCTGCGGTGAATGTCGCGTGCTTGTGCGAGACGTCCCATCCGACCATCTCGAGAGGGAGGGCGGATTCGAACACGATCTTCGCCGCCTCCGGATCGACCCAGATGTTGTATTCGGCTGCCGGGACGATGTTCCCGTAGCCGAAGCCGATCCCGCCCATGACCACGCAACGGCCGATCTTCGAGGCGAAGGACGGGTCGCGAAGCAGCGCCAGTGCGATGTTGGTCAGCGGGCCGAGCGTCACCAGCGTGATCTCCCCCGCGAGGCGCGCTGCGAGGTCGAGGAGGAGATCGACGGCGTGCCCGTCGGCCGGCTCTCGCCCGCCGAGCGGGAGGCCGATATCCCCGAAGCCATCCTCTCCATGGCAGAACTGCGCCGTCTCGAGCGGTCGGAGCAGCGGCTGCCTCGCGCCGGCATACACGGGGGCGAAGCGGTCGCATCGTTCGGCCGTGTAGAGCGCATTTTGCACCCCGAGTTCGAGGGGGACGTTCCCGGCGACGACGGTGATCGCCTCGACCCGGACGTCAGGGTCGCGGAGTGCCATCACGAGTGCGACCGCGTCGTCCGATGCGGTGTCCGTGTCGATGACGAAACGACGCATCCCCACTCCTTCCCCCGCCATTCGATCCTCGAGACGTGGGCATCACACCTTATCCCCTCCGCCTGCGGCGGCCAAGCAGGGGCGCTGCGCGTTGACAGCCGAGAGTCATCGCTGGATCATGGCGGGCGGGACACGGCGTCCGGCCAGGGGGGGCAAGTGGAGAAGGACCGATACCGACTTGAGGCCGATCCGGCCCTTCACCCCTTGCCGACCGCTGCGGCGCTCATCTGGGCGGAGGGGATCGCGTTGCCGACTCCGACAGGGCCGGGGCCGGCCGGGCTGGAGGAGCTCCTGGATCGCGTTCGGTCGCTCGGCGAGGGGTTCATGCCCGCCGAGCGGCGTCAACGGGTCCGCCGCATGCTTCGCCACGGCAAGTACAAGCCGAGCGGCCGGAGCAAGCCGGCGAGCGAGTTTCTGCTCCAGGCGGCGCTCTTCGGGTCGTTTCCGCGGGTCAACGGCCCGGTGGATGTCAACAACATGATCAGCCTCGAGTCCGGCTTGCCCGGCTCGATCTTCGATGCCGACCTCTCCGGGCGCCACTTGCTGATGCGGCGCGGCGCGGCGGGGGAATCATACGTGTTCAACCCTTCCGGCCAATCGATCGATCTCGAGGATCTCCTTCTCGTCTGCCGCCGCGCTGCCGACGGCTGGGAGCCGATCGGCAACCCGGTCAAGGACTCGATGGCGACCAAGATCAAGCCGGAGACGCGTGACGTGGTCGCGGTCCTCTACGCTCCCGCGGATGAGCCGGACGACTCGGTCGAGCGGTGGGCCAGCGAATTCGCGTTGCGGCTGGCGGCCCACTGCGCTGCCGCGGCGACCGGCTTCTGCGTCGGGTTCAACTCGTAGTCCGCGTGGTCTCGATCCCCGATGGGGCAGCTAGTACGTCTCCCAATAAACCCGCTCCGGCTCGTACTGCGTCCGTGCCGGCTTCGCCTCGGCGGGGACGCCGACGGGGATGAGCGCGAAGACGTGCATCTGTGCGGGAATCCCGACGATCGAGCGGATGGATGACTGCAGTCCGTCGTCCATTCCGCACCAGGTGGCGCCGAGACCGAGGTTGGCAAGCGCGATGAGCAGGTTCTCGGTCGCGGCGGCCATGTCCTGGTCGAACCAGGGGGAGCCGGCCTTCTCGCCGAACGGCAGGATCACCGCTGCGGCGCGCGCGCCAAACCGCGCGTAGGGATGCGCAGCGCAGACGGTGCGAACCTGGTCCAGCTGGGTGACGATGAGGAACCTCCATGGGCGGCCGTTGTTTGCTGAGGGGGCCGCCATCGCCGCTTTGAGGGCGATCTCGAGCTTCGCCCGCTCGACCGGCTGTTGAGCGAACGCGCGGATCGACCGCCGTTTGGTGATCGCATCGAGGATGTCTGTGCTCATCGCTCCTCCTTTGACTTGGGCTCAAGAGGATGATACCCCGGTGCCGCCTCCCTCGCGCGGCTCGTGCCAGATGCGGCGCGGTCTTGTATGATCCAAGATTATGATCTGGACAGGCATCCGATCGTGGTGGGCTGAGAACGAGCGATGGTACATCGCGGTGGGGCTCGCGAACCTGATGGTCGCGACGTCCTCGATCCTCGTGCCGCTGATGGTCTCGCGGACGCTGCACCAGTCGGTCGGAGCCGTCGGTCTCATCTCGGGCGCGGTGAGCTTCGTGGGGGTCGTCGGGAGCCTGACGTGGGGGCGCCTGTCCGACGTGGCGCGCCGCCGCAAGCCGTTCATCGTCTGGAGCTACGCTGCGTCGGGGGTCTGCCTCATGCTGATCTCATTGGTGGGCTCGTTCGCCCAGCTTCTCGCGCTGAACATGGTCCTCCAGTTCTTTTGGGTCGCCAACGCGTCGGTCACCGTACTGCTTGTGATCGAGAAGCGCGATGAAACAAGTTGGGAACGCAAGATCGGGCATCTGAACCAATTCGGTGCGATGGGCTGGGTCGGCGGGTTTGCGCTCGGAACGGCATGGATGGGGTTGATGCTCGCATGGATGGGCGAGCAGAACGCGATCCGATCGCTCTTCGCGTTGATCGGCGTCGGCAGCTTGACCGCCGCGATCCTCGCCGCGCGACACGTCCCGCGGGTCGTCGTGCGCGGGACGAGAAGGCCGTTTCGCGGGGCGATTCTGGAGTTAGGCAACTTCCTCGTGTCGCGGTCCCGCGTGCCGTTCCACTTGTACCACTACCTGCAGCCGAAGAGGGTGCTGGGCGCGCTGCTCCTGCCGGGGGGATTCCGGAAGGGAACGAAGCGGTTCCTGCTTTCGACGTTGCTCGCGTTCACCGGGATGGGCTTCTTCGGCATTCCCCTGCCGGTGCTGCTGGCGGAGCGATTCGGCTTCTCCTCCTCGAGCGTCTTCCTCTTCTACATGGTTCAGCACGCGGCGATCGTGGCGGCGTATCCGCTTGCATCGCGCAGGATCAAGCGGCTGGGGAACCGATCCGTCCAGCTTGGAGCGGTGGGGGTTCGTCTGCTTCTCTTCTCCGCCGCCGCGGCGTACCTGGCGTTGGCGGGGGTCGTGCCCAGGACGTGGATTCTCGCCCTTGTGTTCTCCGTCTACGGGATGACGTGGTCGTACTTCCAGCTGTCCGGCGTCGCGTTGATTTCCCGGCTGGCGAAGCCGGAGAACCGCGGGATGGCGCTCGGTCTTTACAACGCGCTCGCCGGGGCGGGCTGGATCCTCGCGGGGTTCGGCGGCGGCCTCGTGGCGCAGGGATACGGATATGCCGCGGCATTCGGAGTGTCGGCAGGGTTGTTGCTGGCAACGATCGGAGTCTTGTTGACGGTGCCCGCGCCGAAGGGGACCCCGGCGGCCGCCGCGCCGATCCGGCCGAAGCCCTTGACCGGGCCGGCGGCAGAAGGGGTCGAGTCCGCCGCTCCGTGAGGGGGGACGGCCCGCCGTCCCGCGCGGGAGAGAGGTTGCTTCGAGGCGATTGGCGAGGGGATCCGATGTTCGAGTACCGAGAGGTGGGAGACGTCGAAGCGGCGGCCGAGCTGGCGAAGCGCGCGTTCGTCGTGCGTCAGCCCGGGCAGCAGGCCTTGGGTGAGTGGCTAACGTCATCGCTGGAAGGGGGGCGGAAGCTTCTCGGCGTCTACGACGAACAGACGCTGGCAGCGGTGTACATGCTCTACGACTTCCGCATGCGGCTGCGCGGCTCGGTCGTTCCGATGGGAGGGATCGGGCTTCTCTGCTCCCGGATGGACGCCCGCGGCAAGGGGGCGGTCCGGCTGATGCTTCGGGGAGCGCTTGAAACGATGCGCGCGGCCGGGCACGTCGTGTCCGTTCTCAATCCGTTCGACGAGTCGTTCTACCGCAAGTACGGCTGGGAGCTGTTCGAGCGGTGCCAGAAGCTTGAGGTCTCGCCGGGCGGGCTGGACGTCCGCGGCGAGGATGACTGCGAGGCGGTCGACCTCGCGTTCCCGGACGAAGCGTCGATGGCGTTCTACAACGAGTACGCCCGATGTCACCACACGTTGGTCCAGCGCGGCAGGGTGGAGTGGGAACGCCGCGTTACGATCTCGCCGGGGGACGCCGAGGGCGCTGCGAGGGGCGTCGTGCGTGTGTCGCGGGCGGATCGGGTCGTGGGGCTGATCGGGTACCGTTTGTCCTGCCCGGCGGGCGCGTGGCGGCCCACCTTGACGGTCGAGCTGTTCGCAGCGGCTGACGAGGGCGCGGTGCGGGCGATGCTTCGCTACATTAAGCGCCTGTCTCACCAGGTGAAGGTTGTCCGCTTCGAGCTGCCGGTCGACGTCGACCTCTGGCCCTACTTCGCCGATCGGGCAAACAACTGGACGATCGAGGATTGCTTCATGATCCGGATCGTCTCGATGGCGTCGCTCGACGGTCTGGCGATCGAAGCTCAAGATCAATCCGTCTGCCTCGAGGTCGATGATGCCCAGGCGCCCTGGAACGCGGGGACGTGGCGGTGGACGGTGCGCGACGGCGTTCTGCGGGTCGGCCGAGCGGACCGCGGCGATCTTCGCTGTGGCATCGGCGCCCTGTCGAGCATCCTGTCGGGGTTCACGGACTTCCGGGCGATGATCGCCGCCGGGCGCGTCGAGCCGTTCGCGTCGTATGCGGGGCAGGACCTTCCGCGCGCCGCGACGTTCCTCGCGGACTACTTCTAGGGGCGGCGGGCCGCCGCTGCAAGGGGATGGAGGCAGGGGGAAGGATGCACGAGCGACGGGCGGGGCGCTACGCGAGGATCCGCGAGCAGCTTCGCGAGCTGATCGAGGGGAA
>Ga0068714_10003495_pt1 | contig 18565 bp, 13 predicted proteins | sample MTBNYHSulfiMetaG_FD_62988 | JGI IMG/M metagenome (GOLD analysis project Ga0068714, IMG submission 62988) | Enrichment culture microbial communities from rom New York Harbor, USA that are MTBE-degrading - MTBE-NYH (New York Harbor Sulfidogenic)... | ecosystem: Environmental > Aquatic > Marine >... | reverse complement strand
ATCTGTTTAAGCCATTTCATCCTTACATAATTTCTTATGGCAACAAGATCGGGAATACCTCCGGAATACTCATTATAGATCTCCCCGGGGGTCACAATCTGAGATATAAGGCCGCTGTTTCTGAAATGGATATCAGCCAGACGTGCCGCATAATCAAGAAAGAGAGGATGGGTTACTATTATCATATCGGCTGGAGGAGAGGCATGAAGATCCTGATTTTCAACCCTTTCTGTCTGTATTACAGCAGGCGGCGCTTTTGCGGGATGGAATATAACGTATGTTCTGAGGCTGTCGGTCGCACTTCTGAACCTGATGCTTCCTCCCGACTCTGTATACTTTATCTTTCTTACTTCGTGAGGATCAGTAACGTCCCACACAAATGCCCCGGAAGAGTTGCCGGCAATGTTGAATTCCGTTATTCGCCCGCCTGCAACAGATCTCGCATCAGATATATGCGTTATGTTTCCGTCGAAGAAGCTGTTCTTTCTTGCATGGAGTCTGACATAGTCTATCCACGCCCTGACGCCCTGTTCCCCGTTACCGGAGTATTTTAATTCATATCGGGGTGATGAAGAAGAGGGTAGCTTTATCCCTGAGACCATCGCTGTCTGGGCATAAGTTCCGGTTGATGCAGAGAGATTCACAGGCTGGACATATATTGTTTCGCAGAGGTTATCCCCCTCATATAAACTGAAAGAGGTCTGCACCGGGGCTCTTGCAAGAACCCTTACAACATATCTTACCGCCTCATTCGTCAGGATATCCGTAAAACCATGATCAATAGCCAGAATACCTGAGGGCCCTGCAGGCTGGTACCACTCTCTTCCCGATTTAAGAATATTTTCGGTTTCCTTCTCATGAATGAACAGAGCATCACAGGCCTCTGAAATATAGTCGGGCGGTTCATCAGGCACTTCCGCTTCAGTGATTAACCGGCCCTGCTCAGGTTTGGAAGTGATGAAATACCAGGCAGTATCAGAATAGTTGTGTCTTAAATAATCATATTCTCCGGAAGACTCATCGTAAATCCACCTGTGTGTTCCCTTTGCATAGAACAGAAGGTAATCACCCTGATTAAAAACTCCATCATTGCCTTTTTCCATATAAACAGCAATCTCTCTCAGATCATCCGGTTTCGGATCATTATTAAAATAGGAAAGCTGACCATGGTTATTGCCGTAGATTGCCGGAGATGAAGGATTATCGATTCCGAGCTGAGCGAGCCTGCTGTAATCGATCCTGTAAACACCCTCAGTTGTCACCCCTATCCTGAACCAATTGCCGGAAGCAAGAACAGAGGAGGGTGTAAAAACCCCACTCATCCCCTGAGCCATGATCTCCCCGGGATTAAGCAAAGGCAGAAGCAATAATATTTTCAGTACTCTGATCATTATTGCGCTCAGCGGTATGAATGAACTTTATCTCTTTCCTTTATTTTGTTTTTCATAATGATGTAAGGATTAAAATAATAACGTTTCCCTAACGTTGATATTGCAGTCGTTATGTTTATGGCATTAAGAGGATATCTGGCAACGCTTTTATTGATAACGTCAGCATACTATGCAGAAGGGCAGGATACATGGTATGGTCCGGGCTTTCAGACTATGGTGATGAGAAATCCTGCTTTTTCGGGAAGCGAAGGTGATGGTATCCTCAGGATCTCCTACATGAATTTTTACCCGGGTAACCATTATAACCTTCATTCGGTCTACTTGTCGTACGATTCTTATGTGCCTGTGCTTCATGGCGGTGCAGGTCTCTATATATCCAGCGACTATCTGGGAGGCATAATCAATGATATCAGGAGCGGATTCTCATATGCATATTTTCTTAAGGCAGGCAATGACTTCTATATCAACGGAGGACTCTCGGCATCTGTTTACAGGAGGGCTTTCAGTTTCAGAGGTGCTGTTTTGCCCGATCAGATAGATCCCACAGGCATAGTTGCCTGGCCCTCAGGTGAAACACTTGCCAACAGAGGGCGGACCGTCTTTGATATCGGTACGGGATTCATTTTCTCGGGACCTGTTTTCACAGGGGGCTTCTCCATTAATCATCTTGCTGAACCCACTTTATCTGAAAAGGGATCACCGGCTGACAGGGTCATGCGGAGGCTCCTGATTCATTTATCGGCTGACATTGGCATGGGCGGCCGGGGCACTTATTCACTGCAACCGCTGGCGCTTGCCGAGATGCAGGACCGCTTCTTTATTGCCGGAGCAGGCGCCTCTGCCGGCAATGACAGTTTTAAGGTAAATGTTATTTGCCTGGCCGATAACAACAATAATATCGATTTTCAGACAGGTTTTTCACTCAGAACAGGCCGGATGGCGATCTATTATAACTATCTGTTCAATATTGTTTCCGGGAATACCAGCATGCCTTTTTCACTCCTCCATCAGACAGGTGTCTCATTCAGTTTAAACAGTGTTGAAAAAAGATATATTATGAAGACAATAAAATATCCTGATTTGTAGTTATATTTGAGCTTATTAAGTATAGTATCAGTTGGATTTGTATTATTGAGATCAGTTTAAAGTCATAAAAATAAAGGAATTATGTATAGATTCAGAGCTTTGCCGTTTGTGTTGGTGGCTGCATTGATTCTTTTTTCATGCAAGGGTTCAAAAAGAAGCACGGGAGTCTCATCCACAACAGGATGGAGATATAATGATCCTGATAATGGTGGTTTCGAGGTTGCTATCGGATCCGAGCAGCAGACCGGTCCGGGCCTGGTGCTGATTGAGGGTGGCCGGTTTACTATGGGCAGGGTACAGCAGGACGTTCTGTTCGAGTGGAACAATGAGCCCCGGGCAGTTACAGTCTCTTCATTCTATATGGATGAAACGGAGGTAAGGAACGTTGATTACAGAGAGTATCTCTTCTGGCTGAGAAGAGTATATAAGGATTACCCTGAAGTATACAGGCGAGCTTTACCCGACACACTGGTCTGGAGGAGCCCGATGGGATTCAACGATCCCTATGTGCAGTATTATTTCCGCCATCCGGCATATAATAATTATCCCGTTGTCGGAGTAAGCTGGGTGAAAGCCAATGATTACTGCCTCTGGAGAACAGACAGGGTCAACGAGCAGCTTCTCATCAGTGAAGGAGAGCTCCTTCCTGATCCCAATCAGCTTAATGAGAAGAATTTCAACACCGAGGCTTATCTCGCAGGACAATACGAAGGTGTTGTGAACGAATTAAGACCAAGCCTTAATCCGAACCAGACAGAGCGCCGTACAACTTTTGAAGACGGATTGCTGCTGCCGTCCTACAGACTCCCCACAGAAGCTGAATGGGAATTCGCAGCCTATGCTCTCAGTGGCAATACTTATGACGAAAGGATATATGAAAGGAGAATATATCCGTGGGACGGTCATAACGTCAGAAATGCAGCCAGAAGGAACAGGGGGCAGATGATGGCTAATTTCGTTCGCGGAAGGGGTGATATGATGGGAGTGGCCGGGAGCCTCAACGACGCCGGAAGTATTACAACCGATGTGAAGTCCTACTGGCCGAATGATTATGGGCTTTACAACATGGCCGGGAATGTGAGCGAATGGGTGCAGGATGTTTACAGGCCCCTCTCATCACAGGATGTGGATGCATTTAATCCCTTCAGGGGTAACGTATTCACTGACCTCAAAAGAGATGCAGACGGAAATGTTGTTGCCAAGGACAGGCTGGGCCGTCTCTATATCGATACAGTGAAAGATATCGACGTTGCAGACAGATATAACTACCAAAAGGGTGATTACAGAAACTACCGCGACGGAGATCTGCAGTCGGCAATACCCGCCGGAGCTGACTGGATAACTGAAGACAACAAGCCGGGTTCACTCCGGATGTACGCACAGGAAGATACCGACTATGTAACACTTATCAACGATAACGCCCGCGTATATAAAGGAGGTTCATGGAAAGACAGGGCTTACTGGCTGAATCCTTCAACAAGAAGATACCTCGACCAGGAGAGCTGCCGTGATGACATTGGCTTCAGATGTGCAATGATCAGGGTGGGAAGCCCTTCCGGATTCTAAAGCCCCCTTCAGGGGGTTGGGGGCATGCCTCAGGGGGAGCGGAACAGAGGCTTTCGAAACATCCTGTTTCTTACCTATGAAAACAGAACAGCTATACCAGATCTTCAGGGAATCAGGGGGAGTCTCAACTGACTCGCGTACCATCAAAAAGGGCCAGATATTTTTTGCGCTCTGGGGAGAAAATTACAACGGGAACGAGTTTGCTGCCGAAGCGCTTGACAAAGGTGCATCATGGGTAGTTATCGACGACCCGGTTTTTGAAAGCGACAGATCCGTGCTTGTCGACGATTGCCTCTTTGAGCTGCAGGCCCTGGCAACCCACTACCGCAAAGAACTTAAAATACCGGTGCTCGCAATAACAGGTACAAACGGCAAGACAACCACGCGGGAGCTCATTGCAGCCATAGCGAAAAAAAAATACAGGGTACACTCAACCACAGGGAACCTGAACAACTCAATAGGAGTACCGCTTACCATACTTGCGGCCCCGCCCGATACCGAGCTTATGGTGCTCGAGATGGGTGCAAACCACCTGGGTGAAATACGTTCATTATGCCTAATCGCCCGGCCTGATTACGGCATAATAACCAATATCGGGACATCGCATATTGAAGGATTCGGCTCTTTTGAGGGAGTGGTGAAGGCAAAAACAGAACTCTATGAGTATCTTAGAAAAGTAAATGGCATAGCTATTTACAATGATAAGAACCCGATCCTCTCAGAGAAGATATTCAGACTTGTTAACAGGGCTGTCCCCATCTCTGATCCCACAGGCATCGAACTGAAAGTGGAACTTCTCTCCTCAGACCTGAACCTTGTTGTTGAAGCAAGATACCAGCAAAAAGAATACAGTATAAGCACCAATCTTTTTGGCAGATATAATCTCGAGAACATTAAAACAGCAATTGCAACGGGCCTCTTCCTTGAGGTTGATATCGAAGAAATTGCCGATGCTGTAAGTAATTACAATCCGGTGAACAACCGTTCACAGGTAAGGGTAACCGATCACAACACCATCATCTGCGATTCCTATAATGCCAATCCTTCAAGTATAAAGGTGGCTCTTGAATCCTTTTCTGAAATTAAGGCAGAAAGGAAACTGGTCATCCTGGGTGATATGCTGGAGCTTGGTGAGAAGAGCGATACGGAACATATTGCAATTCTTGAGGAACTCTATAAGATGAAGGATACAGAAGTGCTTCTGGCTGGCAGGTTCTTTAATAAACATGCTGATGATTATGGCTTTAAGGCATTCTCCGATGCAAGTGCACTTGTCAGTCATATCCGGGCAAACCCGCTGAAGGGATACTCGATCCTTGTCAAAGGCTCAAGGGGAATAGCACTTGAGAAAACTTATGATTTTCTATAAGCAAGAGGGTCAGTTTGCCGGGTAATTCTATTATTCCATGAATTTTATGTTGACAATCAGTACCTCCGACCGGCTGCCTGACCTTATCCTGGGCCCCCACAGACCATAACCTGACGAAACAATATATTGCGTGTTCCCCCTTTTCATGTAACCATAGCTTAGTTCGTATATCATTCCGGTAATATGGTTCAGGGGCCACATCTGGCCATTGTGCGTGTGCCCCGACAGCTGCAGGTCAATATTATATTTCTCAGATTCTCCAAGATTGAACGGCTGGTGATCAAGAAGAATAACCGGCTTTGATGTATCAGCCTTTTGAATCAGTTCACCGAGCGGCATCCGCTCCTTTCCCTCAAACCGGCGGGAATCCCGGTCAAGCCTTCCAATAACCTGTATCCCTCCTTCTAGAACAATAACCTCATCCTTAAGTATTCTTATTCCCTTGCTTTCAATATAAGGTATGGTACGGCCTGCACCCCCTATATATTCATGATTGCCTGTTATGGCATAAAGACCTGATCTGCAGCTGGGACAATTGAAATACTTCAGCAGGTCACCCCTCAGAACCGGTCCTATTTCACCGTCAAGGATGTCCCCCAGAAGGAATACTACATCAGGTTCGATTTCTGCAAGTATACCGGATAATTTTCTTATGCTCCTTTTACGTATCACGCTGCCGAGATGAATATCCGAAACAGCTGCAACTCTCAGCACGCTTACCTCATCCGCCTTTTTGTTTATTTCAATATCATACTCTTTCACTGTCGGAATGACTGCATTGATAAATCCTCCTGCGATAAGCAGGAGCGTGACCGATACAGACGCCAGATAGGACCATTTTTTGTAATGCAGAATGTTCTGATCGTTAATTATCCCAGGAATCCGAAGCACGAGCGACAGAATGTCTGAAAGGATAAGAAAAAGGAAGGCGTAAAGGATGAAACCCATCCAGAAGCCCCCGATAATATTAAGAATGTCGGAGAGAACCGAGGAATTTCTGCTTTCAAGGATCTTTCCCGCCACGAATGTCAGTGAAAGTAAAACAAACACCGTGAAATAAATAATTCTGGAACTTTTCAGAACTGTCAGAGCATTGTATCCCTTAAGATAAATGTAAATGTTCGCCAGAGAGTATATTGAAAGGACTATTGTCAGGAATATTACGAACTGATGGTTCTTCATGTTGATTTAATATTAGCATTCAGACTGCTGAAGGTTTTGCGGCCCTTAAAGTAAAACTCAGAAACGAGACTTTTGTTCATTATGTGCTCAACACTCTGTCTGGTTTTCATTTCCAGCACACGGGCTCTTTTTTCCCTTAGTCTCCTTAAGCTTCTGTAATAGGTTACATGAGCCCTGATAACTGCTGAAGCGGATCTGAACCGGCCTTTGGATACAAACATCATGGCTGCAAGGCCATCCAGGAGTTTCCTTATGAACAACACCATGTGGAAGCCCCGTCCGGGCAGATTCTTATACAGAAGGAAAAGGCTATTCCGGAAGTTAAGATAGGTTTTCAGGGATGATTCATAAGGAAGGGTCCCGCCTCCGACATGCCAGACCACCGAATCAGGAATGCATGCCACCCTGTAGCCCCTATGTGCGAATCTCCAGCAGAGGTCTATTTCCTCCATGTGGGCAAAGAAATCATCATCAAATCCTCCGCATTCGCTAAAAGCGGCGGCACGCACCATCATGCATGCACCGCTCGTCCAGAACAGCTCCGCCCTGTTGTCGTACTGTCCGTTATCTTTTTCGACATTGCCGAATATTCTGCCCCTGCAAAAGGTAAAACCATATTTGTCAATAAAACCGCCTGCCGCACCTGCGTATTCGAAAAATCCGGGATTTTTATACGATAATATTTTTGGCTGGCACGAGGCAGCATCTTCATTGGAGTCCATATAACCCGTAAGCGGATCGAGCCATCCTTCAGTCACTTCAACATCGGAATTCAGCAACACGTAATACCTTGCTTCTATTTTACCGAGGGCGCGATTGTATCCTCCTGCAAATCCGTGGTTCTTTTCCAGCCTGAGTAACCTTACCCGGTCAAAGTTTTCTTTTACCCATTCCACCGAACCGTCACTTGATCCGTTATCTGCAACCCATACGGCTGTTTCAGGGCCGGCTGAAAATTTCAGGACATTCGCCAGGAACATTTTCAGGAAATCAAGGCCATTCCAGTTAAGAATTACTACTGCAGTTTTAATCATTATTTCATTTCTATCAGTACTTCCAGCGTCTGTGGCTCCAGATCCAGTGTTCTGGTTTTTCCCTTATGAGTTCCTCAAGTTTTTTTACATGAGTATCGGTGATAAGATACTCAGGCACTCCTGTTGTATTCTCAAAAAGCAGTTCAGCCGTCAGGTTATAATAACCCCTTTTGATTTTCCTGATCTTGAAGAATATTACAGCCATATTGTATTTTACCGCAATCTTCTCAGGTCCAAGAAAAACCGGAGTATCCTGGTTCAGAAAATCTGTCCTGTATCTGATAAGGGTTCTGGCAGGCGTCTGATCAGCAATAAAGGCGTAAAGTCCTCTGATCCCTTCCCTCCTGTTGTTTATAATTTCCCTCACAATTTCTCCCATCGGGGCAAGCCCCATTTTATACTTCGATCTGATCTTGTTGAGATATCTGTCAAAGTACTTGTTATGCAGTGGCTTGTATATGCTGACATTCTTGTGTCTTGTATAAAGCGGAAGTATGGAAAGCCACTCCCAGTTGTTATAATGGCTAAGAATAACAGCCAGATCCCGTCCATCATTGAACAGTTTTTCAAGAAGTTCGGGGTTGGTAAAAGTCATCCTCCTTAACAGCTGCCTTTTGCTCATGTGGGTCAGCTTGAGGATCTCCACAAAGAGATCGGCCAGATGACTGTAGAATTTACGGGCTATTTTCCTGATTTCATCTTCACTCTTCTCCGGGAATGAATTCTTCAGGTTTGAGAGGACGATCTTTTTTCTGTATGAAGGAAAGTAGCAGAGGAAGATGAAGATCAGGTCTGAACAGATGTAAAGGATTCTCAGGGGCAGGAGTGTTATTATCCAGTTAAGCGGGTAAAAGATATAAAAGATTATGCGCCCCATTATTCCGGTCTATTTGCCAGGCATAAATTTACCAACAATATCTACTACTTCGGAATATATTTTACCGTTTGTGGCTATAATTTCTTCACCTGTTATTTTCTGCATGTTACCGGCAAAGTCACCCACCATTCCTCCAGCCTCCCTGACAATAAGCATTCCGGCCGCGACATCCCAGAGGTGGAGGTCATATTCATAGAACAGGTCAAAAATACCGCACGCCACATATGCCAGGTCGATTGAAGCCGATCCGAGTCTTCTCACGCCATGGGTGTGCTGCAGAAAATGGTTCAGCAGATTAAGATAGCAGGGAAGTTTTTCAAAATGGCTGTAAGGGAAGCCTGTTGCTACCAGCGATCCGCTGAGCTCTTCAGTATTTGACACATGTATCCTGTTCCCGTTCAGCCAGGCTCCGCCACCCTTCCATGCCATAAAGACCTCTTTGCCTGAAACCTCGTAAACCACTCCGGCAATAACCTCATCGTGTTCCATCAGTCCAATGCTTATAGCATATGGATGAAGACCATGAATGAAATTGGTTGTTCCGTCAAGGGGATCGATGACCCAGCAGTAACGGATCCCCTTTTTTGCTGAGGTGCCCTCCTCGGTAATAAATCCTGCTTCGGGAAGGATGTCACCCAGCAGGTTAACCAGCAATTCCTCGGAACCCCTGTCCACATAGCTTACAAAATCATTAAGTCCCTTGTTTTCAGTTGCTTTCAGGTCAAATCTCTTTGATTCGGCAAGAATGAAAGAGGCTGTTTCCCGTGCAGCCTGCTCTGTCCTGGCGCATATTTCCCTTAGGTTCATTAACTATTCATTTTTGAGTTCAACAATTATTCTGCCATCCTCTGCAATCTCAGTGAGGGTTGCCTTTTCTATGTATCCCGGGAGTTCTTTTTTCCACGGGTGCCAAACCCTTATATAATTAGGCGTGAAACCTGAGATAAGCCCTCTGTTCTTATTGCTTTCAAAAAGGACATCATATGTTTTGCCGATATTCATCCTGTAGAAATTAAGTTGTTTTTCTTGCGACAGAGTTATCAGTGTTCTGGTTCTTCTTTCCTTATCACTATATTTTACCTGGCCTGGCATATTCACTGCCATGGTTCCGGGTCTTGCCGAGAAGGGGAATACATGCAGATATGAAATATCTTTTCCTTGAAGAAAGGTACAGGTTTCCTCAAAATCAGCTTCTGTTTCCCCGGGGAAACCGGTTATGATATCAGCTCCTATTCCGGCTGATGGGATTTGTTTCCGTATCCTGTCGATCAGGGTTGAGAAATCACCGGTAGTGTATCTTCTTCTCATAAGCCGGAGGATCTTATCGCATCCGCTCTGGAGGGGGATATGGAAATGCGGCATTATTTTTATATCAGTGGCTGTAAGGTCAATCAGTTCGTCGGTAAGCAGGTTTGGTTCGATGGATGAGACCCTCACTCTTTCAATTCCGTCTGTTTTTACCAGTTCCCCCAGTAATTCAGTGAATGATTCACCTGTCGATTTACCGAAGTCACCGGTGTTAACTCCCGTCAGTACAATCTCCTTCACACCTGCGGCAGCAATCTTCTCTGCTTCCTTAACAAGGCTGGCTACAGGAGGATTTCTGCTGCCACCACGTGCAAGTGGCACGGTGCAGTAGGCACAGTAGTAATCACATCCGTCCTGTACCTTCAGGAACGATCTTGTACGGTCTCCGATTGAAAACGCATGATGAAACGCATCAAAACCTGAGAGCGGACCCGGATGAATGACAGTTTCCTGCTTGCCCGCGAAGCCCTGTATGTAATTCCTGATATTATACTTTTCATTGGTTCCGAGTATCAGATCGACCCCCCTTATCTCCGATATTTTCAGAGGATTAAGCTGTGAGTAGCATCCAACTACGGCAATAAAGGCTTCCGGTGCCTGGCTGATTAATTTTCTGATAGCCTGACGGCATTTTTTGTCGGCACTTTCGGTTACCGAACAGGTATTTATTATGTAAATATCTGCTCTTGTATTCGGAGGCACCCTTTCATACTGATCATCAGGAAACATCCTTGAGATGGCGGATGTCTCAGCGAAATTCAGCTTGCAGCCAAGTGTATGAAAAGCAACTTTCTTTCTGATGTTATTCATTATCTGCCGTTTAGGCCGGCTGTCCTGGATAGTGCAAATAAAACGGCCTGCTGATAAATCAGCAAAAATCTTTTTAAAGCTTTGTCAGGTATACATTCCTGAATTCAATTGCCTTTCCTTCGCTCTGCAGGCAGATATGTCCTTCGGTGGGAGTGACACCCGTACCCTTATTCTGAAGCACACCGTTGACAGTGACCTCAATGGTATTGCCCCTGCATACAACAACCATAGTGTTCCATTCACCGGCCGGTTTTTCCGAAGAGTCAGCAAGCTTATTTACAACTCTTGCAGATTTGTCGGTGCGTTCTTCCATGTCAGCACTTCCCATGCAGACAAAATCACCTGCATTTCCGCTCTTAAGCTGGCTTTCTATACATGTGGGCCATATTGCATCAGGCAGCTGGGTGTGAATAAAAACCCCGCTGTTCGTGGGCTCTGACGGCCAGCGCCACTCTAAATTAAGTGTGTAGTCAGAATAGGTGTCTTCAGTTCTCATATATCCGAACGGATCACCTGTAATGTGTATTACACCTTCTTTTACAGTAAATACGGTGGAAGGATCAACTGATTCATCCCTGAGGTAAAATGCCCAGTTATCAAGGTTTGCTCCGTTGAATAAACTGATTACTTCTGTTTCAGGACTTTTGGCTGCTTCGGCAGCCCCCTTACTGCTTTGCCCTGACTGGTTGCAGGATGTTACTGCCAGGCCACTGATCACAATAAGCAAGATGGTAACGTTGGAGGAGATTCTACTTTTCATAATTTATTGATTATTTGTTGATTAATAGTAATTCATGTCAATTGAGTGTTTCAGAGCAGCTTGCTTGCCAGTTCGGCCAGGTAACTTCTCTCTCCTTTAATAAGGTTCACATGGGCAAAGATATCCTGATCCTTCATTTTGTCAGACAGATAACTCAATCCGTTCGATGCCGTGTCAAGGTAAGGAGAATCTATCTGTTCAATATCGCCTGTGAATATCATTTTGGTTCCCTCTCCGGCCCTGGTAATAATTGTCTTTATCTCGTGCGGGGTGAGATTCTGCGCTTCGTCCACAATGAAGAAGATGCTTGACAGGCTTCGTCCCCTTATGTATGCCAGTGGTGTTATCACTAGTTTTTCCTCTTTCATCATATCATTGATCCTGAGGTATTCGGGACTTTGAGAGCTGAATTTATGTTTTATCACTGTAAGGTTATCGTATAACGGTTGCATGTAGGGATCCATCTTATCCTTGATATCGCCCGGAAGAAAGCCCATGTCGCGGTTGGCAAGAGGCACTATCGGGCGGGCAAGGAAGATCTGCTTGTATCTTTTATGCTGGTGAAGTGCTGCTGCCAGAGCGAGAAGGGTCTTTCCGGTACCTGCCTTCCCTGTGAGAGATACAAGCTGGATGTCGGGATTTGTCAGGGCTTCAAGGGCGAAGGTCTGCTCTGCGTTGCGGGGATCGATCCCATACGTCGTTTGTTTAATGACCCTTGTAAGTTTCTTGCTTGCAGGACTATAGTGAGCAAGCGCGCTTGCCCCGTTGTTCTTCATTATAAAAAACTGATGCCCGGTAAGCTCCGGTTCAAGTCCGAATTCTTCTGAGATGACACCTTCAGGTTGCTCGTAAAGCTTATTTATAAGATCATGGTTCACGCCCTCAAATACCTTTATCCCTTTATAGAGGTCGTCGATGTTGATAACCTTGTCGTTCTGGTAATCCTGGGAGGTGATGCCAAGTGATTTGGCCTTCATCCGCAGATTGATGTCTTTTGTTATCAGCACTACAACTTTATCCTTGTTGGTACTGCATACATAATCTGCTATCGCCAGGATCCTGTGATCAGCCGTCCTTTCAGGAAAAGACTGGCTTACCTTTTCTGAAAAATCCTTGCCGGTCTCAATATGAAGGTTCCCGAGATTGTCTCCAAGGGGGATATTGGCAGTCAGTAACATATCACCCGAAAGCTTGTCGAGCTCCCTGGTGAATTCGCGGGCATGAAAATTGATCAGATCGTTCCCTCTTTTGAATTTATCGAGCTCTTCAAGTGCAACTATCGGAATTATTACATCATTTTCTTCAAAATTGTAAATGCATTTATAATCGTGAAGCAATACATTAGTGTCTATAATGAACAGTTTTTTATTTCTTTTTTTCATTATTAAGATCTTAATGTCAGTAATTTACATGAAAAACACCACATATTTTCCAAAGCAGCAAAAATAATGAAAATAAAGTATAAATTGGCATGGAAAGCTATTTTGAGTTGGGAGTGTGAAGTTTGGAGTGCGGAGTTTGCGAATAAAGAGCTGCAAGACCATGCGGCGTAAACCGAGTTTATTGATTTTGGCCGGTAGTTAAAGTGAGGAGCTATGAATTACAGGGAAACGATAGAGTTTTTATACAGCCAGCTGCCTGCTTACCACAGAATAGGCAAGGCGGCATATAAGAATGATCTTGGAAACAGCATCGCTCTGGATGAATATTTTGGCCACCCCCACAGACTTTTTCCCACAATACATGTAGCCGGAACAAACGGAAAGGGATCTGTATCCCACCTCACAGCATCAGTTCTGCAGGAAGCAGGTTACAGAACCGGGCTTTATACATCGCCCCATCTTATTGATTTCAGGGAGAGGATCAGGATAAACGGTAAGATGATCCCCAAAAGAGATGTAACCGGTTTCGTGAAACGTCACCAGGGTATTATCCGGTCCCTGAATCCATCCTTTTTTGAAATGACGGTTGCCATGGCATTTGATCACTTCGCGAAGGGAAAAGTTGATGTGGCGGTCATTGAGACCGGCCTGGGAGGGAGACTGGATTCTACAAATATTATTACACCTGTCCTGTCAGTTATCACGAATATAGGACATGATCATATGGACCTTCTGGGCGGGACGCTTGAAAAACTCGCGTTTGAAAAGGCAGGGATTTTTAAAAGATCAGTGCCTGTTGTTGTGGGAGAGAAACAACCGTGGTCATCTGATATATTCATTATGAGAGCAGCAGAGGAAAACTCCCGGATCGAATTCGCCGATAATAATTTTTCCTGCCTCCCCGGCAGAATTGATTATGAAACGGGGGAGCGTGGTTTTGAGGTCACCAATATCTCATCAGGAGAGGTATTTAACGTGCGATCACCACTCGCAGGTGATTACCAGGCAAAAAACCTTGTAACTCTTTTTCAGATATTCAGGACTCTCAGCCACCGTTTCCCGGTTACCGGCCTGAATTTAACTGACGGTATACGGAGCGTTACCACAGGTACCGGGTTAACGGGCCGGTGGCAGATACTTGACAAAAACCCTCTGACTATCTGCGATACCGGTCATAACAGGGAAGGTCTTGAGTATGTAGTGGCCCAGTTGAAAGAGCTCAGGTGCACCCGGCTTAATATTGTTCTGGGATTCGTCAGCGACAAGGATCTCGGATCACTATTGCCCCTCTTTCCCGCTGATGCAAGGTACTTTTTCACTAAAGCACCGGTGCCACGGGCCCTCGATGAGAAAATACTGCAGGGTGAAGCTGCCCGTTTCGGACTTAAAGGAAAGAGTTATCCTACAGTCAAACAGGCTCTTAAGGCTGCACGTAGTGAAGCCGGTTCAGGTGATGTTGTTTTTATCGGTGGGAGTACCTTTGTCGTTGCAGAAGTTGTTTAATCATATTATCTTTATTGTATATAGCCTTCGCATAATGAAAAAGCATCTCTTTACGCTCGCCTTTTTGCTGGTTCCGGCTCTGCTCTTTCCCCAGAGTGAGAAGAAGATTGTGCTCCTGCATACCAACGATCTGCATTCGCGACTCGCAGGTTTCGCTCCCGAGTCCGAATACACTCCGCTGACAACACATGATGACAGAACTGTCGGTGGTTTTGCGCGCATATCGTCGATAATACTGAGTGAGAGGGAAAAAAACAGCGGTACCACCCTGGTTGTTGATGCAGGTGATTTCCTTATGGGCACTCTTTTCCACCATCTTGAGCCCGCAACCGGATTTCAGCTTCCGCTGATGAAGAGAATGGGATTTGATGTGGTTGCTGTCGGAAATCATGAGTTCGATTTCGGTCCCGGCAAGCTGGCTGAGATAATAAACGCTTCCTCGCAAAGAGGGGAGATTCCTGCCCTGCTTCTTGGCAACGCTGTTTTTTCCGTCAGTGATGCGGCAGATGATGCTCTCGAAGAGCTGTACGGGAGTGAGATATTACGTCGAAAAATAATTGTTGAAAAAGATGGGCTTAAAATCGGGTTCTTCTCTCTGCTCGGCAAAGTGGCAGATCACGATGCCCCTTATGCTGTGCCTGTAACTTTTGAAAAACAGATTGTGGCAGCCAGGAGACTTGCAGGTGAACTTAAAGATGCGGGTTGTCACATAATTATCTGCCTTTCTCACTCTGGTCTCGGGAAGAATAAAAAGGGCGAATGGGCAGGAGAAGACGTTGATCTCGCAAAAAAAGTAAAGGATATTGATATTATAATCAGCGGCCATACCCACACCCGGCTTGACGAACCTCTTAAAGTTAACGGTGTCACGATCGTACAAACGGGTGATTACGGGAGGTTTGTCGGACGCATGGAGCTCACTTTCCGGGATAATAACCTGATAATGGATGATTACAGGCTTATTGAGGTTGACGACAGGATCGCGGGCGATCTCCGTATCCATGATCTGATTGAGGGTCAGAAGAAAGAGGTTGCCGGCAAAATCCTTGAACCACTGGGATACGATTATGACCTGCCTGTGGTGGAAACCGGTTTTGACCTTACCGGTGATGAATACGGCGACCTGGAGCAGAGCAACCTCGGACCTCTGGTTGCCGATGCAATAAGGTATTATGTAAACAGGCATACAGAAAAGGGTACAGATATCGGGATGGTTGCGGTCGGAGTGATCCGCGACCGCATTGTAAAAGGCATACAGACAGCGCCCGATATATTCAGGGTTATGTCGCTCGGTTCGGGTAACGACGACATTCCCGGATATCCCCTGGCACGCCTCTGGGTGACCGGCCGTGAACTCAAAACGGTTCTTGAGATTCTGCTTGTTGCTTCCGGGTCCAATCCCAGTTACTATTGCTACTATTCAGGAATCAAAGCAGTTTATGATCCTTCGAAGGGATTGCTCAGGAAGATCAGGAGCATAGAGGTTTTAAGGCCGGATGGTACAGTTAAGAATGTCTCCTTTTCCAGGAAAGAGACAGAATTGTATTCACTGGCAGCCAACTCTTACATGCTTGAATTCATAGGGATCATTAAGAAAATGAGCTTTGGGCTCCTTAATGTTGTTCCTAAAGATGCAGAAGGCAATCCGGTTACGGATATGAAAAGCACCCTGTTGGACATGAATGAAAAGCTTGTGGGGGTACAGGAGGGCAAGGAGTGGCTTGCCCTGATGGAATACCTTGGATCAATGGCCGATACCAACGGAAACGGAATACCCGATATGGATTTTAAATACTCAGGCCCGGTCAGAACATTCCATCCTGCAGGAGAATAGCAGGTCACCAGCCACTGAAGGGATTATCAATAACTATCCTTTCCCTTCTGTTTGCAATAGTGAAACCTGCGTCAAAGATCGTTCTTGTTATCAGTTCCATTTTGCCGAAATCAAGCTTTTCGACTACATCCCGCGGCGTGTGGTAGTCGGCATGTAATCCGGTTGTATAAAACAGTACCGGGATGTCTTTTTTTACAAAATTATAATGATCGCTTCTGGCAAAGAGCTGCAGCGGGTCGTTTCTGCCGCTCAGGCTGTAGTCGAAATCTATTTCACTTCTGCTGTCAGCCTCTTCTGCAATTGATCTGAGATCCCTGCTCTGATCACATGTTATGACAAATACACCCAGAGGTCCTGTCATGCGATTATCAGCCAGAGTATCAGCAACCCCCTTAACCCTGCCTATCATATCGATGTTGATATTGGCAACGGTATTCGCTATCGGTAAAAGAGGATCATTTACATATGCCTGCGAACCGAAAAGGCCTATCTCTTCTCCGGCAACCCAGAGGAAGAGAACAGATCTCAACGGCTTTTTCTTCAGATGCTGAAAAGCCTGTGCAAGCTCAAGCAGGGCTGCGGTTCCGGATGCGTTATCGTCTGCACCGGCATGTATTCTGCCTCCCGTTTCACCTACATGATCATAATGGCCCGAGATAACAACAACCTCATTCTTTAGTGCCGGATCTCTGCCTTCAATATAGCCGGCAATATTGTGAAGGATTATCTCTTCCGTACGTGTGGCTTCCGTTATCCTTACATTTTTTCCCTCTACCTGAAATGAAATTGGTTTAAGATTATCGTCAATAGTGTGCTGGAGTTCTTCAAGTGAATGACCGCTTCCCTCAAGGATCGCATCAGCAACCTTTCTGTGTATGAACATGATAACCGGCATGCCGGGCAGGCTGGTAATTGCTTCCTTTTGCCCCTTAAGTGTCTTTGTCGATGTAAGCTCTCCTGCAATGCCCGGATAATACTGGTCGAGCGACTCATGACCTGATTTCGGATCGGTTACTATAAGAATTGCCCTTGCCCGGGTAAAGAGCATTGGTGTAATTTTCCATTGAAGGGCAGTCATAAAAGAAGCCCAGCCCGGCTCGCTGAACAGGTATTTTTCGCCGTCTGCCGAAAGCGGCGACCGGTTCATTACAAGAAGTACCTTCCCCTCGGTGCTTACTCCTTCAAAATCATTGTAATTATTACTCACTGAGTTAATTCCGTAGCCGGCAAAAAGAACCTCACCTTCAATTGTAAAATCAGAAGCCCCTGTTGGAAGAAGCTGATATACAGGTTCTTTTATTACCACGGGCTCTTCTCCTGCAGAGCTGATTTCAATAAATGTCTTTTCATGGTCGATCGATTTCCTGACAATTGAGAAGGGCTGAAGATAACTCTCACCGTTTGCGGGCCTGAGGCCTGTTAGTACTGCCTGGGATTTAATATATTGCGCGGCGATTTCAAGTTCAGGGTCACCATTCATGCGACCTTTTAGAAGCGGTGAGGCAAGAAAGGAAACATGACTTCTGAGATCTTCCGACCTGATCTGGCTGACGGCAGGAGCCGTCCTCTGGGAATACCCTGTAAGTGATATTAAAACGGATAAGGACACTATAATCAGACCTGCAGATACTCTTTTCATCTTAATATATTTTAGATTCACCACTCTGCCGGCAAAGGTAAAAAAGAATTTGATCCGGAGCTTAAACCCTTTTGAACGTTTTCTTAAATGCCCTGAGATGTCATTGATGATAATTGATTGTTTTTGTATTTTAGCTTATTATTCCCCTTTAATGGCAACCAGCATCTATTTCTGGATCGGATTCAACCTCTTCATACTTCTGATGCTTGCACTGGATCTGTTTGTGTTTAACAGAAAGGCACACACGATAAGTGTTAAGGAGGCTACAATATGGAGTGCGGTATGGATCTCACTGGCGCTTCTTTTTGACCTGTTTATTCTTTTCAGGTTCGGGAAGGTTAAGGCACTTGAGTTTCTTACCGGGTATGTCATTGAAAAATCCCTTAGCATGGATAATATCTTCGTATTCATTCTTATTTTCTCCTTTTTTTCGGTAAGGGACAGATACCAGCATAAAGTGCTTTTCTGGGGCGTTCTGGGGGCTATAGTGATGCGGGCTCTCTTTATCGTCACCGGAATTGCACTCATTCAAAAATTTCACTGGATAGTCCTGATATTTGGCGGGTTCCTTCTTGTTACGGGGGTTAAGATGCTCTTCAACAGTGATATCAAAGTGGATCCCGAGAAAAATGTCATATTCAGAGCCTTCCGGAAATTCCTTCCTGTTACAGAAACCATGCACCGCGACAAGTTTTTTGTCAGGCTTCACGGGAAACTCTATATCACCCCGCTATTCCTGGTTCTGATTGTAATAGAATCCTCAGACCTTATTTTTGCGGTTGACAGTATTCCTGCAATACTGGCAATCAGTCACGATACATTTA
>Ga0068714_10003493_pt1 | contig 18574 bp, 14 predicted proteins | sample MTBNYHSulfiMetaG_FD_62988 | JGI IMG/M metagenome (GOLD analysis project Ga0068714, IMG submission 62988) | Enrichment culture microbial communities from rom New York Harbor, USA that are MTBE-degrading - MTBE-NYH (New York Harbor Sulfidogenic)... | ecosystem: Environmental > Aquatic > Marine >... | reverse complement strand
CTCCGGGCGTTCTCCCGTTCCCTCGCCGGCGTTCCCGCAGCGCACACGTTCCTGCTCCTCGCCGTGGATCACAGGATAGGGCCCAGCCAGGAGATCGTGATCGCCGGGGACCCCAAACGTCCGGAGACCCGGGAGATGGTGCGGGCGGTTCACGAACGGTTTCTCCCCCGCGCCTCCCTCCTGCTCCACCCCCCCGGGGACGCGGGAAAGGGGATCCGGGCCCTGGCCCCGTTCCTGGAAGGAATGGATCCCGCTGAGGGATCGGCGGCGGCCTTTGTGTGCGAACGGTTCGCTTGCCGGAGGCCCCTCACGGATCCGCAGGCCCTTCGCCAGGCGCTCGAGCGGTTCTGAAACCCGGCTGAGCACGGAGGCAGACGAAAACGCATTCCAGGTGGAACCGGGGGACTTGAGAGAATGGAGCGGTCCGCTTATAATCTGCGCCAGCCCCAAAAACCCCCTACGCGAAACGCACGGCCATGAGCCCCGAGGGAAAACCGGTCAGCCTCCTGAAGAAGCAGCCGATCATGCGCAAGGTGATCCTCGCGCTGGTCCCCTGCGTCGCCGGGTCGGTCTACTTCTTCGGCTGGCGGTCCCTGGCCGTCGTGGCCGTGTCCTGGGCCGCCGGATTCCTCACCGAGTACGCCTTCTGCCGGAACCGGAAGGAACCGGTGAGCGAGGCGGTATTCGTGACCGCCACCATCTATGCCTTGATCCTCCCCCCCACGGTTCCGTGGCACGTGCTCGTCATCGGGATCGTCTTTGCCGTGATGTTCAGCAAGGAGGTGTTCGGCGGGTTCGGCCGCAACATCTTCAACCCGGCCATGGCCGGCCGGTGCTTTGTGTACATCTGTTTTCCCGTGGCCCTGACCGCCGTCTGGTCCCCGGCCGCCCAAGGGACGTGGGGTGCCCTGGGCGTGTGGTCCACCGCGTCCCTCCCGGATGCCGTCACGTCCGCCACTCCCATGGCCCTGGGTATCAAGGGGCTGGGCGACATCCCCCCGCTCTCCGACCTCTTTTGGGGCCGGTTGAGCGGCAGCATGGGCGTGACCAGCGCCCTGCTCATCCTCGTGGGGGGAGTCTACCTGTACGTCACCAAGACCGCCAACCGGAGTATCATCCTCACCGTGATCCTGGTCTACGCCGTGATCAATGAACTCCTCCACCGGTTGGGCGTGGATTTCTTCCCCGGGGCCCTCCCGGCCCTGATGGGCGGGGGATTCCTGTTCGGCGCCTTCTTCATGGCCACGGACCCGGTCAGTGCCCCGGCCACTCCGGAGGCCAAGATCGCCTATGCCGCCCTGATCGCCGTGTTTACCGCCGTCATCAGCAACTACTCCGTGTTCAACGGGGGGTTCATGTTTGCCCTGCTCCTGGCCAACATGTTCGCCCCGATCATGGACCATGTGGTGAAGGAGCACAAAAAGAAGAAGAAGATGACGGTAGCCGGCGTCGACAAGGAGGCCTCATGAGCCTGCGCGATCGGCCCTGGTACCCGGTTCTCTACATGTTCGTGGTGACGGCCTTTTTCAGCACCATCCTGATCGGGTTCAGCCGTTTGACCCGGGATCGGGTGGAGGTCAACCAGCAGGTGGCGTTCGAGCGGGCGGTCTTGCAGGTCCTGCCCCTGGACCTTCCCGATAAGATCTCCCCCCCCGAGGTGCACCGCCTGTTCGTGGAGCGGATCGCCGCGCCCACAGCGGAGTCCGGCGGAGCCTACCTCTTGATGCAGGACGGAAAGCCCGCGGCCTTTGCCCTGCCGGTTCAGGGCCAGGGGTTCTGGGACATGATCCGGGGCGTGGTGGGCATCGGTGCAGACCGCCAAACGATCACGGGCATCTCCTTCTACGAGCAGAACGAGACGCCGGGCCTGGGCGCGGAGATCGTCCAACCCCCGTTCCGGTCCCAGTTTCCCGGAAAGAGCATCGCGCGCACGGGCAAGCCTTTGCGGATCCTGCCCGTGGGAACCCGTCTCGGTCCCAGCGATGTGCACGCCGTGACCGGGGCCACCCAAACCTCCACGCGCTTGGAACGGTTCCTGGAAGAGGCCCTGACCCGCTGGCGGGCCGAAGAAGAGAGAAGCGAATAGATGAGCGCGGTCCCGGAAAAGAAGCCGCAGGCTCCCCCCCCTGCGAAAAAGAGACGGAAGAAGTCCGAAACCCGGACCGCCCTGGCGGAGGGGTTCTGGACCAACAACCCCGTCTTTCGCCAGGTCCTGGGGATCTGCAGCGCCCTGGCCGTTACCAACCTGGTGCTCAATACCCTGGTCATGTGTTTGGCTCTCACCTGGACCACGGCCCTGAGCTGTCTGACGGTCTCGCTGCTCCGGAACTGGACCCCGCACCGGATCCGGATGATGGTGCAGACCCTGATCATCGCCTTTTACGTAATCCTGGTGGATCTCGCCCTGAAGGCCTACTGGCCCGACATGAGTCGGAACCTGGGGCCCTACGTGGGGTTGATCATCACCAACTGCATCATCATGGGCCGCTGCGAAGCCTTTGCCCGATCCCACATCCCGGGGATTTCCTTTGTGGACGGCATGGCCAGCGGACTCGGCTACAGCATGATCCTCCTGCTCGTGGCGGTGGTCCGGGAGCTGTTGGGCATGGGAAGCTTCCTGGGCATCCCGGTTCCGGGCTTTTCCGGCGTGTGGGACCGCTGGATCATCATGGTCATGCCCCCCGGCGCCTTTTTCACCCTGGCGTGCCTGATCTGGATTTTCCGTAGCGCCTCGGCCGGCCGCGAGGAGAAGAAACCGTGAACATGACGGCCGAACTGTGGCAGATGGTGGTGGTGTGTTTTTCCGCGGTGTTCACCGGGAACATCCTGCTCACCACCTTCCTGGGCATGTGCCCCTTTTTGGCCGTGAGCCGCGAGGTGCGGGCCGCCACAGGCTTGGGCATCGCCGTGGTGTTCGTCATGAGCTTCACCACGCTCCTGAACTGGCTGGTCTACCGGTACGTCCTGGTCCCGCTGGAGCTGGAATTCTTCCGCTTCATCCTGTTCATCATCATCATCGCCACCTTTGTCCAGTTCGTGGAGATGGTCCTGGAGCGATTCTCCCCGGTGCTCTACCAGAACCTGGGGATCTTCCTGCCGCTCATCACGGTGAACTGCGCGATCCTGGGCGCCTCCCTGTTCATGGTGATCCGGGAGTACACCTTCACGGTCACCGTGGGGTACGGATTCGGCAGCGGCGTGGGATGGATGCTCGCCATCACGGCCATGGCCGGTATTCGGCAGAAGATGGCCGTGGCACGGATTCCCCGGGGCCTGCAGGGTCCTGGGATCACCCTGATCGTGGCCGGATTGATGGCCCTGGCCTTCATCGGGTTCACAGGCGTCCTCCAGGGGAGATGACCGTCGAGAAACAGGCTTCGATTCCATGACAACCCACTGTGACCGTGCGGGTCTTGTGAAATGATCTCCACCACGCTCTCCGTCCTGATCGTCAGCGCCATCGGCGCAGGGCTGGCCCTGCTGCTGGTGTTCGCGGAGAGAACCATCCTCGACTACGGGGAGTGCGAGATCACGATCAACGAGGACAAGAAGACTCGGTTGCAGGGGGGCACCTCCCTGCTGGACGCGCTCACCCGGGAGAAGGTTTTCATCCCCAGCGCGTGCGGCGGCCGGGGCTCCTGCGGTTACTGCAAGGTCTCGGTCCTGGAAGGGGGCGGTCCCCTGCTCCCCACCGAGGAGCCGTACCTGGACAAGGCGGAGAAGGAAAAGGGTGTGCGCCTCTCCTGCCAGGTCAAGGTCCGCAACGACATTCGCATACGGATCCCGGAGGAACTCCTCTCGGTCCGGCAGTACGACTGTGTCTGCGCCGGGGTCCGGGAATTGACCTACGACATACGGGAATTTCGATTCCGGCTCGAGGACCCGGACCGCATGGCCTTCATCCCCGGCCAGTACGTCCAGGTGCTGGCCCCCGAGTACGAGGACAGCCCGGAGGAGGTGTTCCGCGCCTACTCCATCTCCTCGGACCGTCGGGACGAGGGGTTCATCGAGCTGATTGTCCGCCGCGTGCCCAACGGCATCTGCACCACCTACCTGTTCGACCACCTGAAAGAAGGGGACCCGGTTCGGGTCAACGGCCCCTACGGCCAGTTCCGCCTCACGGAAACCCCGGCCCCCATGATCTTTGTGGCCGGCGGGTCGGGCATGGCTCCCATCAAGTGCCTGCTCCACCACATGGTCGAGATCCGCTGTGAACGAGAGGCCGTCTACTTCTTCGGCGTGAACACGCTCCGGGACCTGTTCATGGTGGAAGAGATGAACGCGTTCCAGGAGCAATTGCCGCGGTTCCGCTTCTTCCCGGTCTTGGCCCGGCCCGAGGAAGGGTCCACCTGGGACGGGGAGACGGGCCTGGTGACCGACGCCGTGAAGCGCCGTTTCCCCGACTGCTCCAAACACGAGGCGTACCTGTGCGGAAGCCCGGGCATGATCGACGCGACGGTGAAGGTGCTCACCGCAGGCGGCATGCCGCTGGAGAAGATCTTTTACGACAAGTTCAGCTGATCCCTCCGCCCGGCGCGCTGCCCGGAGAACCCTCCGGACCCACGGGCGAACGGCCGCGGGCTCACAAGCTGCATCCGGGCAGTCCGGCGGCGGGGCACTTGCAGGGGCGCCTTCCAGGAGGAGGTTCGCGTGAAGAGATCTCCGCAGATGAAACGGTTGGAGGAACTGCTCCGGGCCTGCCGGGTCGTCTCCGGCGGTTTCTTGGGCACGGACCCCAGAATCCTGGAGGAGATCCTGGAAACGGACGCCGCGGAACTGGCCGGACTGGGGGTCACCCGGGAGGAGGTGGCCGCCCGCATGCGGGAGATCACGGTTCAGGCCCGCAAGGGCCTGGGCACGCCCGTGCGGATGGACCCGAAACGAGAGGTCTCAGCCGACGACAACCGGGGAAAGATCATCTGCCCCTGGCCTCATGCGGGAAGCTACGACAAGACCATTACGACGGTCCGACGCACGGACACGAGAGAATCCCTGCGCTGGTCCGAACTCAGCCGCCACTTCATCGAGGAACACGGTTTCTTCCAGGGCAGGGGTTCCGCCTTCCGCTTGGAACCCAGGGTTCTGGTCCGGGTGATCTTCGACTAGAACCCCCTGCCGGTCTTGCTCCGGCCGGCCCGGTCCTTCGTCCATCCAGAAACGGAACGGGAATCAACGCTCAGAAAAGGAGGCATCGATGAAAAAGTATGTATGCAGCGTGTGCGGGTACGAATACGATCCGGCAGTCGGGGACCCGGACAACGGCGTCAAACCGGGTACGGCCTTTGAGGATCTCCCGGCCGACTGGGTCTGCCCGGTGTGCGGCGCCGACAAGGACTCCTTCGAACCGGCGTAGCCCTCCCCCGAAGTACAGGAAGACACCGGCCGCCGGGCCGGGGGGCGCGAACCCCCGGCCCGGTTTTCACCTGGGCATGCAACCGCAACAACCTCTGGCGCTCTCGATCCTCCTCTATCCTCTTTCTGTACCTGTCCGGGCGGCTCGACCGGACCGGGCGGTCGCCCCGGTTCTCGGAGCGGTCAATTGACGGGATCCGACAGGACGAGGGTGAACACAAGGCCTGCGGGCGTGTTCCGGCAATCCATCACCATCCCGTCGAGGGCATCCGCGAGCAGGGGTCCCACCAGGAGCACCTTTCGACCGTCCTGACTCGTCACCACCAGATCCCCCTCCCCCGCCTCGTCCAGAAACAGGTCCAGCGGGCCGAAACCGGAGGGGGTCATGCACAGGCGCATGAGCTTCCCCGGGGTTCCCGCTCGGGTCGTGGCGGCCTCGGCCAGTTTCTTCCCGGCCCTTGCGGTGATCGTCAGCATGTTCTGCCTCCCTGTCAGGGACCGCCAACCTCCAAGCCCCCCCGCCGGGGCATGTACGCGACGGAAACCGCTGCCGCGTCCCCTCCCATTCTTTGCAACAGAAATGCCAGGACCGGAGGAGACCCGACCTACTCCGTTAACCCGTTGAAATAGAAGGTCGACAAGCTCCGGGGCCCTGCAGCAAGAAGGGGGGTCTGTCTCCGCGGGGTACGAATCCGTACCCGATTCCCCCCCGGCTGTACAGGATGCCTACCCAAGCGTCCCGAACCATGGCCCGCGCTTCGCATCCCGGCACTTCCGGTTCCCCAAACCCTAACGGACCCAAACGGGTTGTGGGCCAGATTCCTTGCCGAGCGAGCGGAAGAATCCGCGCCAAAGCGTGAATGTTTCAGGGGAAGACCCTATAATCATCCGGAAGGCATTCCCCGTGCATCCAATGCCGGATCGAGGTTCCTCATGGACCTGGCTCGTCTCAGCAAACTCGTCTCGGTCATCGCCCGCTATGGTTTCGGCTCGTTCGTTTCCGGGGTTTCCGTGCCCGGGCTTTCGCTGATCTCCCGATCCGAGGAGGTGCCCGCCAAACCAGCCGCCGAGCGCTTCCGGCTCATGCTGGAAGAGCTGGGTCCTATCTTCATCAAGTTCGGACAGCTACTGTCCACCCGGCCGGACATCCTGCCCCCGGATTTCGTGACGGCCCTCACCGGCCTCCAGGAAGAGGTGGCCCCCCAGCCGTGGGAGGAGATCCGGGCCGAACTGAAAGCCCACCTGCCGGGGGACCCTGAGGAGATCTTCCGCCACGTCGACCCTCACCCCCTGGCTTCGGCATCGGTGAGCCAGGTTCACCGGGCGGTCCTGAACAACGGCGACGAGGTGGTGGTGAAGGTCCGGCGGCCGGAGATCGACGTCCTCATCCGTTCCGACCTGGATTTCTTGAGGGGAGTGGCCCGCCTGCTGGAAAACACCGTGGTGGAGATGGGTCGGCACGACCCGGAAAGCTGGGTCAACGAGTTCGCCCAGGCCCTGCACCGAGAGCTGGACCTCACCAACGAAATGAACGCCATCCGGACGTTTCACGACAACGGATCCGAGACCGGCAAGCTCGTGGTCCCGCGCGTGTACGCCGAGTACTGCTCGCCTCGAATCATCGTGATGGAGTACCTGGAGGGGATCCCGGTCACCAAGGTGGAGGATCCCGAAGAACGGAAACGCATTGCCCGGATCATCGTGGGAGAGGCCTACAAACAGATCTTCGTGGACGGGTTCTTCCACGCGGACCCCCACCCCGGAAACGTGCGGTACCTGGAAGATGGCCGCGTGGGCATGATCGACTTCGGGCTAGTGGGGAGCCTCTCCCCCCGGATGCGGGACCTCATCGTCCGGTTGACCCTGGCCGTGGCAGTCCGCGACGCCGCCAGCGCCGCCAAGACCATCTACTCCGCCGGCATGGCCAAGGAACGGATCGACCTGGCGTCCCTGAGCCGGGACATCGAGGCGGTCTTCGGCACCACCCTGGGAAAGAGCCTTCGGGACATCGACACGCAGCACGTGGTCTTCCAACTCATGGAGGTGGTCTCGAGGCACGGCATCATGCTGCCCTCGGGACTCGCGCTTCTGGGAAAAGCCGGGGTGAACATCGAGGGGGTGATCCGCACCCTGGATCCGGAACTGGACCTTTCCCAGGAGGCCCTGCCCTACGCGCGGCGGCTCCTCCCTTTTCCGGAAGACCCCATGAGTCTGGTCACCGAGGCGCTCAAGCAGTTTCTCCGGTTGAAGGGAAGCCTGGAGGAACTCCCGGTCCAGTTGGATCAGATCCTGATGGACGTGTCCACCGGGAAGCTCCACGTGAACGTTTCCTCCCGGCAGGCCGAAGGGCTGGTTCCCGCCCTCCGGGAGCTGGGCGGCCTGCTGGCCCTGGGGATGGTGGCCGCGGCGAGCATCATCGCCTCGGCGCTCCTGGTAATCCCCCACTTCGGCGACACCATCCTGTACGGGGTCCCGGTGCTCCCCGTGCTCGCGGTGATCATGACAGCTTGGGCCGGGTTTCTCATGACCGGGGTGATCGGGTGGGCCGCCCTCCGGGGCAAGGACCTCAGGATCCGTCTGTCGAGTTGGATCCCGCTCCTGCGCCGCGGTGCCGAAAGACACAGGCGGAAGCGGAAGAACCAACGGAACGCGCCTCCCGCCGTCGGCACCGGTAAGTCGTGAAGGCAGCGCAAGCAGCCCGCGGCAGGCGCTGGCAAGCCCCCCTGCTCCCTGCCGGCTATCGGTCGGCTGACATTCTGTTTGCGGCTCTTCGTGCTTTTCGCATATAATGGATGGGTATTTCTGAGAACGTTCTTCTTGGACCTTGCCCTACCACGCCGGAGGATCGAACCATGAAGGATCGCTGGGAGCCTCGGGTCACGAGGAGAACCTTCCTGAAGGGAACCGGGACCACCTTGGGCGTGCTGGGGCTTTCCACGTTCACGGGAGGCATCACGGGTTGCCCTGAGCCGCCCGGCCCCGCCCTGCTCAACGGGGCGGAGTTGGTGGGAAGGGTGACCGCCAATGCCTCCACCATCCGGATGGTGGCCGGGGATCTGTGCACCCCTTCCACTCAGTTTCGCCTCCTGTACGATCGGTATTCCAGGCAGAACCCCGGCGACTATGCCTACTCGAAACCCTCCTTGGGCGGATTTGCGACCCACGCGCCGATCAATTTCGAGCTGAGTTCCCTGTCTTCCGGTACCCGTTACTACTACCGCTTGGGGGTCAACGAAGGCACCGGGTGGACATACCGGGACGAGTGCAGCTTTGTCACACAGCGGCCAGCCGGGTCGAGCTTCCGGTTCTGCATCGCTACGGACGCCCACATCTACCCTGCCGATCTTGTGGATACGGGCAGACATGCGGTGTATTCCAACATTTCCATGGACCAGCCGGATCTGCTGATCTCCTTGGGAGACGACATCTGCCTCAAAGCACAGAGAGCCAAGGACTCTTCGTTCGCGGACCCGTCGGTTATCTGGACCGCAACGCAGAAGTACCGGGCGGTCCTGGACAACGCCGGCCACTCCATGTCCTACCTGCCGGTCAACGGGAACCACGAGGGGCTTTTCGGATGGTTCGAGGGTCAACCGGGATACGAGGAAATCCTGAACGCCAAAATGGCGTATCTCCCGGTTCCCAACGGCGCCACCTACCCCCAGGGGGGGGACATTTCTGGACGGTACGGGGCGTTCAAGTGGGGGGATGCCCTGTTCATCTGGCTGGATGTGACGGGCTTCTGCCCGCAAGACCCCTGGGTGGTTCCCGAAGACAACGCAAAGTACATCCTGGGAACCGCGCAACGAAGCTTCCTGCAGAACACCTTGGCCAACAACGCCTCGGTCCCGTGGAAGTTCATCTTTGCCCACCACCTGTTCGGCGGCGTGGATACCTGCGGCCCGGGATACGGACGGGGGAACGCCAACGGCGCCTTCCTGCACGACCAGGCGTTCATCCAGGGTCTGATGCAAACCTACGGTGTACGGGCGTTTTTCTACGGGCACGACCACCTGTACTCCGTGAGCCAGGCGAACGGGGTGGCCTATGTCTGTACGGGGAACCCCACCAGCGGGTGTGGGTGGGTGCCTGAGCTGGAGGCCTGCTATCCGCCGTACCTCGCCTTTGCCGTGACCCCGTCCGGCGTTGCAGTCCCCGGGCACGTTCGCGTGGACGTGTCCTCGGGGTCGGTCTCGATCTCCTACATCAAGCATTCCTGGGGCGCGGACAACGCAACGGTCTATCACACGCACGTCATCTATCGCTGAGCCGGAACGGCCCGAGACCGGCGGCTCTCCCGTCTACCCAAAGACACAAAACGCCTACCCGTGCGCCATTCCGCGGCAGAACCGGAAGCGAGCCTTTCGGTCCCGCTGCTTCCTGCCTCCACATGACTTCGTTTCCCCCGGATCCGGAAAGACACCCCCCGGCCCGGCCCCCGGTTCTTCTCTGGAGATCGGCAGGAGCGTTGACCCCTGGCCAGACAGGGGAATATGCTGGGGTTTTTCCCCACATCCTGCCGCAGGTTACCTCCGGCAGAGGACCCACGAAAGGAACCGCGGCAGATGCATCTGAACGGCCTCAGACTCTTCCCCGAAAGGTACCCGGTCCGGGACCGGTATCCTTTCAATCAGAAGCTCCTCACCGAAACGCGCCGGATCGCGTTCCCCACACCGGTCACCGTATTCGTGGGGGAGAACGGCACGGGCAAGTCCACCCTGCTGGAAGCCATATCGAACCGCTGCGGTATCCACATCTGGAGGGAGGAGACCCGCACGCGCCTGGAACCCAACCCGTACGAGGACCGCCTGTATCGGTACCTGGAACCGGAGTGGACCCATGGCAAGGTGCCCGGATCGTTTTTCGGTGGCAGCATCTTCGGACAGTTCGCGCGCCTCCTGGAAACCTGGGCCGCCACCGACCCGGCCCAACTCAGCTACTTCGGTGGAACCTCCCTGGTAACGCAGTCCCACGGGCAGTCCATCCTCGCCTTCTTCCGGTCCCGTTACCGGGTCCCGGGCCTCTACCTCCTGGACGAGCCGGAAACGGCGCTCTCCCCGAAGAGCCAGGTGGAGCTGCTGGGCATCCTCCAGGACGTGAGCGCCGCCGGGAATGCCCAGTTCATCCTGGCCACGCACTCCCCACTGCTCATGGCCTGTCCCGGGGCCACCCTCTTGAGCTTCGACCGTTCGCCCGTGGAGCCCATCGCCCTGGAAGACACGGATCATTTCCGGATCTACAGGGATTTCCTGGGTGGCCGAGACCGCTGACCGGAAACCCGCTCTCCAAAAGTCCGCTAAAGAAGACCCGTCCCTTCGTCCGATCTGTAAGAAAAACTCGGAAGGGATCCTCCACCCGGAAGCGCGCCGCAGGCGTGGAGGACGCACCGGTAAAGAAACCCCGGCCGGCGACCCCCGTTGCGAACCGGCAGGATCCGTCGAGGTTGCGCCATGGATTCATTGAACATCCTGCTGCTGGACGACGATCCCGAGACCCTGAGCCTCTTCCTGGAGCGGTTCCGCAGGGAGAACGACCGGGTGGACTGCTGTCCGGACCCGGCCGACACGGCCCGGTATCTGGCCCGAAGCATCCCGGACGTAATCATCCTCTGCGAGGAGTGGTCCCAGGACGCCATGGCACTGCTGGAACTGCTCAAACACGAGTGGGAGGACCTCCCCGTGATCCTGGTGGGTGCCGCCCCTGCGATCCCACGCGTGGTGGAGGCGATCAAGAAGGGTGCCTGGGACTACGTTGCCAAGCCGTTGGGAGGCAGCGGGATCGACAAGGCGGTGTTGCAGGCGGCCCGGGAATCCAGGCTTCTCAGAAAGGTCAACCAGGTCCAGAAGCTCTACGAACGGCAGGGCCAGTGCGAGGGGATCATCGGGGTCAGCTACCCCATGCAACGCATCTACCGGACCATCGAGTCCGTGGCCGCCGGCGACGCCACCGTGCTCATCTCCGGGGAAAGCGGTGTCGGCAAGGAGCTGGTGGCTCAGGCGATCCACCGGAAGAGCGTCCGCTGCAAGCACCCGTTCGTGGAAGTCAATTGCGCCAGCATCCCCAAGGACCTGCTGGAGAGCGAGCTGTTCGGGCACGAGAGGGGCGCTTTCACCGGGGCCACCCGCAAGCACCTGGGGTGCTGCGAAACGGCCCGGCGAGGCACCCTCTTTCTAGACGAGGTCTGCGAGATGGGAGCGGAACTGCAGGCCAAGCTCTTGCGCTTCCTTCAGGAGAAGCGGTTCCGGCCGCTGGGAAGCGAACGGGTGGTGGAGGTGGACACCCGGGTGCTGTGTGCCACAAACCGGGACCCTCTGGCGGAGGTCCAGGCGGGAAGGCTTCGGGAGGACCTGTACTACCGTATTTCCGTGATTCCCGTGGAGGTCCCCCCCCTCCGGGAACGCACCGAGGACATCCCCCTGCTGGCCATGAAGTTCCTCGAAGAGTTCTCCCCACGGTACGACAAGTACTTCTTCGATTTCTCGGTGGGAGCCATGGAGAAACTCATGGGGTATCCCTGGCCCGGGAATGTGCGGGAGTTGAAGAACACGGTGGAGCAGATCGTGGCCCTAAACACGGGGTCTCAGGTCATCGAGCGGTTCCTGCCATCCAGGATCCGTAAGGAGGCTCCCTCGCCCAAGGTCATCTACCTCAACCCAGCGGAAACCCCGGTCGGGGAGGTCCCCCGAAGGATCGTCCAGCTTCACGAACTGGAAAAGCACGCGATCCTGCAGGCCGTGAAGGCCTGCCAGGGAAATGTGCGAGAGGCGGCCCGGCGCCTGGGGCTGGGACCGGCCACCCTGTACAGGAAGATCAAGAAGTACGACCACGAACTCAAGGTCGTGGCGTCCGCCGGGCAAGAACGCGGCTGACCCGCCCCTGCCCCTCCCGGTAGATTCTGCGGTGGATCGTGCGCCACGCCCGGTTCATCTTGTGAGCGGCCACCGCGGAGGTGAGGCTCCGGGTGTCCAGCCAGGTGCGGAAGAACCGGTACAGCCTGTAGACGCGCGACCCCCAGAAGAGGTTCCTCATCCGTTGCAGGGCCCGGTCCAGGTCTTCCTTGACCAGCTTGCCGGGCGTGATCACGCACTCCATGAAGGAATAGCGGCGCCAGTCCTCCGGGTACCGGTGGTACAGGATCCTGCCTTCCCGGGTCAGCCGCTCGTGGAGACGGGTCCCGGGCAGCGGGGTGAGGGCCGTGAGCTGCACCACGTCGAGACGGCTGGTCTTGAGAAACCGATAGGTCCGCTTGAGGGAGTCGGCGGTGTCCCCGTCCGTGCCCAGGACAAACCCGCCCCAGACCGCGATCCCGTGCCGGTGAAAGGCACGGATGCACTCCCGGTACCGCTGCGGGGTCAAGCGGAGGTTGGTGCGCTTGTCCATCTGCCGGAGGGAGTCCCGGTGCAGGGACTCGAACCCCACCAGCAGGAGCTTGCAGCCGCTCCGGCCGGCCCAGGCGAGCAGTTCTCCGTCCTGCGCCATCTCCAGGCTCGTTTGCCCGAACCAGTACCGGTTCACCCGCTTTTCCACCATTCCGCGGAAGAGTTCCAGCGCCCGCTCCCGGCCTCCACGGCCGGTGCCGAACAGGTTGTCGTCCACAAAGAACAGGGCTTTCTGCGAGACAGTCGCCAGTTCATCCAGCACGTCCCGGACCGGCCGGGTCCGGTAACGGCCCCCGTTGAACCGGCTCACGCTGCAGAACTCGCAGCGGAACGGGCAACCTCGCGCCGTCTGTACGGTGGCGGTCCGGTAGGCGGGTGAAAACAGGTCCCTTCGGGGCAGCGGCAGACCCTCCAGCGGGTCCCAAGCCCCGCGATAGGTTCGCTGGAGCCGGCCGGCCTCGACATCTTCCAAGACCCTGGCCCAGACCCCTTCGGCTTCTCCGATCACCGCGGCGTCGGCACACTCCAGGGCTTCCTGCGGCTTCATGGACACGTGAACCCCGCCCATGACCACAGGGATCCCCACCCGGGAGCACTCCCGGGCGATCCGGTACGCGCGGCAGATGTCGGGCGTCATGGCGGACAGACCCACCAGGTCCGCGTCCTGCGGGGGAGCGGCGAACCGGCAAACATTCTCGTCCAGGACCCGGACATCCCAGCGGGAAGGGGTCACGGCGGCCAGGTAGGCCAACCCCAGGGGCGGAATCCTGGAGATGCGATAAGAACTGAAACCGGGCACCTCCGGGTCCACCACGTTGACGAGAAGAAGTCTGGGCATGAAGCCGTCTCCGATCTTGTGTTTCAAGAATATCGAACCCGTCGCCGAAAACAAATGGGAAACACCCCCCACCCCTGACAAACTCCCAGGGAAAGGCCTTGCATGAACCTCTGGAAATCCGTTGCACTCATCCTGCTGGCAGCCGCGCTTCAGATTCTGGTCTTTCCCAACTTCGGGTTCTCCGTGCTGGCCTGGGTCTTGGTCGTGCCCCTGCTGGTCGTGTTCGACTCCCGCGGGGTCCGCTCCTCCTTCCTGCTGGGGGCGCTCTTCGGCCAGATCATGGCCCTGGGGATCACCTACTGGCTCTACCATGCCGTGGTGCACTACTTCGGGGCTCCCGCGCACCTGGGGATCGCTCTCGTCTCGGCCGCCTGCCTGTACTACGCCGCGCTGTACACGGGCCTGTTCGGCGTGCTGGTGAGTCTCTGCCGGCCCCTGGTCCAGGGTCCCGCCGGCGTGTGGGTCGTGCCCTGCTTCTGGGTCACCTGTGAGGTCCTGCGGGCCGCCTGGCTTTCGGAAAACGCCTGGGGCCTGATGGGGTATTCCCAGTACCGGTGGCTCCCGCTCATCCAGGTGGCCGATGTGACCGGCGTATATGGGGTTTCCTTCCTGGTGGTGATGGTGAACACGGCCCTGTACCAGGTCCTCAGGCGCCTGGCGGCCCGACGAAGCGCGCACCCCGAGTCGCCCCGGATGGGTCGGACCGGCTGGCGTGCCGCGGTCCTGCCTCCCGTGCTGATCCTCGCCCTGGCGCTGGGGTACGGTCACATCCGGATCCGGCAGGTAGACACCGCGTGGCGCGAGCAGCCCGGGATCCGTACGGCGGCCGTCCAGGGGAACATCACCCGCGAATACCGCTGGAAATCGATCTACTACGGGAAGAACCTCTCCAAGTACCTGACCATGAGCCGTAAACCCGGAGCCCTGGACGCGGACCTGGTCGTGTGGCCGGAAAACGCCCTGAACTTCCACCCGGACCGGGAGGCCCTGTTTCAGGGCATGATCCGCAAGGTTCTTTCCGACCCGGCCCGCGCCCTGCTCACCGGGGCCCCACACATGAGCATCGGGGCCGGAGAGCGAAAGGAGTTCTTCAACGCCGCGTACCTCATCACCGCTGATGGGATCCAGGAGATCTACCGGAAGATCCACCTCATGCCCTTCTCGGAGCGAAAACCGCGTTGGATGCGGGAGTATTTCGGGAACCCCGGGGACGCGCCAGCCGCCTTTTCCGCCGGCAGGGAGCACACCGTATTCTCGCTTCCGGGCTTCTCGTTCTCCACCCCCATCTGCTTTGAGATGGTCTACCCGGAAGGGATCCGTAGATTCGTGAGCAACGGCGCCGAACTCCTGGTGAACATCTCCAACGACTCCTGGTTCGGCCCCGGTGCAGGCCCGTACCAGCACCTGATCTTCTCCACGCTCCGGGCCGTGGAGAACCGCCGGTTTGTGCTGCGCGCGGCCAACACAGGCATCTCGGCCGTGATCTCCCCCACCGGCGAGATCCTGGACCGAACGGCCCTGGACCAAAACGCGGTGCTCGTGGCCAACGTGGTTCCCCTGAAGGAGCGCACGTTTTACACCCGCCACGGAGACCTGTTCGCCATCCTGTGCAGCCTGGTGACCCTTCTCTGCGTGGCGTACTGCCTGCTGCGCCCCCTGCTGGAGAGCCCCCGATACTTCACCCGCCGCTTTCGCTGAACCGTCCTGCCCCCGCGAGGTGCCCAACCCCGGCCGGCGTTCCGCGTCTTCCACATCGCACCGGGACGGGGTCCGGAGTGCACCCGGTACAGGCGCACGCCCGGAAAAATCCTCAACATTCCGGCCGGATCCGTCGATCCTAACCCGTGGGAGAACCCCATGAACAACATCGGCCTGCCCGAGAAGCGTCTTTCCAGGGAGTCCAAGCTCATCGCTTTCCTTGCGCTGGTGTGCGCCGGGATCCTGCTCACGTGCGCCTTCACCAGCCTGCAATGGATCGGAAAACCGTTTCCCGGCTTTCTACTCATGAACAACCGCGTGGTCCCGGCCGCGGGCATGCCTCACTGGACCGGCCTGAAGGCGGGAAAGATCTTCATGAGCGAGCTGGTGGCCGTGGACGACGTTCCCGTACCCTCCTCCCCGTGGCTCCGAAAACACGTCGCCTCCTCCTCCCCGGGCACGACCCTCCGCTATGCGTTCCGGCGGGGGGCAGAAACCCTGCACCTGACCATCCCGGTAATGCCGTTCACGGGCAAGGAATACCTCCTCCTGTTTCTCTTCTATTTCGTGAACGGCATCGCGTTCATGGTGGTGGGGTTCGTGGTGCGCGTGGTCCGGCCGAACAACCCGGCCAGCCTGGGCATGTTTCTCGTGGGGCTGTGCGCCGGTCTGTGGGCCGTCACCGCGTGCGACCTGTACGGGCCCCACTGGTTCTTCCGGATCCACGTTTTCATGGAGTGCTTCATGCCGGCGGCCATCGTGCACCTGGCGCTCGTCTTTCCCGAGATGCCCCGGCGGGTGCGTCAGCACCCGGTCCTCCTCTCCCTGCCCTACCTGGTGGCCCTGGGCCTGGCCGCGTACTACGAGATCTTTCTCTACCACCCGGGCCGCTACGTCCTGGCTCACAATCTGGCCACCGTGTACCTCGCCTTTGCCCTGGCCTTCATGCTGGGCATGATCGCCGTCCGGTACGTGAAGACCCAGAGCCTGCTCACCAAACAGCGGATCCGGGTTCTCTTCCTGGGGTACTTCACGGGCCTGGCCGTCCCGGCCCTCATCATCCTGGCCGGCACGTACACCCAACAGTCCTTCTCCTTTACGCTGATCGCCTTCTTCACGATCCTCTGGCCGGTGTCCGTGGGATACGCCATCCTGAAGCACAACTTCTTCGACATCGACGTGGTGGTGAAACGCTCCCTGTACTACGTGGGGCTGACCGCCACGATCCTGGCCACGTACGTGTGCGTGCTGTTCGTCCTGGACCGCTTCTTTCACGACTACGCGTTCTCCCAGTCCCGCTACTTCCCGCTCCTGTTCTGCATGGTCATCCTCGCCTTGTTCAACCCGTTGCGGCAGCGCACGCAGCGGGTCATCGACCGGGTCTTCTTCCGGATGCGCTACGATTACCGGGAAACCGTGGAGGCGGTGAGCAAGGCCATGACCTCCCTGCTCAGCGTGCGGGAGATCGCCGACACCCTGCTGAACACGCTGACCCGGACCATGACGGCCTCCCGCGGCGTGGTGGCGCTCCTAGGCACGGCAGAGGGCGGCCTGGCGGTCCACACAGCCGGAGACCCCGCACCCGGCGTGGACTCGAGCATCGGGGACATGGAGGCAGGGAAAAAGCTCTTTCAGGGGCTGGGGGAAACCCCCGGCCTCATTACCGTTTACGACTTCGAGGGCCCCCGGGCCGGGCACGGATCCCGGGTGGACCTCCTGCCGGTCTTGGCTTCCCTGGGGATCCTCCTGGCGGTTCCCCTCACGTTCAAGTCCCGCACCATCGGCTTCCTGGGGCTCGGAGCCAAGAAGTCCGGGAAGACGTTTTCCCGCTCCGACCTGGATCTGCTGGAAACCCTGGCCAATCAGAGTTCCGTGGCCCTGTCCAACGCCCTTTCGTACACGGAACTCCAGAGCCTGAACCAGAACCTGGAACACCTCGTGGAGGAGAGAACCTCGGAGCTGGCGGAGAGCAACCGCAAGCTGGAGGACTCCTATGAGAAGCTCAAAGAACTGGACAAGCTCAAGTCCCAGTTTTTCTCCAACGTGGGACACGAACTGCGCACGCCTCTGACGCTCTCCCTGGCCCCGCTGGAGTCGATCCTGCAGGGCGAGACCGGAGACCTGGACCCCGCCCGCAGAAGCCTGCTGTCCACGATCCACCGCAACGCGCTCAAGCTGCTCAAACTCGTGAACAACCTGCTGGATTTCTCCAAGATCGAGGCGGGCCGCCTGCGCCTGCGCCTCGGCACCGAACCCTTTGTGCCCTTTCTGCAGCAGGTGGTGGAGCCGTTTGCCGTGGCTGCACCCAACCGCGGGATCTCCGTGACCGTGACCGACACAGGGGTTCGGGACCCGGCCCTCCGCCTGACCCTGGACCGCGAGCGGATGGAAAAGGTCTTTGCGAACCTGCTCTCCAACGCCTTCAAGTACACGCCGGCCGGGGGAAGCATCCAGGTGGCCGTCACGGAGTTTGACCGGGAGGTCCGGGTGTCTGTGGCCGACACCGGACCGGGCATCCCGGCCGAGGACCTGCCCCGGATCTTCGAACGCTTCTACCAGGCCAAGGCCCGGGATGCGGTGCGCATGCCGGGCACCGGCATCGGCCTGAGCTTGGTCAAGGAGTTCACCGAACTCCACGGGGGCACGGTGACGGTGGACAGCACGTTGGGACAGGGCACCGTGTTCACCGTGACCCTGCAGAAGGGCCAAGGGCACTTCGCCGAGGACCTCTTGCAGGAGGCCTCCGGCGAGGCCGAAGGAATCGTTTCCGATACCGGAACTGCGTCCCACGTAACCTACCTGGATACCGAACCCGCCCCGGACGAAACGGAGGAGGGCCCGGCCGTGAACACGGCCCCGGACGGCGCCGCGCACGTGCTGGTCGTGGAGGACAACCCGGAGATGCGCGAGTTCATCCGCGTCCTGCTCCGGAAACGATACCGCGTCAGCACCGCCCGAGACGGGCAGGAGGGGTTGTCCCTGTGCCGGGACCTGAGACCGGACCTGGTCCTGAGCGACGTCACCATGCCCCGGATGACCGGGATCGAGCTGTGCCGCGCGGTGAAGCAGGACGCCGACCTCCGGTTCACCCCCTTCGTGCTCCTCACCTCTCACGCGGAGGTGCAGTACCGGATCGAGGGGTTCGAGTCCGGGGCGGACGACTACCTGGGCAAACCGTTCAACGTGCGGGAGCTGGAGGCCCGCATCCGCTCCCTGCTCACCCTCCGCTCTGCAGAGAAGGAACTCACACAGGCGCACGAGGAGCTGAAACAGGCGCACCGGGAACTGCAGCAGGCCGAGAGCCAGC
>Ga0068714_10003492_pt1 | contig 18578 bp, 15 predicted proteins | sample MTBNYHSulfiMetaG_FD_62988 | JGI IMG/M metagenome (GOLD analysis project Ga0068714, IMG submission 62988) | Enrichment culture microbial communities from rom New York Harbor, USA that are MTBE-degrading - MTBE-NYH (New York Harbor Sulfidogenic)... | ecosystem: Environmental > Aquatic > Marine >... | reverse complement strand
ATCCTTCGGATCCAAGGCCAGGGCACGGGCCAGGGCCTGGGACGCTTCGTCATAGCGTTTCAGCATGCGAAACAGATTCCCCAGGTTGGCGTGCCAGATGGGCCGGCGGCCGTCCTTGGAGATGGCCCTCTGGATCAAGTCCACGGCAAGCCAACGATCGCCTCTACGGTTGGCGATCAGACCGAGCAGATGATCGGCATCGGCCCGTTCGGGGACCTCAGCCCCGATCTGCCCACAGAGCCTGTGTGCGGCCGCAAGGTCGCCCTGTTCATAGCGTGTCAAGGCTTGCCTCACGACCTTGCCCGCGGTATGCAGGCCCTGCCTTTTTGTTCTGGCAATCGCGCCGTGCATCACATCAAACCTCTCATCTCGTCCCTTCGACAGCCTGTACAAAAAAGCGCTCCAGTTCGCGCACAGGCGTCAAATCGTCGTAAATCAAATGGGCGCGTTCACGGATCCGATCGCTGGTCTGCCGGTAAAAATCCCGGTCGTTGGCCAGCCTAAGGGCCAAGGCCACGTAGACCGTCGCATCCACGGCCACCATCTCGGCCAGACCCATCTGCCGGTAAAGGGCATAGGTCAGCCTGCCGCGCATAAACGCCCCGGGCAGGGTCACCACCGGCACCCCCTGGCCGAAGGCGATCAGGCTGGTGTACCCGCCTGTGAAATGGGGCGGGTCGACCACTGCGTCGGCCGCACGCAGTATGCTTGGAAAATCCGCCTCTGGCACGCGCGGCAAAAACAAGACCCGTTCCACCAGATCGGGTGTGCGCCGGGCCATGCGTTTGAGCAGCAACTCACGCCAGCGCGAGTGCTTGCCGTGAAAGAGGACCAGCACCCCTTCCCTGTCCTGCCGCAGTATCCCTTCCACCAGGGCATCAAAGTCGGGATGGAGCTTGAACAGGCTCTGGGGGCAAAGATACACCCTCCGGTCGGCAGGCAATCCAAAGTCCTGACGCCGCCTCACGGGGGCCGGAGAGGGTTTGGAGAGATACATGGGAAAGCGGCTCAGACAGACCAGTTTTTCCGTATAATGGGCCTGTGCCCCCACCGGTTCGGCCAGGCGATTAGAAATATAGTAATCCAGATTCGCAATCCCGGTGGTGTCCGGATGGCCCCAACTGGTGCACTGAACCGGCGCCAGCCGGGAATATGCCAGAAAATAGGTCACCGGGTGCATGCCGATATCAGGGTAGTAAATGAGATCGAGGTTCAAATCTGCAAGCTGTCGGCGCGCCTCCGGGATCTCAGGGGCCAGATGCACCACCCGATCCGCGGTCCGGTCGATGGCGGCGGACATGTCATCCTCTGCCTGATCCTGGAAACGACCCACCGTCACCTCAAAAGCGGATCGCGACAAATGCTTGACAATGCCCGCGTTCAGGTACCCGATGGTATGTCGATGGAGGTGATGCGAGACAATGGCCACACGGATGCGGTCATTGCTACCGAAATGGTTGACCGGTTGCGGCGCGGTCCAGACCAGATCAGGGGCTGCCGTACGATAGGCCTCGGCCAGCCTGGACTGCAGCCTGCGGTTGTTTTGGCCGTGATAGGCCAGGTAAAAACCGGTGTTTCCCGGAAAAGCAAAGGGATCCGTGGATCGGATATGCCTCGCCGCGATCCCATCCAGTTCTTTTTCCATCCTGGCGCGCACCTCATCGATGTCGCCATCGGAAGAAAAAATGATCGGTAGCATCAGGCTGTGCTGGATACGCAACAGGGGATCATCATCTCTTTCGAGAGCGGCTTGAATCACCACCCTGGCCTGCTCCCCGTCCCCTATTTCCCTTAGCGTTGACGCCATGGCCATATGAATCACGGTGAAGGTCGGATCGGCGATTAGGGCCTGTCGAAAGGCCGCCAGGGCATCATCGAGACGGCCCACTGAAAACAGGACCTTGCCTAATTGATGGGCCGCGGCAGTGAAACCGGGATGGAGCCGCAAGGCCTTTCGGTAATAAACGGCAGCCTCGGCCGAATCACCGTTGCGGTGCATGACCCGGCCCATGGCGTAAAGGGCCCCTACGTAATCGGGCTTTATGCCCAGGGCCTGTTTCAGATGGCTGAGGGCCTGTGTCATATCCCCCCGCGCTTCCGCCAGCCGGCCGCGCAGATACAGCGCCTCCACAGAGGGCGCTTCTACGCTTGATTCATTGAGGAGTTGGCCGGCCGCATCAAAATCGCGCGTTTCCAGGGCCAGCGCCGCCAGACAGCATCGGCTACGCTCCTCCCCTGGCACCATCTTGAGCGTCTCCCGCATATAGGTCTCGGCCCCTGTGCGGTCCCCGCTCCGGTATTCTTTTAGAACCCGCGAAAGGGTGTTGCGGTCAATCAGGCGCTGCGCGGGGCTTTCCATCAAATCAAAAAGCCGGTCCTTCGCCGGGCAACGCATCGAGCTTTTTCTGAGCGGCCTGCTTCCACGGTTCAAGCTCCAGCACCCGATGATAAAAGAACCTTGCGTCTTCACCCTTCTCTATCGCCGCACAGATATCCCCCAGGATGAGGAGGATCTCCACGTCGTTCGGGTTGGCCTCGAGGACCTTCAGATAGATCTTGAGTCCTTTCTCAAGCTCACTCATCTCAACGCAGTAAAAATCCGCCAGATTCTTCTGAAACGTGGTGTTTTCAGGTACCAGCAGGGCCGCCTGTTCATAGTGCCTGAGCGTCTTCTCCTTTTCTCCAATCCTGTAATAAAGAACCCCCAGATCATTGTGGGCAAGGGCGTGATCGGGCCATCTCTCAATCAGCTTCTCCAACTCTGAAATGGCGTCGGCCTCCCTCCCTGCCTCTGCCAGCCGCTGTGCGTTCTGATACAAGGTGTCCGCTGGCGTTGCATGGCCCTGTGGATGCGGGTGTTCAGTCATACTTTGAAATCCCATGGTCTTCTCCCTCTGTTTGCTGTTTTCGATTTTGCTTCTATTCAATTATTGGATTACGTCGGGTTGTATTATAGGAGGATCTGCGAAATCATTGCGGCGATGATGCGGTTTCACCCAGCAGCCTTTCAACAATCGCCTCGAGAGTGACGACCGAACGGCTGGTGGTGTAACGAAATGCATCCTCTCGGCCTTGGCGTGCCAGGCGTTCCCAGAGGGCCTTGTCATTATCCAGCCGGAAAAGCTGGCGAGCAAGGTCTTGAGGATCCTGGTTCTTAAAAATAAGGCCGTTAACCTCATTCCTGATAATATCGCAACACCCTCCGGTACCGCTCGATATTACGGCCAGGCCGGCGGCCTGGGCCTCAATCTGGCTTTTGCCGAAAGGTTCTTCAAAAACGCTCGGGAAAACCATTGTATTGCTCCGCGCATAGAGCGCGGCCAGGCCTTTGCGGCCTTGAAACCCGATCAGGCGGACAACTTTATCAAGGTCTTCCTTCGCTATCATCTCTCTGAGATACTCTCCAAATTTGGGGTCCTTCGGGTCTCCAGCGATCTCGCAGGTGAAACCGACCCCTGCCCTTTTCAGTAAAGACAGGGCTTGGACAAGGACGTGAGGCCCTTTATACGCCATGACAAGGCCGGCAAAGCAGATGCGAAGACGGTCGAAACAGGGAAGAAACGTCCTGTAATAAGCATGCAAAGGCGACCCTGGCGGCAATACAGCGAAATTGCCCGCGACGTAACCAGCTTGCTGAAGCTGCTCGTTGATCCAATGGCTGGCCCCTGCCAGACAGTAGAGCGGAGACTTGGGTGTATTTTCTGCTGGATACCCAGGTCTGGCATTGCCCAAGCGATGCACTACGGGAATACCTTTTTTGAGGATGGGATCAATAAACCCGGCGCCCACAAAATCAAGGTTCCCGGCCATACAGGCGTTCGGTGCAAAACGATCCACTTCGCGTAATACAGCCTGGTGATTGTGCCGTATGACGGCGGCAATTTGTTCCGTGTCGTCCAAAACACGCGCTGCCCCCTGGTCCCAGTCTCCGTAAAGATGCAGAGAGCGTTCCACATGTTTTTCGACCCGCTCCCAGCCAGGCTCAGGCGTTTTGGCATATCGCGGCATATCCGCCGTCAAGATTCGAACCGTGTGGCCGCGTTTCAAAAGGCCGTCACAAAGCTCCCAGACTGTCCGGCCGTACCCTCCCATCTCCTGGGGCGGCAGCAGGTTGGTGAACACAAGGATCCGACGCGGATTGTCCGACCTTTCAGAATCGTTCAGGCCGATCCTCTCACGGTAAGCGCGTACCACAGGGGTATCCAGATGTGGATTTTGCTCCATTTGCTGAATGATGGGCACGACCGTGTCTGGCAATCCCCCCGCTCTCTCGGCTTCCTTAAAACAAATATACGCCTGCTCGAAGTCTTCCTTTTGCACAAGACATTCAGCCAGTTCCAGATAGGCACGACCGTTGTTGCGGTCCCGTCCGATGCTGTCACGCAGACGCATCTCCTTCAAGGCCGCGTCCCCTTTCCCCGCTTCCCCTTGCGAACGGTGCGTGGATTCTTGGCTTGCGCGCAGGCCATCCCCTTTTAAATTGATCTGACTTCCTGTAACGGGCTTGGACTTATCTTTATTGGGCTTAAAGCCCTCTTCCGCTGCCTTGGCCAGAATCACTTGCAGCCGCTGGACCGCGTGCGCCCTGGTGAAGTGTTTCTCTATTCTTTCGCGGTAGGCCCTCCCCATCTTACCGGCCAAATCAGGATCTCGGGCCATGCGCAGCATGGCACCCGCCATGCCGTCGACATCGTGCTCGTCGACGAGAAAACCGTGCTCCCCTTCGATAACCGCATCTGGAATTCCGGCGTGCCGCGTGGCCACCACCGGCAACCCGTGTGCGCCCGCTTCCAAAACCGCGAGAGGCAATCCTTCCGAATCGCCATTGGACGCGATAACGGAGTGCTGGACGAAACAGCGGCTTGTTTGCATGAGGCGTGATACGGCCCTTCGTGAAAAAACGCCCGTAAAGGTCACCGCATCGTCGAGACCAAGCGCTTCGACCAGTGTCTTGCAATGCGACAAAAGTGGCCCGTCACCCACCATTACCAGCCGCGCTTCAGGCACCTCTTTCCACACCTTCTCAAAGGCCTTGATGGTCAGATGGGGAGATTTCTTTTCCACAAAACGGCCCACGGCAACGAAAATGGGCGGTGCGTTTTTGGGGTCGGCCAGGGCCGTCTGAGCGATGGAAACGCCGTACGGCCCCAGGATGATCTTGTCCTCCGGCGCCCCCAGTCGTAAGAGCTGCTCCCGCATGGCTCGAGATACCACCACCAGGGCTGAGGCTGAATGGAAAAACCGATCAAAATGCGGGCGAAGTTGATCGAGCAGGGAGTGAATAAATGCGTCGGCCCCATGAAAATGGACCACAAACGGCACCTCCGCGATCTCACAGGCACGGTAGATGAAAGATCCCATGAGCCCGGATTCTGCCAACACCACGGAAAATCCCCGCCGCTCAAAATAGTCGGCGAGGGCTTCGTCGTAGATGCGCTCCTTTTGGTTCGCATCAAAATTTTCCTGCAACGCCTTCAGCCGGTCCTCTGAAAAAACCGGCTGTCCATCGAGGCCCATACGGGGATAGGGATGACCGTAGACCACTTCCAGATTCTCCGACAGATAGTCCACGTGATCCTGAATAAAGGTTTCGGAATAGTTGTGCGCGTGAGACCGAACCAGACAGATTCGCGTATCCCCCCGCTCAAACACATCTCTTGCAATCGTGCTCTCAGCAGGCTTGAAGGCCAGGCCGGCCCACCCGATGCTCGCGCCGTTTTCCGCCTTCGGATCGTTTAACGGCACATCGCTCTTGATCAGTTGGGTGTATAACGGCCACAGTTGTCGCGCCATATGATTTCGCGTATTGTCATCCATGGGCGCATGCTTCAGCCACAGCCCGATCATTTGCGCCAGGCTGGCGTTCCATCCACCAATCGATTGGATGTGGGCATCTTCCAAACCGGAACTTGCGATCATTTCTTCGATAGAGGCAAAAGAATGCCGGTGAAAGCCAGAAATTCCTTCTTTTACGGGATACAGCGCAGGCACTGCAAAGACAAACACCCCATCGGGCCTCAAGACGCGTCGTATTTCTGCAACAACACTCAGCGGGTCCCGGAAATATTCCATAGCGTTCACGGCAATGGCACAATCAATTGAATTGTCCCCCAGTGCAATTCTTTTTCCGTCCCAGTTCAATACGCTTTCCTTCATCTCATCTTTGGCTGCGCAATCCAATTCCAGATACCATGACGCCGTAGGGGGATAAGGGGATGCTACCAAATTGTTCAAAGGAAATCCGTTTCTCCCAACATAGAGAACACTTTCTTTTAGCAACGGGACCATTCCTTTGACGGTATTAAAGAAGAGACCTCGCCAAGTATTATCATTCGCATCGCCAGCAGAACTCACATGGTTTTCCATTTTAGGCGCGATATCCGCACGTACCGCCTTTCTGAAATCCTCTATGCGAATTCCTCTCTCGGCGACACCGAATCGCGGCAGGTCAAGAGAGCCTTCATCAGGGACTTCAATCGCTTTCACCCTCTTGCCATTTCGCAGCGAGTCAAAGAATTTCGCCCATTTTTCTGCGGTCAGGTCCGAGGAAAAACGCTGTACCACAGTCTCTCGAGCTGCTTCTGAAAGCGTCTCCCATAACGCCGTGTCATCATATAGCCTTCCCAGGGCTCCCAAAAATCCTTTCGAACGATCATCGACAATGAGTCCGTTCGTACCGTCCTGGATAATATCATCCAGACCGCTCTGAGTTCTCTTAACCACCGGGACCAATCCGCTGGCCATCGCTTCCACCAGTGCCGTGGAAAGCCCCTCATAATCTGATAGTAATACGAAAGCATGGGCTTTGGGAAGGAGACCAAGCACGGAGTTCTGGTCAAGCCTTCCCGGCAACCAGAACCGGCTCGACAAACCGGAACGCTCGACCATAGCTGAGACGCGTTCTTTCATCGACCCGTCGCCAAGCATCCATACGCTGATATCAGGCCATCGTCTCGCAGCCTCAATTAATGCCTCTGTAGTTTCAAGGATCCGCTTTTGTCGTTCTTCAAACCGCCCTGAATAGACAATCACAAACGGCTCTCCGGCTTTGCGGACAGCGGAAGCGCTGGGTATCGGAGCACCCGATGGGCAAACAAGTACAGGAAACCTATTTCCACCAGCATCCTTTGCGATCTCTCCAAGGCGCTCGGAGACACAGATGGCGCCGGAAACACGAAAGCGCTCCTGGCCCGCTACAAAATACCGGCACAACTCGTGGTAGAAGTCGTCGTCTGATCGCATAGAACTAATCACCGGAATGCCGGCGTCCTTAATCCAGGGCGTGGCATAGTGAGCGGGGACACAAAGGTTGGCGCAGAACACATCCGGCGGATTTTTTCGCAGATCTTTCAGAATCTCCACCACGGCATTTTCAGTGCTCTTCCAAGGGATGAAACCGCATGCTATGCCATGCTCTTGCAGCTCCTTTGCGACTACGCAATCTCCAGTCCGTGTCATAAGAAAAACGACCCGCGCGTTTACCCCATACTTTTTCAGCCTGGGAAGGACCCGGATCAGTGAAATGTTCGGAGCGTTATATTGATTTGGACCATGCGCTGCGAATACAACGCTGATACTCTTATATCGAGATTTGGCCCCATCAATCGCATGGATGTATTTTCTTGAAATCGCGCCCCACGAAAACTTTCTTGAGACGCTTTCTCTCGCATTCTGCGATATACAATGATACAGTGTTTCATCGCCAAGCAGATCGATGCAGTGGTCCGCCATGCCCTTGACATCGCCAAATGCTACTATAAAGCCATCGTGCCCGTTTTTGATCTTTTCATGGTTAGCGCCATAATCAAACTCAACGCAGGGAAGACCACATGCCATTGCTTCCACCGTTACGTTGCCAAACGTCTCCGCTGACGATGGAAAAAGGAATATGCGCGCGCTGTTATAGACCTCTGGCATCATGAAATAGTCCACTTCATGCAGCCTGAAGAATCTATCCTCCAGACCGATTTCTTTGGCCATGCGACCCAAGTCCGCACCGTTGCCGTCCTTCCCGCAATGAACTAGAACACAATCATCATATGCATCTGACACAACCTTAAACGCATTCAAAGCATGATGAAAGGCCTTCTTCTTGACGTTTCTTCCCACTGTTAGCAAAATTCTGATGCTGTGTGGAATATTCAAAAAATCATGCAAATAATGGCACGCAGAGGGCTTAAAAAAGTCTGTATCAACCCCGTTGTGGATGATACGAACCTGAGCATGCCCGGGTATTTCGTTGACCAGCTTTTCGACATCTTTGCTAATGGCGATGTTGGTTTGAACAGAGCGAATATTGCTGCATATTATCTCATTCTTCTCAGGGTCCAGCCGATATCCATAACCAATCTCCGGCTTCACCTGGATATCCTCCCCATGCATTCGGAGAACGACAGGGATTTTGTAGGCCCTTCCAAGCTGAAGAGCGGCGCTGGCCATGACATATGCCGACTGTACGAGGATAGCGTCAAAATGCCCAGACTTCTCCCTTTCCGAAAACAGCTCACCAAGATGCCGAAAATCTCTGTATCTCACAATATCATACTCGGCCTTTACCTCATCATATGACATCTCTCCGTATTCCGGCGCAAACAGAACGATGTCGTGTCCCTCCTTAACAAAGTTTGATGCAAGGTTGTGGAAAAACATCTCCATTCCACTTTTTACGGGCCAAAACGTCTGGGTCAGCATGGCAATTCTGCGCCCATTCTGAGGTGCACCATCTTCAAGAAGCTTCAGATCCGCCATTACCTTTTCAGATCTCGCATTGAAAAAGCCGCCAACGTACTTCTTTCCGATTCTGGTGTAATATTTTGCCATTTCCCCATACGTATTCGCCTTATGCCTCAGTTTTGTTTTCTCTTCCATCAGGGACCAGACCCCTCCACTGTGCTTCCGGTAAACAGCGGGCCTTATTTCACCAAGGAACTTACCTTTTCCGTACCAACCAAGTAGTGACGTTACAAAATTGTCACCATTGAAGACATTAGAGTATTCCTCTGGAAATTGATTCAGAATATTCCTGAATAGAATTGATAAGGTCAAGACGTTTGTTCTACCAAGTATCAGGTCTTCACTTGTGTAATCTCGCTTATTGTGCTCAGGCATTTTGGATGCAGCAATAAGATCGCCATGCTCATCAAAAATCATCGCATCATGATAACACATGACATAATCGCTGTTCCTTTCCAGGAATTCCGTTTGTTTTTGAATTTTTCTTGGATCCGTCCAATAGTCATCTCCTTCGCACAGTGCTATATAATCACATTTCGCACGCGATAAATTGAATTGCAGCATGGGCCTTGCGCCCTTAGAATACTGATTCTCTGCCTGATAGATAGGCTTTATAATGTTGGGATATCTGAATTCATATTTTCGAACGATATCGGCCGTCTTGTCGGTTGAGGCGTCGTCGTGAATGAGGATTTCAAAGGGAAACTCGGTTTCCTGGATGAGGAAACCCTCCAGGGCGTCTTTGATGTATGGCTCGTGGTTGTAGGTGGTGCAGCAGATACTGACCAATGGTTTGGTAGGGTCACCCTTCCAGTTCTGCGCGATTTCCTGTTCAGTTCTCAACTGTCTCAATTCAGGAACCCAAAAAGAATGCGTATCGTTAACATTTTATTTGTTGCGATTAGCTTGGAAGATCACCAGGCCAAAACGCAAAAACGCCAGCAAATAACTTAGTTTATCGGAGACGTTCTAAGCTCATTATAGGTATATTTGCTTAAACCCAAATAAACGAATTGCCAATGAGAAAAATCCCCGAGAGGAACAACAAAATAGGCATTTTAGTCAGGAAAAATGCTTGGTGTAAAGGACATCGAAGCGAACATTGGAGTTGATCAGAAACTCTGGCTGTTCAAGAATTTTCGCATCGACGTCTTGTAGGTATTCACCAATTGCCTCAAAAAAGTCGCGGTCGAACCAAGTCCCAATCATAGGACGGGACTCCAAAAGCCGTCGGATGTAGTCTTTTCGGTATTCGGGCTTGTTTAAATATTGCCAAAGTTTGCTATTGTCAGGAACGTCTCCGACCAACAACCTTCCGCCAGGCTTGAGGAGAGTTATTGATTTCTGAATCAATCGGACAGCATTTTTCTGGGTGAAGTGCTGAATTGCAAAATATATCAGGACAACATCGGCGCAATTTTGAGGCAGTTCAACGTCAAGCACATCACCGTGGAGCGTTTCAAAAACATTGGGAAAGACCTCATGGGCTTGTTTCAGGAGAACCATGGAAAAATCGACACCGATCGCTCTGGCGCACCGCTTGGCTAAAGGCCCAAGCAGCACCGCGTTGCCGCAGCATAGCTCGATTAGCGTGTCACGCTCCCTAAGGTCGGTTAAATCCGCGATATACTCTATAGCTTGGTTCCACTGTTCGTCTGTAACTGGAACTCCATTGCGAGTTCGCCCGACATCCGTTTGGGGACAACCGGTAGACACGTTGCTGGGCTGGTTCCAAAACTTTTGCCAATAAGCCGTGTCACCCTCACCCCTATTGCTTTCGTGATCTGGTGAACAAGTCACAATATACCCGAACTCAGTCAAGATTGATCTTGTTCCTGTCGACAGGAAGAGGAATGTTCGGCGGGGCTTTAATGACGGCTCCCTCTTCGATATCTTTCAAGATAGTCGTTCCGGCTCCCACCACCGCGTCACGTCCTACAGTAACACTTCCACGTAATGTGGCGTTAATACCGATAAATGCGTGAGCGCCTATGGTTGCGCCGCCGGACATCGCCGCCCTTGGTGCAATATAACAATACTCGCCCAGCCTGACATCATGCCCGATATAGGCCATAGACCGAACAATGACGCCATCTTCGATCTGTGTAAACGGTTCGACAACGACTCCGGGACTAATTATTACGTTTTCACCAATACTAACCCCCGGCGACACTATCGCGTCTTTGCTGATATATGACAAAAGAGAATACCCTTTTTGCCTGGCCTCTTCGCATTTCTGCTTGTCTAACCGACGGTTGGGGACTCTTTGGAGAGTGAGGACGACCAACACCTTGCATTGATTAGGAGATATGAAATTTGGCAGATCTTCAAAAGCAATGACCGGTAATGAGTCCAACTCCGATTCCACGATGTAGTCCCTGTCCACGGTGAATGCAACTATCGAGTAACGTTCATCATGTTTAAGGTAGTGGGCAACCGTCCGCGATAATCCACCCGCGCCAAATATCACTACTTTGGTCATATTTCCTCCTGTGGCGTTATGTTCAAGTTTAGTCGGCTGCGAACTTCCGACGGCGACGCTATCTTTATCTGAAACAAGTCGCAGAATTCCTTAATTCTTTTGAGTAGAATCAAATTCGTTGCCAGAGTCTTGCGCTCAGGAGTAACCCAGATATTGTCCTCCAGGCCAACCCTGACGCCGCCGCCATTGATGATTCCGTTTAGATTCATCTTTAACTGCGCGTCTCCAATTCCAGCCACAGACCATATTGAGTCTTTAGGGAGTTCAGTCAACATAACTCCCAAATTGAGAATATTGGCCTGTGCACATGCAATATTTCCAAATAACAGATTAAAATAAAAGGGCGGCTTTAGCAGCCCCTTACTGGAGAGATATTTGGCATAATTAATCATCCCCACATCGAACGCCTCCAATTCGGGCTTAACGTCGCGCTCTAGCATTTTTCGCGCAAGTTTCTGGATGATATCGGGACTGTTAACGCTGGCGATGTGATTAAAATTTAAAGAACTCAATGTGAGGCTGCCCATGTCGGGTTTGCTATTCCCCTCCAATTCCAGACATTCGGAGCGCTTTTCAAAATCCGGCCAATTTCTGCCGCTTGTCGATACTCCAAGAATCAGAGAGTCGTTGTCATAACCATCCACCCTGCGTATCCCGTCAATAATTTCCTTGTAGACATTTTTGCAAAAAGTCGGCACTCCTTCCTTGTCGCGCGCGTGGAGATGGACCATGGAAACGCCGTACCGTCGCGCCTCCAAAACCTCCTCAATAATCTCCTGTGGAGAAACGGGCACGTTGGGAGTCATGTCTTTGGTTGGGATCATTCCAGTGGGTGTAAAATTGATAATAACTCCGGGATTTATTTTTTTCATATCTTAACCGCTCATTGGCCCTAACTGGCTACCCTAATTAAGTGTGTAAAGGTTTAGCATTTGGCGGACAGCCTCAACAGAATTAAACATCAGTGCGTCGATGATAGACAAGTTTGGGACAAAGGCTTTACCAAACTGTGGATATTCAACCCGTCCCGGCTGGAGGAAGGCCAGACGTATTCCCGCCTTCCTAAAATCGTTTTTGTCATACAAAGCAACCCCCCCAGGAGGATTGATGTACTCTGTCGCTCCAAGCGCCGAGCAAATTGCAATAACCCTTTCCTGTCCTTTGAGGGAGTCGTCCTTTTCCACCGTTGAAGACATAACCAGTTCAGTCGTAAACCCCAAATACTCACCTAATCTCTCAAGGGAATTGAGGATATACATCGCCACATTTCTCTCCTGCTGATTGATAACATCGGTGACAAGGGATATGACTTCCGGAAAGAATGGGGCAGGCCGATAGGCATTGCGGATTTGTCTCAGAATACGATCTCTGCCATCGGATAGTTCCGCCATCTCGCATTGGTTGATCAGGTCACGGCTCCCTTTCTTTGCGATTGGCAACGTCCAGCGCAGCGGCCTGCAATCTAACAATATTTGGTTGCGATTAATCCAGCCTCCCTTGATCCATTGGACATCATCATGCAAAACAAACAGATCAACCGCGTGGATGAGCTGAAAATACCCAACGTACGGAAACAGGTATGGCTGCATAATGGCTACTCTCATCGCCGACTTTCCGAAACTCTCTTCAGGATTTCTTTGCGATATGGGTCAAGATGCACCAACTGGGTATACCGGAACATCTCACATTTACTGCAAAAAGGGATTTTTGATCGCTCCAATCGCAAAAATTTCATTTGATACTCAAAAAGTGTATCCGATTCCCATATTTCCTTTAGGCTTTGTTGCCGCAAATCCCCCAGAACAAGTTTATGGTCCCAGTCGGCCGAGCAAAGAATAGCCTTGCCATCCGAAGTAATACGCATTTTATAAAACACAAACGGACACACTTCAGAAGAGTGGAATATTTGTTCGGCAAGCATTGTGTGCTGTACTTCAGGCCATTCGATATCATGGTCAGGCCAATATGGAACGAGGTGTTCCAGGAAGATTTGATCGCAGATGGGCGAAAAAGTCTCCAAAAAACGCTGCTTCTGGTCCTCCTGGAGGCATTCGGACATGGCTTTGGTGGTGAGGACGCAACCCTGGCGATGCTCAAATACATGCTTGATGTTGCGTACATACTCTTCAAAATCAACCCGGGTGCCTGTAACCTGAAAAAAGTGCTCATCCGACGTGCCGTTAACTGAAATATCCAATTGATCCAAGCCAGCCTCAATAACAGGAATTGCGCGTTCCGGCGTCAATAAGGATCCATTGGATACAAGGCTGACGCGGTTGAAATATGGTTTTCCTTTCGCATAGGCGACCATATCAGCCAAATGCCGGTTGAGAAAAGGCTCTCCGTGCATGCCAAGTTCAAGCATCTTAATCGGTAATCCGAATTCACCTATATCATCGATGATTTTTTTGAAGAGATCAAGCTTCATAACTCCGGGAACTCGCCTGCTTGTCTCAACATTCTTATCGCTGGACATCGGACAAAAAAAGCATTTGAAATTGCATAAGCTGGATGCATCCACTAAAATTGAATACGGTGCAGAAAGCGGAATTCGCTCGTGCAGGGGTTCGTAATTTTCCTTTTTTGCCCTCGATTTATATTTCGCAACCATACTTAGGCCTCCAAAATCCATGCAGGTTAAAAATAACTTCCTTTGTCAAAGCAATCCTGCTATCTCTTAATAATATATACGTTGGGAGTCCAAGAGTTTGGGATGGTTTGAATAGTGACATCGTGAAGAAGTTCATGTAAGGCTCCGGTCTCGCCTGGTGCAAGCTCGTTTGAGTATTGATCAAATATTATTATTCCATTCTTGTTGAGCCTTTCCCAGAAGAACGGGAGGCATGCTTTCACAACATCGTACCTGCCGCAATCCATCATAACAAGCTTGAATCTCAAATGATTATTCTCCTCAAAGAAGCTCGAAATATCCACGCGAAGATCCAGATTGTGGATCTTAAGAATATTGTCCATGCCCTGCATTCTCACTAGCTCCAGGACACCTTCATATTCAGACTTATATCCCCCGTTGGACGTCAGATTGGAATCCCTTTCCCCTTTCACCATACCTTGAAACCAATCGAAGCCATGGCACATTGTCAACGCCTCTGACTCGAAAATCTTGATGAGCTTTGCAAACAGCAAGGAGGAAGCTCCTTTGTAAACTCCTACGTCTGCCACGTGCCCGGCTACTCCCGTCACCTTTTTGTACAGTTCATATATCGTAAGTAGCCGATTGAGCGTCATGTGGCCGATGTAAGCGGTGAAATTGTAAAGCAAGTCCTCCAGTGGAACGTTTTGCTGTTTAAGGTAGTCAACATAGCGATAAAAATCATCGCGTCGATGATTGAATTTGACGCTTTCAAATTTGCCGTAAGTGTGTCCTTGAGATTCTGGCATACAACACTCCTTAATTTATTAGTCTAACAATCTGTGGGACCTAAAAGCAGAGGCTTCTGTAACACATTGATTTCGCGACAGTCAGGTTTCCGGTCAAAATGGCCCACCTCATGATTTCAATATGTTAGGGCAAAGTCCGACAGACTGATAGGGTTGTCTCCGCCCATGATACGTAACATCTGGCTGTTCTTAATAAAACCATTCTTTTAAGGCGACCAAATCCTTGTGTCTTTTGTTGCAGGAGTTTTCACCCAATTGAAATATCAACAACGATTTTTGCTTTTGAAATCACCTCGTGTTCTGATACGGATGTCTTAAAGAAGTAAAGAATGAAATGGGTATCGACATTCCTTTCAGGAACCACTGGATTTCCAAAAAAAGGATTCGAACAAATTACAGCTCAAAGAGAAAAAGTGTCTGGGTTAATGCGCGGCATTTCAGCTCATGACGACTCCTTTTTGGAGAATCAAATCCTGTTCGTTAAGCCGTCGAAACGACAGCGACCTTTGTGGTATGCACTGAATCGAAACCACGCATTTGACAGCAGATCTTGATAACCCTATTTTGGACTTCTTCATGCATATCCGGAAATATTGGGAGGCACAGGATCTGTTCCGCGACGCGGGACGCTACCGGGAGGTTGTCCGGATCGGCGGATTCCAGGCCACGATAGGTGGGAAAACTGCTGATCAGGGGATAAAAATAGCGACGTCCGTAGATGTTGTGTCGTTTCAGTTCCTCGTACACGGCGTCGCGGCCAATGCCATAAGCCTCCTCATCGATGAGGATAGGGAAATAGGCATAGTTGTGGTTAACGTCTGCGATATCTTCGAGGAATCGAATACCTGAGATGCCCCTGAAGCCTTCTCGATAGCTTTTAGCGATGGCTTTCCGTTTGGCGATATTTTCATCTATGTATTTGAGCTGCAGAAGTCCAAGGGCCGCCTGGAACTCGTTCATCTTTGCGTTAATCCCCGGACCAACCACCGTGGTCTCTCCTGCAAATCCAAAATTTTTCAGAAAATCGATCCGTTTTTTTGTTACCGGATCATGGCATACAATAGCTCCGCCCTCAAATGTGTTGAACACCTTGGTAGCATGGAAGCTGAGGACTGAAAGGTCGCCGAAGTCGGCAACAGAAGTTCCATTTATTTTGACACCAAAGGTATGGGCGGCATCGTAGATCAGCCTTAGGCCATAGATGTCGCAGATCTCTCTAAGGGCGTCGACATCGCATGGGTTGCCGTACACGTGTACAGGAAAGAGGGCCGTGGTCTTTGGCGTTATCGCTGCTTCAATCCTGTTTGGGTCAAGGTTGAAAGTGTTAGGCTCGATATCCACGAAAACAGGCTTAATGTTATTCCACCAAAGGGAATGCGTAGTCGCCACAAAGCTGAACGGAGTGGTAATTACCTCGCCGGTGATGCGCAGGACCTGCAAGGCCGTTACAAGCGCCAAAGTCCCGTTAGAAAACAAAGAGAGGTGTTCAACACCCAGATACTCGGCCAATTCCTTTTCAAACTGCTGGTGAAAGGGGCCCTGATTGGTAAGCGATTTGCTTTCCCATATTTTCTCCAGGTATGTGACAAATTCCGACAGAGGAGGTAGAGCAGGCTGAGTCACATATATGTTCTTTTCCATTTTTCGCCTTTATCCACGGTTTATTTTATGGCTCTAAATATTGATTTGCATCAACAGCCGCCACCTAATCTCTTCATGGTTGTATGCCGGTTCATCCCGCCCCAACAGTCCGTGCCCCGAGCAGCCATGCTTCTGGGAAGTCTTGATGGCACCCATTTTCTACTCCATTATGACAGCCATATAGTCTAAAGCCCTCACCACCGGAAACACACTGAGCAGACGTAACTGACCCTGCTCTACAGAGGGTTTGACGCAGCTGTATTCGTTATTATGGAATCCACTTTCTCTCTCGACCTATTTTCGGGTAAATGAAGAGAATGGATTTGATTTAGAAGAGATTCTGCCAAGTGAATCTCGAATTGTCTTGTATAGTGCCCGAGATCACGCAACGCCTTATCCCTGCCATATTGTAAGATAATCGGGGCTGGATCGAAAAATGCGTGTCTCTTCTCAAAACAGTAGTCCCGAAGTGTATTCCATAAGAGTCCCCTGCTCTCAATCTGTTTTCCATTTTCAGTTTTCAAATTAATCGGTGGAACAAGAATCATGCGGCGTGGATTTAGTATGCCTTCAATCCCAGCCAAATCATCCAAAACATCTTCTCTCCTTAACACGCGAATAACACAACGGCTTGCGATGTCGTGTACCAGTGGTGGCGCGTTATGTGAAAGGAAGGAAAGATCTCGTTCTTGAGGTGGGATTCTTAAAGCGTGATTATAGCGATCCATATCTATTCCAGCATCTTGCCCCAGATTTCTCACGCACCATTGCTGGACTTCGATATCGCCCAAGATATGACTCTTTATGGACGAAATCTCCAGTATAAACACATCAATATCTTGGAGGGTTATCGTCCCGTCAGTTTTCGTCTGATACTCATTCGGTTTGGTCGTAAGGAGAGGAATCTGATCGAATCCAACAAATTTTTTACCGGTAACGATATCGATTTTCTGCAATATGTCTCTGGTAGAATGAACGTACCATTCCGTACGCCTGTTTCTCACCTTAATGAGACCATGTCGATGCAATATGGCCAATGGTGATAAAACCCGGCAGCTTCCAAAGGCATAAACGTTTGTTGTCAAGGCCATCTTATATTTTCCAGGCAGTCATTGAAATTATGCAGATAGCTCCGCCCCTTGAGTTACATAGGCTTACTGTCATAACCAAAACGGGGTCGAGAGTCGCGAACGACAATCCGTTCTGAAATCCAAGCAATAGCCATGCCAGAGGCGCAGGTTTTCAATTTGCATATATAATTCAAATTGTTATCTGTAAGATGCCTGGCCAAAAAAAAGATGTGGTCAATTTTTTGACATGAAATTGAGATCAAAATGGCGGGAATTGAAATCGATGATCATGGTGCATTCGAGGGGGATGATTTGAACGAATGGATGGACGCGCGGATTCTCCTGACCTTTTATCAGGCATTCTATTCGAGATGTTTTGGTAGACTCGCTATCTCCGGCTAATTTTGATGCGGCCACAGGTGGGGGACTTTAAAGTGGCCATCGGGGATCGAGAGAGTTTTCAGGCCGTCCCGGTTGGACGATGCCGCTACTTGGATTGGACCCGGTAGGCGGCATTAGATTGGCATACATTTTGCTGGAAATAGCGGCATCGAATGACTTCACGCGTTGCAATTTGAATCGGCCGGTTTGATGATTGTTTTTTTAAATAGGGTAGGTTGAGGAGGATGGATATGTCTGACATGGATACATTAGATCTTAAGACGTTTATTACAAACGCAGTATCCAGGGTATTTGACACGATGCTTTCCATGAGCATCCGTGCGACGGATAGAGGTTTTCCCCGGAATGGGGAGGGGAGACGCATTGTGGGCTCGGTTGGATTCGCGGGAAAGGTGATGGGAAACGTCAGCCTTCACGTGAACGAGAATTTTGCCCGTCTGATTACCGCTGCCATGCTGGGGATGGAGATCGATGAAATCGAAGGGGATGACGAGATTTTCGATGTGATTGGGGAATTGAGTAATATGGTGGGAGGAGATTTAAAATCGCGTTTTTGTGATGCTGATCTGGCATGTGATCTGTCGATTCCTTCGATCACAAGCGGCTCGGATTTCACCACCGAAACAAAGGGATGGACGCGACACGAGAGTTTTGTATTCCAGTATGAAGAGAACCTGGCCCTGGTCGAAGTCTTTGTTAAAACAGACAACTAACATATCTAACGACTAAAGTGACTGGAGAGACGATATGACGCTGAAGGTGTTGACGGTTGACGACAGCAAGACGATTCGGATGATCGTGAAAAAGGCATTCAAGACCTTTGAATGCGATCTTTTTGAGGCGGAGAACGG
>Ga0068714_10003491_pt1 | contig 18582 bp, 13 predicted proteins | sample MTBNYHSulfiMetaG_FD_62988 | JGI IMG/M metagenome (GOLD analysis project Ga0068714, IMG submission 62988) | Enrichment culture microbial communities from rom New York Harbor, USA that are MTBE-degrading - MTBE-NYH (New York Harbor Sulfidogenic)... | ecosystem: Environmental > Aquatic > Marine >... | reverse complement strand
GCGCCCGGCGCAAGATATCTCCCAGACCGGCGGTCTTGACCATAAGGCTCTTGAGCTCGGGATAGACGAGCGAACTCGGATCCGCGCGGTAATAGACCTGACGGCCGCTGACCGTTCGCCGGACGATTCCCGCCTCGGACATCGCCTTCAATTCCCTTTGGACGGCCCCATGACCGGCTTTGACGGAGCGGCAGATGTGCCGAAAATAGAAGCTTTCATCCGGCCGCCCGAAAAGCAGCGCCAGAACCGCCGTCCTGGTCTTGCCGAAAAGGGAGGAGCCTGCGCTTGTGTTTTTCCCGCTTGTGCCCATATCAGGTACAATTGTACCTATTATGGGGCCGTTATTCAACCCTCAAGAATCGAATGCGTTCGGCTCTTTTTTGGAGTGCGGCCTCACGAGGCCGCTTTGGATCGCTGCGACATGTCGCAGCACAAAATAAAGGCGGCCCTTTCGGGGGCCCGCCCCTTGTCTAAAAAGCGGAAAGCGCAGACGCAACCCCATCTTACACTATCGGCTTCCCGAATCACTTCCCGGACGCAGCCGCAGCCTGCGGCCCGTGCTTGGGCCGCAGGGTTTCGATGAACCCGGCGTCCATCCAGTAAATGGCCGACAGGCCGTTGGGCGCCCGTTCTCTCAGGCCCATCATCGCGGCGTAGGTCAGCCGGACCGGCCATTCTTCCCTCGGCAGGAAGCGGTTGGACATGAAGAAGAAATATTTCCCGTCGGCCGACACGTACGGCGAGAATTCCTGGCCGGCCCGAGAATTGACCGCCGGACCCATGTGAACGGGCTCGCTCCAGGAATCGTCCGCGCCGCGGAAGACGACGTAGTAGTCCGTCCCGCCCAGGCTGTCCTCGCGGCCGGCGGCCGGGACGATGATGTAGCTTTCGTCCGGGGCGATGAAGGCGTTGTACCGGGTCGCGCCGCAGTTCACCTGGGGCGGGAGCTTTTCCGGCTCCTGGTAGCGGCCGTCCCGGAAACGGGCGCGGTAGACGGCGCTCGTCCGCCCGTCGCTCTCCGTGCGGGTGAAGTACAGCATCCCGTCGCGGGTCACGGAGGGGAAGTATTCCGCGCCGTCCGAGTTCACCGGCCCGCCGAGGTTGTAGGGTTCGCTCCAGCCGTCGCCGATCCGGTCCATGACCCAGATGTCCTGGTCCCCCCGCTCCGTTTCGCCCGCCGCGGGATCGGGCCGGGTGGACAGGAAAAAGAATTTCTTCCCGTCGGGGGAAATGCACGGCTCGAAGTTCAGGAAGCGCGGATCCTCCATGTGAGGCATGACCTCCGGAGGAGTCCAGCGCCCGTCCGCCAGCCGGGTGACGCAGATCGTGCCCCAGCTGTAGCCGACCGCGGCCAGGCCGAAATAGAGCTCCCGGCCGTCGGGCGTCATGGCCACGTCGCGGGTAAACATCCCGGCGTTGATGATGCCGGGGGCGAAAACCTCGGGGACGGGCCCGGGTGGTTTTTGGCCGAGATACGGCCCCCGGAGAACGGGAAAATCCCCGCGCTCGTCCTGCGCCTGGAGCGCCGCCGGGCAAAGCGCGGCCAGGACGGCAAAGAGCAAAAGAGAACGCGCTGTCTTCATCACGTTGTCCTCCTTGATGAAAAACGAAATCTATACTCCTGCCACTGGAAAAGTGAAAAATGCAGACGCGATCCCCTTGAGCGACCCCGTTGAGTCCTCTTTATTGAACCTCTTCGATCTTCTCCTCGACCAAATAGCCGCCTCTGTTTCGGACGCCGACATAATATAGGGTGTCAGGCGAGGTAAATACAAAACAGATATTGTCTTTGTGAGCGAGGATGAGTCCATCAAATGAATTTGAGCTCGGCGTGTCATCGACGACCAATGACCAGCTCTTCCCCGTCTTGGCGCAATAGGCGACATGCCTGTTGTCCGGGCTGAAAACGAGCTGTCCTTCATCGACCCTCTCGAACCCGGGCATCGCCTTTCCGTCCACGACAACGAATTCTTTTTTGCCGTTCGAAACCCACGCTGCGGTCCGGAGGCCATCCGGGCTGAAAACAGGGACGCCCATCTTCGGATACGTCGCCACAGTCTTTCCATCCACGACCAGGGAATACGATTTCCCGGTCCGCGCCGCGAAGGCCACATGCAGGCCGTCCGGGCTGAAAAAGGATCTCCTGATCCGGATCCCTTCGGGGACCTCGATCGCGGGACTTACGATTTTGTCATAAGGTCCCCATTCGACGTCATCAACGGCCATCACCCATTTGTTCTGTTCGTTCTTGGCCGCATAGGCGATCTTTTTTCCGTCGGGGCTGAACATGACATGCTCGATGTCCTTATACTGTCTCCCTTCCTTCCCGTCGGCAAGGACCAGCCACTTGTCTCCTTTCCTGGCTTTCACGGCTCTCCTCAGTCCGTCGGAGCTGTAAGTCACCCCCTCGATTCGCTGATAGGTCGCCGAGACTCCGTCGCTGAATATGATTTTTTCTTGCTTGCTGATCAGCGGAACGACGACATGGTGGATTTTTCCGTCCGGGCTGAAGCCGCAGCCGATGATTTCCTTGTCGTCATAGATTTCCTTCTGTTCTTGAAGGTCGTAGATCTTGTACAGAGGCTTGAGTCCGAAGCCCGTATCCCTCCACACGACGGCGACCACGTATCCGCTGCCCGGACTGAACCATATTGTATCGGAGGCCCTCGTCCCCAGGACGAACAACTCCCGGTCGTCGCAAACGAGAATCTTCCTTTCTCCAGAAGAGAGCCCCCGGCCGCGGGTGTCGATAGCGAAGTAGGCCAGGTGCCGGCTGTCCGGACTGAATTGCATTGAATCTTCAACGAACGCCATGTTGTGCTGCGGCCCCTCGTTCCCGTCAACGACCGTCAATGATGAGTTTTTCAGCAAGCTTGTGGTGACGGCATAGGCGACCCGCCGGCTGTCAGGGCTGAATTTCAAGTCTGCGACAGGGCTTTGATGGCTCGTTTCAAACGTTCTTTCCTCTTTCCCATCTATCATGACGATGTATTGGGGTTTCTTCCTGGCGAATACCGCCTCATCTTGCTTGCTGCCTATTAAGGCCCACCGAGTTCCGTCGGGGCTTATTTCGTAATCAAAGATTTTCGAGAAGCCCTGGCCGACGACATCTTTTCCATCGATAAAAAAACGAAGGGGAGAATCGGAGCTTCCACCCTCGACGATGAAGGCCATGTGCCTGCCGTCAGAGCTGAAATGAAGCATCTCGTAACGGCCGGGTTTCCCCAGGAGGGAAAGCGAGAAGTTTTCCCAGAAGGCGTTTTGGCCAAGAGTTGTTATTTTGATTTTTGTTTGTTCTTGACTTCCGAAAATCATGGGAAGAACGAGAATCGACGCCACCCAAAAGACAAATCTTTTCATGATATCCCCCCTTCCAAATAAGCTTTTCTCTTACAAAATGCTTATCAAGTTCCAATAATAAAGTCAATGATTTCAGGATCTTGACTTCGAGGAGGCGAGACGTTTATATTCTAATCAACATAAAAAGGGAGGATTCCTATGAAACGCTCATCGCTATTGTCCTGCCTCGCTCTCTTGGGCCTATGTGTTTCATTCCTTTTCCATGGCTTCGCGCTTTCAGCGGGAGAAGACTTAAAGGTCGTGACTGTGGCGGTCGACCAGGCTGTCCTTGATCTTGTGGCGGACTGGGACAAAGACATCCGGTTCTTCACTTCAGCCGAAAATCCGATAAAAACGTTTGACGGCCTGCAGTGGACAGACATCGCCTGCTGGGGAGTCGAACTTTTCAAAAAAGTCAAAGCTCTCTACAAAGCCATAGGCATTCAAGAAACCGAGGACACGGGAGTGCGCGTGGTCGGAACGGGCGCCTATGACAGCACCGAGCAGCGGCTTTTTATCACCTGGGCGAAATACGGTCCCGAACTCGCCGGCAAGGGAGCCGCCCTCGTCCAGCTGACTGCTAAATAGCGCTTTTTCTTCATGGGCCGTCAGAAGCGGTCGGACACAAGCCATCTCTGAAAGGAGGCTTCAAATGCGCGTTCGTCCAAAAGAAAAGGCCGAGGTTCTCGGCCTGAGGAAGGTCATGGGCATTCTTGGGTTGACGTTTCTTCTGGCTGTCTCTTCCCTGGCGAGCCCGGGCGGAGACCGTCAGCCGCGCTTCTGGAATATTTATGTCTCCGGTTTCGGCGGAGGATTCACCGGAGCTCTTTTCCCGCAAAACTTTTTGGTGGACTCAAATAACATCGCCTGGCTGTATGTCGATGAATCGGAAGCCGATGATATTAACGCCGGTTGGAGCAAGGCCAATTCTCGGAGCTTCGTCGGGGCGACGATCGGCTTTTCCTACGACCTTGGAAAGCGGCTGTTCGCGGAGCGTCCCATAGGCTGGAACCCCGGACTGCTTGTTTACCTTGAGGGAACATACGTTCCGAACTTAAGGTTCCCCGACGGTCTGGAGAGGGAAGCCCAGCACTACTGGGACCCGGCTTTGGGCCGTTATGTCGACCAGATCGTTGAGCGACCCCAGACAGACCGGAAGGCGCAGACCTTCGGCTTCGCGATGGGCATCGTGCTCATCCCCTATAAAAAAATCCCGATCGGTTTGGACTGCAAGTTCGGGTTATGGAGCTATCGACAGGAATACATCTCGGGAACCTGCCAAGCCTATGGGCAAGATCTCAATGTCAGCTACCTGGAGGATGAAACTGGTCGAGGGCTGGGCTCCTATGAGGGCGGAGGCCGATGGATTTCCAGCCACTGGGCCTCGGCGATCACCATTGGGCTGCGATTCTATCCGCTGCGATGGATTTGCATCGACCTGACTTGGGCGGATTTGTTTTATTGCCAGAACGAAGCCACGGGACTCTACTATACCGACACCGGAGGGGACGTCTACCTTCCCGAGCCATATGATCTGGGCAACATCATCTCAGCGGGATTGACATTTTATTTTTAGATTGAGCACCGCCGCAAACAAGAGAAGAACCGGCCGTCTCGAAACGCCCTAATGATAGGCTCTTCTTCTTGGAGTGCGGCGGCATAACGCAGCCAGGAGTGCGGTCACGCGAAACCGCTTTCATTGCTGCGCGACGGCCCTTAAATCGAATACTATCGGATCTTTTTGGAGTGCGGCCGCACGAGGCCGCTTTGGATCGCCGCGACGCGGCGCGGCGCAAAAAAAAGGGCGGCCCTTTCGGGCCGCCCTTGATCTGCCGCAGTTCTAGTAAAAAAAGTGGAAAGTGGAGACGCGGCCCCGTCTTACTTGATCGGCCTCCCGTCGGCGTCGATGAGCCTGACCTCGCCGAAGCCCAATTCCTTGAGCGTCGGCGCGACCTTGGCCCGGTCGCCGACCACGACCCACACCACGGCGCCCGGCCGCAGCGCGGTCTTGGCCGCCGCCGCCACCTCGTCCAGGGTCAGCCCCTTCACCTTCCCGGCGTACGTTTCGAAGTAGTCCTCCGGGTAGCCGTAGATCACCATCTCGGCGATCGAGGCCGATACCGCGGCGCTCGTCTCCCATTGCCCGGGGAGCCCGAGCACGAGCCCGCTCTTGTTGCGCTCGAGCTCGTCGGCCGTCGGCGGCCGCGCGCCCGTGATGTCCGCGACCTCCTTGCCGGCCTCATAGACCGACTCCTTGGTCTTGTCCGCCTGGACCCAGCCGTAGATGATGTAAGGCCGCTGGCCCTTGGCGTCGAAGGCCACGCTCCCCGCGCCGTAGGACCAGTGCTTGTCCTCGCGCAGGTTCATGTTGATGCGGCTCGTGAACTGCCCGCCCAGGATGGCGTTCATCATCTGAATGGCGATCTCGTCGGGATTGGCCTTGGGCAGCGTGATGAACCCGCCCAGGATGACGGATGTCGGCGCGCCCGGCTTGTCGAGGAGATAGACCTCCGGGGCGTCCTTCGCCGCGACCTCGGCGATGTTCTTCTCCGGCGTTTCGCCCGGCTGCCAGCCGCTGAACAGCTTCTCGAGCTTCGGCTGAAGCTCGTCCATCCCGGCCGCGCCCACCACGACCAGCGTCGCGTTGTTGGGCTTGAACCACGTCGTGTGGAACTTCCGTAAATCCTCGAGCGTCATGGCCGCCACCGCCTCCGGCGTGCCGCTCCCGGTCAGGGGATTGCCGTAGGCGTGGCCCTCGCCGTAGAGGAGCTTGGGGAAGATGCGCAGGGCGAGGGCGATGGGCTGGGCCTTCTCCTGCTCGATGCCGGCCAACGTCTGGGCCCGAAGCCGCTCGAAGTCGGCCTCGGGGAATGAGGGATTGAGAATGACGTCGGCGTAAAGCGCGAGCGACGCATCCAGATTCGCCTTCAGCGCCGTCATCGCCACCTGGGAGGAGTCGAGGTCCGAGCCGGCGCCGAGCGTCGCGCCCAGCCGCTGCAGTTCCTCGTTGATCTGGAGCGAGGTCCGGGTCTTCGTCCCTTCGTCGAGCATGTTCAGGGCCAGCGAGGCCGTGCCCGGACGGCCGAATTGGTCGGCCGCGTAGCCGGCGTCGAGGATGAGGCGGAAGCTCACGACCGGCACGGCGTCGCGCCGGGCCAGAATGACCTTGAGGCCGTTCGAGAGCGTCGCCCGTTCGAGCTTCGGGAACTCGACGTCGGGCGTTTCGCCCGGCTCGGGGAGCTTCGTCCGGTCGACCTGCGAGGCCTCGACCTTATACTCCGGATAGGGATGGACCTCGAGGATGTAGACGCCGTCCGACAGCCAGTGGTTGGCCGCTTCGTGGACGTCCTTGGGCGTCGCCTTCTCGATCATGAGCAGGTTCTTCTTGTAGGCGTCGGGCGAGCCGCCGTAGACCATCGAGGAGGCGAGCACGTCGCTCTTCCCCCCGAACCCGCCGATCCGCTCCAGGCCGCGGATGACGCCGGCGATGTGCTGGGCCTTGACCCGCTCGAGCTCGGCCGCGGTCGGCCCGTCTTTCAGGAAGCGGGCCAGCTCCTCGTTCACGGCCTTCTCAACCTTGGCCAGGTCCACGCCCGGCTTGGCCGTGGCCTCGATCCGGAAGAGGCTCGCGATCTCGCGCGCGTCGACGTAGGCGCTGACGTTCGTCGCGATCTGCTCGTCGTACACCAGCCGCTTGTAGAGCCGCGAGTTCTTGCCCGAGGCGAGAAGGTCGGCCACGAGCTCGAGCTTGTTGGCGCAGCCCGTGCCCCAGCCCGGCGCGTTCCAGACCTTGTAGAGCCGCGCCTGCGGCACACGGTCCTGGGCGACCTGGCGATGGGCGCCCGTGCGCTTGGCCGTCCAGGCGTCGTACCGCGAGATGGGCGGGCCGGCCGGGATGTCGCCGAAATACTTCTTCACCTTGGCCAGCGCCTCGTCGGTCGCAATGTCGCCGGCAACGGCGATGACGGCGTTCGCCGCCCCGTAGTATGTCTTGAACCACTCATGGGCGTCCTCGAGCGAGGCGGCCTTCAGGTCCTCCATCGAGCCGATGACCGTCCAGGAGTAGGGGTGGCCCTTGGGGAAGCAGTTCGTCGCGATGAGCTCATCGCTCAGGGCGTAGGGCTCGTTCTCGTACTGCCGCTTCTCGTTCATGACGACGCCCCTCTGCTCGTCGAGCACGTCCTGGGTGATCGCGCCCAGGAGATGGCCCATGCGGTCGGACTCCATCCACAGCGGGACGTCCAGGGCCGAGACGGGCACGTTCTGGAAGTAGTTCGTCCGGTCCTCGTTCGTCGTGCCGTTGATGTCTGTGGCCCCGATCTTCTCCATGGCCATGAAGTACTCGCCCTTGTAGTTCTCCGAGCCGTTGAACATCAGGTGCTCGAAGAGGTGGGCGAAGCCCGTCTTCCCCGACTTTTCGTTCTTCGACCCGACGTGGTACCAGACGTTGACCGCCACGATGGGCGCCTTGTGGTCCTCGTGGATGATGACCGTCAGGCCGTTGTCCAGGACGAATTTCTGGTAGGGGATGTCCACGGACTGGGCGAGGCTCGTCTGGCCCGCGGGCGCCGCCTTGCCCGGCTTCTCCGCCTGCCCCCAGGCCAGGGGCGCGAGGAAAATCAGGCATGCGAGCGCCAAATACAGCGATATTTTGGCTTTGGGCATTAAAAACCTCCTATAGAAATGAATAAGTATTATATACGAAACCGGGAAAAATATCGTTTCCGTTCGTGTTTCATCCCAAGGATTTTTGCCCGAACAAAACGGGGCCGCGTCTCCACTTTCCACTTTTTTAATAAATGGGGACAGCATACCCATTTACCCAATTTCCATTCTAAAAATCACCTCCTTGACGCATCTTTCACATATAGTAGAATATCCCGACCTTGAGAAACGGAAGCCGGTAAGAAAGAGAATAATGAACGATCTGACGCCGCAACTCGAACTGCGACCGATCACCGCTTCGGACATTCCCCGGATATCGGCCCTCCACTACCGCCTCTTCGGCGCGGATTCAGGGCGCCGCTTCCTGGAAAAGGCTTTTTATCCCGCGATGCTCCATCCGGACTCGACCGGCTTCGGCTGCCTCCTCGCCCGGAACGGGACAATCGCTGGATTGATCACCGGCGCGCGGAGCGCCTCGTCCTGGCACCGCACCCTGGCCCGCGCGCACGGCGCCGAATGTTTTCTCTCCGCGGCCCGGATGATCGTCCGGGGCCGGGGCCCGGCGGCCGGGCTGTTCAGGGGGCTGCGGTTTCTTGCCTCCGGCCCTTCCTACGAATCCGGAGGCCTCATTTTCTTCCTGGGAATCGACGACGCCTTCCAGGGCCGCGGCCTGGCCCCGCGGCTGGTCGAGGCCTTCCTCGGGCATTGCCGCTCCCTGGGCCTCCGCTGCTGCTGGACGCGCGCCCGGCACGCGAACGTCCAGGCGCACAAGCTCTACGCCCGGCTGGGATTCCGGGCCCACCCGGAAATGACGAAGCTCGAAAAGAACCGGGTCGTTTTCCGTATCGACCTCGCGCCGCCCGAAAAGCCATGACCACAAAGCCCGGCCCAAAGGTTCTCATCACCGACGCCAACAGCCGGCGGAGCCTGGCCGTCGCTCGCTCTCTGGGACGGCGCGGAATCCGCGTCATCGCCGGAAACGACAAGCCCTACGGCCTGACTTACGCCTCAAAATATTGCGCCGGACGGATGACGTATCCCCATCCCCAGAAACACCCGGCGGAATGCGCCACCGTCCTCCTCGACAATCTCCGGCGCGGGCGCTACGATCATTTTTTCCCCATGAGCGACGACGTCGTCCGCCTCGTCGCCAACCGCTTCGAAGAATTTTCCTCCGCCGCGCCTCTCCTTCTGCCGGATCCCCGGTCCCTGAAGACGGCCCTGAACAAAGGCGAAACCATCCGCTTCGCCGCCGCCCGCGGTTTCTCCCATCCCCGGACCTTTTTCGTCGAGGACCTCGGCGACCTGCGGCGCCTGAAGCATGAAATCCCCTATCCCGCCGTCATCAAGCCCCGGCGCGGGAGCGGAGCCGAGGGCATCGTCTTCGTCAAGAAACCGGAACATCTGACCGGGCAGTACCTTCGCATCCACCGGCGGTATTCCTATCCCCTCATTCAGGAAATGATTCCGCACCGATCCCCGAAGTACGGAGTCCACTGTCTGTTCAACCGCCTGGGAGAGCTCCGGGCCGCCGTGGTCCATTGGTTTTCCCGCCAGTACCCGACCCGTGGCGGTCCGGGCTCCTGCTTCGAGACCGTGGACAGGCCGGACATCCTCGAACAGGGGGTCCAGCTGCTTCAGGAGCTAGGCTGGAAGGGCGTGGCCCAGGTCGAGTTTCTGGAGGACATCCGGGACGGCGCCCTGAAACTGATGGAAATCAATTCCCGTTTCTGGGATTCGCTTCAAACGGCGATCCAGGCGGGAGTGGACATGCCCTATATGCTCTTTCGGGCCGGAACCGAGGGCGACGTCGAGCCGCGGCTCGAGTACCGGACGGGCGAAGTCTGCCGCTCGATTCTCCCCGGCGAAATCCTCTATTTCCTGGCCAATTTCGGACGCTGGCAGACCAGGCCTTCCTTCTGGAAGTTCCGGGGCGACGGGGTGGGGGACTGCATCCTCAGCCGCGACGACCCGCTCCCGGCCCTGTCTTTCCCCGGAATCGCCCTCCGAAGCCTGTCGGACCGCAATCTCCGCGATTCCGTTCTGCATCGCTACTAGGCACCGCTCCGACGTCGGCCCAACAGGTCGAACTGCGTTTCAACCGGAAGCCAGGGGCGCACGATCACCGGCCATTATCATCATTATTTTCAACTGGTTGCCACAGCCTGGACATATCTAGGACAGCCTGGGCATGTCTGGAACACGTCTCGGAGGCCGGCGCGAGGGATTGTCATAATGATCCCCATCAATAGAATGAGGATGAGGAGGTTTCCATGGATTATATGTCTTATCTCAACATGGCCCGAGCCTGGTTCCTCTCTACGGGGCTCAAAATCCTGCTCCTCATCGTTCTTGTCATCCTCGTCCTCAAAGCGCTAAAAGCCCTGTCGCCCCGCATCTCCAAGGCGATGATCCTCAGTAAGGACGATCCGGAGTCGGAAAAGCGAGCCACGACCTTGGGAGCGGTCGTCCATAATCTTCTGCGGATTGTCATCCTCATCCTGGCGGCCATGACCCTTCTGGCCCAGCTGGGCGTGGCCATCGGCCCTCTTCTGGCCACGGCCGGCATCGCCGGCTTGGCCGTCGGCTTCGCCGGGCAGAGCCTGGTCAAGGACTACATCAACGGGTTCTTCATCCTCATGCAGGACCAGATCCGGGTCGGGGACTTCATCGAAGCGGCCGGCAAGAACGGTCTCGTGGAAAAGGTCACGCTGAAGATGACCACTCTCCGGGACATCAACGGCAACGTGCATTTCATCCCCAACGGCAACATCGATCTGGTCACAAACAAAACCAAGGAGTTCTCTCGCTATGTCTTCGACATCGGGGTCGCTTACCGGGAGGACGTCGACGAGGTCATCGGCGCTATCCGTCAGGTGGACGAGGAGATCCGAAACGATCCGGCGTTCGGGGGCGACATCCTGCAGCCCATCGAGATCCTGGGGCTCGACAGGTTCGACGACTCCGCGGTCGTCATCCGGGCCCGGACAACGACCAAGCCCGGCCGGCAGTGGATGATCGGGCGCGATTTCAACCGGCGGCTGAAAAAGACGTTCGACGCGATGGGCATCGAGATCCCCTTCCCCCATGTCACGCTCTATATGGGGGAGGACAAGAAGGGCCAGGCCCCGCCCCTGCGCGTGAACACCCTGTCTTAGGCGGATCTCGGCGGCCGGATCAGAGCTTATCGCTTCGTCTATTGCGGCTTGGGGGGGCTCAGCGGGCTCTTCCCGATTTTCTCAAGCGCCTCCTCGAGTACCGGACGGGCGAAGTATGCCGCTCTATTCTCCTCGGGGAAATCCTCTGTTTCCTGGCCGAGTTCGGACGCCGGCAGACCGGGCCTTCCTTCTGGAAATTCCGTGGCGAGGGGGTGGGCGACTGCATCCTCAGCCGCAAGGATCCGCTCCCGGTTTTGTCATTATCCGCAATTGCCTTAAAAAGTCTGTTTGCCCGCAATCTTTGCAATGCTGTTTTTCATAGATACTAAACATTGGCGCTAGAAAAAAGCTTAAAAATTTTTTTCATGGATAATGAACCCAATCAGGGGGAGCAATACCACATCACTTAAAAGAGAGACAGAGGGCGGATGCAGTAGACGGAGAGGCTTGACAATATAGTGGATGAGACTATGGAGTTGACAAAATGCTAAAATTGAATATAAATAGGGAGGGGGGAAGTATTACTCCCATATTATCAACAAGGAGGCATGATCATGGGAGAATTGAATTTGCGGGAACATACTATTCCTAAAGTACCACCAGCTAGAACAAGGAAGCTTACGGCTAAAGAACAACAATTGAAAAGCCAGATGGTTGAAACAGCGAAGAGGTTCTCAAAAGATCCAGAGATGGCGATTTGTAAAAAAGTAGGCTTAGGAGCATGCTTTGAGTTTTAGATTCAAGTCCAATTAACTGCATAATTCGCTATACAATCCTTCAGAGGGATAGTAGTGCAGTATGCCCCTATTTTAAAAAGCGTTTTTTTATTTATAACTGCCAGATGTAATCTTGGTTGCAGTTTCTGCGCGGTTAATTCCTCCTCATATACAGGTATCGAACTCTCTACGCAGGAAATCCTTACTACGCTTTCAGAAGCACGCCAATTAGGTTGTGATTATTTAACGATAATTGGAGGAGAACCATTTCTTCGTAATGACCTTACTGAAATAGTTAATCATGCCTTAATGTGCAAGATGAGAATAGGTATAGCTACTAATGGAACCCTATTACGTCCAGAATATCTTAGGTGGGATAAATGTTCAGATTTAAAGCAGGTTTTTTTGGGCATTAGCCTCGACGGCCCTACAAACGAAATACATGACAGCTTAAGGGGTAGGAGAGGATGTTTCGAGGAGACTATAAAGGGTTTGAATTTAGCTCATTCTCTTGGCATCCCTCTTGTAATACAGACAGTATTACAAGAAAGCAACTTTCGTCAAATAGATGATATATCTCATATTGCTCGCCAATACAACGCCGACCACTTCATCACACCAGAGATTATGCCCAAGTCAAGAGGCGCTTCTCTTCGGCAGGCCAATTTAGGCATTGAAGACATTCTTGAACTCATGACCCGCATCCACAACCGAAACAAAGGTATTGGTGCGAGTGTATTTGTACATCTTCCGCCTGCATTATTAGCAGCCGATGTAGCCCCAAAAATGTCAATGCCCTGCCACTGGGGAATCCATTTTTGTGCTATTATGCCTAACGGAGATGTGACAATGTGTCATGGATGTGACACTTGTGAAATGCAAGTATCAAGGGTTTTTACTGCTGGAAATATTCGAGATTCTTCCCTTGAGGACATTTGGAAAAGCAGTCAGATGTTCAATGCGCTTCGTGACTTTGATGTGAATACATTCCAAGGAATTTGTGGAAGGTGTGAGTTGAGATTATATTGCCGAGGATATTGCAGATTGCGCTCTTACCTTGAGTACGGATCTTTAGTTGGTCCTGAGATATTATGTCAACGAGCATATGAAGCAGGTCTATTCCCGGAATTCTTAATATCTGATGAATAGTAATTGGGTTGGGTCTGCCAGTCTTTGCTGGTGGTATCCAATTGCTCAGAGAATGTCCATACCTCAGCCATTAACAAGAATATTCCCGGTGGAAGTAGAGATTCTTAGGAATTTCGCATTTAGCAACCTGATGCTTGATTCTAATATCACATCCGAGTTAGGCAAGGCTGCAGAGCATCTTGGATACCCAGTATTTGTTCGAAGTGATATTTCTTCTTTCAAGCAACGTTGGGAGAGTAGTTGTTTTATTAAAGATGAATCAGCCCTTCTTTCGAATATTAGGGAAGTTATAAGATATAGTTTTTTGATTAGAGATGGTATATTTGCACCTAGTGCAATAGTTTTTAGAGAATATGTTGTTTTAGAATCCTATTTTAGGTGTTATTCAACTGGTTTTCCGGTTTCTAAGGAAATCAGATTTTTCATTAAGGATAGGGCTGTTTGTTGTGCTCACCCTTATTGGAACAAGGAATTGATTGTGAATCCAGACACTAAAAACTGGAAAGGATTACTTAGGAATGCATGTAATTTAAGTAAAGAGGACGTCTTGGAGACGCTTGGGCTTGCGAATCGATTAGCATGGGCGTTTCCCAAGAGCTACCTCTCAATAGATTTTGCGAAGACAAAGTCAGAAAAATGGATACTAATTGATGTTGGCCCAGGCGAGTTAAGCTATCATCAACAACCTTGTTATAATGGTCAGTTGCTGGCTCCTCATTGAAACTGGATATTCCTGTCAATCTGGCTGGTCTTGCCCCCTGATTGGGTCCATTATCCATGAGAAAAAAGTCATTGCAAATCATTTTTTGCGCTCTCTGGAGTCGGATGAGGACCGACCATTAAACTCTGATCCATAGCTGCATATTCTTCCGGATGAACGTTGCCCAACGGTTAAAGACGGGGTCGCGTCTACACTTTCCGCTTTTTCGCCTAGGTCTGTAAACTGCCTTATTGCTCTTGCGAAATAACGAGTGAAGTATACCGCTCGATTATCCCCGGCGAAATCTTCTATTTCCTGAACAACTTCGGACGCCGGCAGGCCAGGCCTTCCTTCTTGAAATTCCTGGGCGCGGAGGTGGGGGATTGCATCCTCATCCGCACGGATCCGATCCCGGCTTTGTCATTTTCCGCAATCGCCCTGCGAAGCCTGACGGCCCGCAACCTCCGCGACTTCATTTTCATCGGCAATAATACCCAGCGCAAGAAAATCAGCCTCATCCGGAATAAACTATGATCAGGGGTTTTGGTCAGGTTTCTGTCTTCTCGAAATTGCGAATGAACGTTAATACGGTCTATATCTATCTTCTATCTCCTCTTTTTCTTCTTAGTTCTTCATTTAAATTGTTCAACGATATCATGTCTTCTGTTTTCCAATACAATGGCCCTGCAACACCATGCTCATCGGTTTTATATCGATATTTTATTAATAGCCTCTTCGCTAACTCCGATGTTGAATATGTTTTTCCGTCTTTCCTATATTTTAATCTGTTTGAGCTTGCGACAACCTGCGCCTCCTCACCTTTATATACTTGAGTGTGATAAAAATACAATGCTTGACCATCTCTAATTAAGTTGGCCTCAACTAATTCTTGGAATGTAACTCTCCCTGCTTTTCGTTGTCCTACACTCTTTATACCTTCCAAGCTTGGCTTTTCATAGTATTGTCTTTGATCTATCCTAAAAGCTTCTTGCGGTAAGTCAATTGTTCTCCAGATCTCTGATATTTTTCCCTCTTTTTCCGCTAATAATTCTTGTTTTACTAGTTTCAATTTCTCAATTTCATCTTCTTTAGTATCTATGTCCGAATCAATTTCCTCTATTTTCAATAAATATTCTTTATCTAACTTCTCTTCATCTGTAATAGCTCCTTTTATCTCTTTCTCTCTTGATTCTATGACTTCGATTGTCGCTCCACTGTCTAAGCATTCTTTCCCCAATAAGCTATAAAGAATTTTCCACGCTGACTCTTTTATAATTTCCTTTCTCTTTATGGAATAGAGCAATGATCTTTCAAATCCAACTCCTCTTAAAGGGCTATATATCCGGATTTCGTTTCCATTGATCAGAACAGCAAGTAACGCCGCTTCGGTAAAAGTGTATCCCTTGATTTGCTCTATATGATCCGATAGATCTTCACTATAGTTCTTTGTGTCTATAAGAACTTTACAATCTGGAAGGACATTCTTTATGAATACATCTATCTTGCCGCCAGTCCTTGTTCTATATTCAAATTCCAATTCTTCACGTTTGTGTCCGAGCTCAATCAATAAGGGCACAACTATCTTCTGTTTAACATTTTCTTCAGTTGGACCAATATCTATTTCACTATAACGTGATATTTTTTCTAGTTCTTTTTTGTCTATTTCACTCATTTATCTTGCCTTCTCATTATGAAGAATTAATAGCCCATCAAATGACTTCAATCGATATGCCATTTTCTTTCAGCGTTCTTCCAGTTTCTAGGATACTTTCCCACCACATACAGCATATAGATTCGAAATAAGGGGAGAGGTTCTTTCTTCATTCTAACCGCATTTTATTTTATTATAGATTTTGCCTTAGCTGAAATCAATTTTATATCATAATTAATGAATTGCGTATATTAGCTTTTCTAATGATTACCGGATCATCCTTTTAACCTTATTATAATTAGATGCTTTTGCGCCTGTATTCTCTTTCATGTATAGCGATCTGTTGATTTCAATCATTATTGATTGAATTCGAGGATCTCGCCTTAAATATTTTGCGGGACCAATTGTCCCTTTGAACGGCCGATTGATTTCAATATTCTTGAATTCAGCACCAAACATCTCCAACGCCAGATCCTTCAGCAGTTCCGGCGTGTGATATTCATCCGTGCCCAAACAGATTTCAGGCCGATCCGGCCGCTGGTCTATTTCATAAGGAAGAGGGCGTGAAGGGTAACTGTGAGCGTCAATAATCAGGCATTTTTGATAGCGACTCAATGCCTCCCCCACGGCCTTCGCCAATTGTTCATGGTGAGGCCGATAATATTTCCGCAATAGATCCTCCCTTTCAGAAGGGCTAATTTCCCGCCTCAGCGGCAGACCGGCTGCCGTCTTGATATAAATAACCCCCATGCCCTTGGCCGACATTTCTTCCCTAAAATCATCCTCAAACCGCTCCGGATCGACGACCAGCCGGCTTATGGGAAAAAGAACGGTCTTTGCGACTGTTTCGGGAATCTTGAACAAGTCACCCACATACAGATCCGTCATTGATAGGATTTCCTGTTCTAAGCCTTGTCGACGCAGGATAAATTGATCGAACTCATCATAGGGGATTTTTTTCGAACTGTGGGGAACATGGATTATGGCAAATGGAGAAGCGATCGCGCTTACATTTTGTACCTTCGTTTCTCGCTGATCAAAAGCCAGCATTTAATGCTTGCCGAGCTTGCTAAGATATGCACACCATTGACAATCCGGCGCGGGCTCAGGCGGCATTGGAGACTCGAGCAACCGCAGCACTTCTTCAATAAATTTCCTGAATTGTCCGTCATTTCTCTCGACAGGAACATAATGGATATCCGAGTCAAAGGACAACCTTCTGATATCCCTCTGACTCACCTCGCTGGGCCGAAAGTAGAGAAGCCCAAGCAGGGAAACAGGGGCCAAACAAATCGATCCGGGCGACGGATGCTCCAGGGCGTAGGCATAGCCGTGAAGCTGCCGTCCGTAGAGGCCTGAAAACTTGCTGTCTGGATTGCCCGTTTTGTAATCAATCACCCCGAAGCTTCCATCGTCAAATTCGACCACAACATCAAACCGCCCTTTTATGAAGCATGTATCTTTATGACCGCCCATCCTTATAACGTCCGATTGAATCGTCTTCTCTCCATATTTGACGATCCCCGGCGGGAGCTGATGATGAAGCTCCTCTGTCCGCTTGCCGTCATAGTGAGTCTTGAGGAGCCCGGCTATCTTGGTGAATATGGAAGGGAGGGGTATGGACGGCTGGGACAGGCCCATTTTGACCTTCAAATAGAAGCATCTCCGACAGCCGTCATAAAGAAACGTCAGATCAGAGGGAGAAAGCTTGTAGTTCATTTTCTTCTCATCCTAGCATACGGGCTCTTTCTTTATTGAATACATTGTCGCATTGCCAAGCATCTTTCTGAACATCTCGGTCTCATTAAAAGAAAAATATTCCTCATCCAATAAATAATCGCGATTGCCGATTATGACCAATTGCTCCTTGGCCCGGGACAGGGCCACATTGATCAGCTCCCTTTTCGCGGTGAGCGGCGTGGGCTGAATATTGTCGTCCGTAATATCGAGCACAATGACCCTTCTTTCCTGGCCTTGAAACGAATGAACAGTCGAAACTTTCAGCCTCCGCACGGATGGGTCTGCGCGCAAGCCTAGAAGGCCCAACCGCTGGTAGATTTTCACCACCTGGGCGTTATAGGGCGCAATGATCCCCACATCCGCCGGCGCGTACCCGTCCTTGATTGCTTGATGGGCGATGCTTGCCGCAACTTTGGCATGAGTCTCGTTGAATCTTCGTTGTTCTTCTTCTCTGATATATTTTTCCCCGACCATCTCCACCCGGCCGGGGCAATGCACAAAGACAACGCGCGCACCGTAACCGCCCAAGGGATTCAAGGGCTGCGTTCCGGTTCTCAGCCTGCCCCCATAGAACATTTGACTTACGAGATCTCCGATATCTTTTTGCATCCGATATTGAATGTCCAAGAAGGCCGCCCGGGGATCGGCCGGATCCTTCACCTCCGCTATCTCAAAGATGTTCTTTTTGAACCATTCGTTCGGCTCATCGGCGTCCTCGGGAAATATGGGAGGCAGCTGGTTGGGATCCCCGCCGACAACCAGCGCGTCATTGGCGAAATAGCTCGCGGCGGCCAAGGACGGGATATTGGCCATCGACACCTCATCAGCTATCACAAAATCGAATCGGCCGGATAAGGGAGCGCGCGGCAAAGTCAGCGTTGCGAAATTTCCCGCGACCAGGGACGACCACTTGACATGATCTCTCCAATTCATCCCCGCCATTTTTGCTTTAAAGGTCCCCAGCCTAAAAGCCTCGCGGCCCAGTCCTTCGCACTTTTTATCCATCCGGCTTCCCAAGCGGGCCATGGAGATGCTTCCATAGTCATGTTTCAATCTAAATATCGTCGCCAACAAGAGCTGGTCGAGCGCCATGTTGGAGAGCGCCGTCAGGAGCACCCTCTTGCCGCTCAACACCAGGCTCGCCGCCAACGCGCCCATTGTTTTCGTCTTGCCGGTCCCGGGCGGCCCCCAGATAAAAGTCACCTTTTGCCTCAAGGCCTTCTCTATGGCGAAATTCTGCGAATGATTCAGGTCTCTGAACAGAACGGCCCTCGGAATAGGCGATATCGAAAAGGGCGCGGTTTTCATGATCAAGGGAAACAAGAAGGAATTTTCTACCTGCCTCCTGTTTTCCAGAAATCCGACAAGATGATCCATCAATTCTCTGCTGTCCATCACATAATCAATTCCCACCTCCGTCGTCCTCATGATCACATCAACATCAAGATTTGGAAATCTTAAATC
>Ga0068714_10003489_pt1 | contig 18587 bp, 21 predicted proteins | sample MTBNYHSulfiMetaG_FD_62988 | JGI IMG/M metagenome (GOLD analysis project Ga0068714, IMG submission 62988) | Enrichment culture microbial communities from rom New York Harbor, USA that are MTBE-degrading - MTBE-NYH (New York Harbor Sulfidogenic)... | ecosystem: Environmental > Aquatic > Marine >... | reverse complement strand
AAATCCTCAACTTTTACCACCTCGACGTCTTTCCCTAGTTCGTTTACTACCTGTCTTACTATTTTTTCTGTCGCCTTGCATTTTGGGCACCCTGTCCCTAAAATCTCGATTTTCATTCATTCACCTCTTTTTTTTCCATAAATCTATCAACCCACTATCATCCCATATATAAAACCAATCAGAGCAGCAGAGATAATCACCAATATAAAATACACAAACGCTCTTTTCATACCCATAACCCTTGTGATAACAACCATATTAGGGAGGCTTAATGAAGGTCCAGCAAGCAACAACGCAAGAGCAGGACCACCACCCATGATCCCGGCACTATACCCAAACAGGTTTCCAACAATCGCAACCTCCAATAGCGTCGGCATATATAGAATTGCACCGATCACTGATGCAAGAAAACATGAAAAAATATCGTTTCCACCGATATACGGGGCGACTGCAACTCCAAGAGCGTTTGTCGGATCCGAACCTGGAAGAAAATACGCAGCGACACCACCAATTATCCCAACAATAAAAACACCAATGAGTAGAATAGGAAAAATCTTTTTAACAAGGCACCATGTTTCATACCCCCAGTTTTTCACCTCATCACGTGTATAATAAAAAATAAGAATCACGGAAACAGCAAGTGTTAATATATATACGATCGCAAGTTTTGGAACCCAAGGAATATATTCGCTGCTCGCAGCGCCGATAACAAGAATCAACACAAGGAGAATTAAAAACAACAATGAAATCCATATGGGACGATTGCTTTTCTCTTCACCTGATTGAGCTGCAAAAATATCATTATTCTTCTTCTGTTTCTCTGATTCGTCTTTTCTGAAGATAAACGCCATCAACATACCAATAACAACAGCCATCAGAATAGCTGCGATCGCTCGTGCAAGACCAATATCATACCCAAGCACCTGGGCGGTCAGAACAATCGCAAGTATGTTAATCGCCGGTCCTGAGAAAAGAAATGCGGATGCTGGACCGATACCCGCACCACGTTTATGGATGCTCGTAAACAAAGGGAGAACCGTGCAGCTGCACACAGCAAGAATGGTTCCTGATAGAGCGGCAACAGGATAAGAAATATATTTTTTTGTGTGAGCACCAAAGTATTTCAACACGGATTGTTTTGAGACAAAGACTGCGATTGCTCCGGCGATGAAGAACGCAGGGATAAGACAGGTGAGCACGTGAGCTGAGAGGTACTCTTGGAGCATTTGGAATCCTGCGATGATAATATCACTAGGGGTCATGTTATTCACCGAGCGATTTTACACGGTTGATGATCTCATACACATCCTTCGTAGTAACGTTTACAAAAATATTTGTTCCCTGTTTGTTTTTGTTGATAAGCCCTGCGTCTTCCAATATTTTCAAATGCAAAGAAACATTCGGTTGCGATTTTCCTGTTGCTGGTGTGATATCACAGATACATTTTCCCCCGCTTTGGATACAGTCGAGGATTTTCAGTCGTGTGGGGTCGCCTAGGGCTTTAAAGACGTTTACCTCATTCATCCAAATATGATAAGTATATACGAATATTTAAATATTACCATATACAATTCTTATATCAAAACAAGAATACCACATTTCCTCCATACTATATCTTTTACCCTAGTGATCTGGGCGATTTTTGAGAGATATGCTTTGCAAGATCAATAATCTTGTAAATATCACGATGGGAAATCTTAAGCATAATCCGTGTTCCTTCTTTCCGTTCTTCAAGAATCCCAGCATTTTTCATAACCTTTAGATGCTGGGAGACATTTGGTTGTGATTTTCCAGTATAGGGAATAACTTCACAGATACATTTTTCATCGTTTTTGATGCACTCAAGGATTTTCAGTCGTGTCGGGTCTGCAAGGGCTTTGAAGATATCCACTTCGTTCATCGTTAAGTCACATTACATTCGAATATTTAAATATCACGAAAATTAAGATATTTATTTGATGATTATGGCGAAAAATAAATATCGAATTCATCGTTTTGAAGTCAAGGACGAAACCATATCTAAAAAATTGGGACAATTTTTTAATACTGTAGATAGAGAAGCCATATCGATTATTCCTCCTATGAAAAAAGGCTAGCTTACCCTAAATCTATGGGGTCACTGCGAAAGTCGATTTTCTCCTTATTGTGGAAAAGATATACTTCAATGATTATCGATTTGAGGAATTGAAAATACATACATAAAAGTGATTTGAGCATCGGAGTTCCGGACGGTATTGGTCTTAGCCTATTATTATGGGAGGAATTTTCTGGGACTCATACTACAGTTTTCGCGGCTATTTTCGTTGTTATATCATTGGTGAGCATGGGTCTTTTATCTTATAAAACGAAAAAAAATACTCACACTTATCAAATAACTTACGCGCTTTGAGATTTAAAACCACCCCTTAGAAAGACAAGTGGAAAACGGGTGTCTTTCTTAGATTCTATCTGAGTTTTACGGCAGTACCATAAGCAAGTATCTCTGCAGCGCCGCCCATAATAGACGATGTCATGAATCGTACGTTAATGACTGCATCTGCGCCAAGTTTTTCTGCTTTTTCCTTCATTCTTTGTAGTGCGATTTCCCTGGACTCTGCGAGCATCTCCGTGTATTCGATAATTTCTCCACCTGCTAAATGCCTGAATCCTGCCTTGATGTCTTTTCCAATGTTTTTTGCTTGGATGGTATTTCCACGAACAAGACCAAGTGTTTCTTTAATTTCTTTTCCGGTGATATAATCGGTGTTGACGATAATCATGGTTTTAGGTCCTCCTTATTGATTTCTTTCATTGTTTTTTTTGTATTTCTCCACTGTTCGATAACGATGGAGACAATGAGAATGAGAAACCCCAGTATGATAACTCCTGTGAGAAATCCACTTATCAAATCAAAGGAATTTATGATCTCTTCAAACCCTAAGTAGAGACCATAGAGGATTAGCAGCAGTATTCCTCCTAAAAATAGGATTAAACCAAGTGTTTTACCTGCGTTCATATTTTGCTCACCAGTCAAGAATAAGCATTTGAACACATATATATTTTCTGTATCTCGGTTCCCATTTTTTAAAAAGCTTCGTAATAGCTTTAAAAACTATGTAAACGATCATGATACCTAAGATGTTTTTATGAAGTAGTTCTATTACTTGTTTTTTATCCTGTTTTTTTAAATACGAAAAGTGGATTATTTTTCTGTTTTTTGGAAGCTATATAAGGAGGTCATCAAAAAACTCTTTGATGTTTTTGCGATATTCTTCAAAGGCGATTCGACCCTTGGGAGTAAGGATTAACAGCGTATGAGGTTTTTTTCCAATGAATTCTTTCGTGATTTTAATGTATCCTGCTGCTTCAAGTTTGCTCATATGGGCTGAGAGATTGCCAAACGTAAGACCAGTTTGACGCATCATGAACAGAAAGTCAGCGCTTTCGACTACGTATAACTGGGCCATAATGGTAAGTCTTGCTGGTTCATGGATCACCTTATCTATGGTGGTGAGAGGTTGTATTTCGGGACTGGTTCTTTGATCTTTATTTTTCATTGGGAATTATCTCTCCCGATAGAGGGTTTTTCCGGATAAAATATAATACGCTGCGAAGTCCAATAAGGATAATAACTCCGGCTGCGAGGGCAGATGAGATGATAAGATTTATCGAAAGAAGTTGGCCGAGAAGAAAAATGATGAATATCGATGTCGCGTACAAGTAAAAGCGTTTGATTCCCGAAATAATAGCAGCAAGGAGAAGTAATGCGACGCTGATGCATCCTACAATGAGACTTGGATAGGTGGCGATGCTTTCAATGATCCATCCCGGGATTGTGTTTCTATAGAGCATGAGACCAAGTACGAAAAAAAGGAAAATGTTCCCAATGAGTATGAGAAGGATGAATAATGTTCTCTGCTGAGCCTTTTGTCCGAATTTTACCAGTCCTATCCGGGGGGCAGTGATTTTTTGTTTAGCAAACGTATAAATCGGAGCAGCAAAAATAATAAATGTGCCAGCAAGCCAGAATAATTCTGTTAAAAAACAAAAAATTGCATAAAGTATCCCGAAACCTATGAAGAGGTCGATGAGACCGTCTTGATGGTAAAACATATAGGTTTTTTTTTCGATTTTTTTTAGATTTATTTTTTCTGTCATGTTCATCATCATTCTATATGTATATCGTTTGTGATATATAATACTTTGTATTACAAAGTTGTTTGTATTTATAGTAATTTTTAAAATCAACTATCAAAATAGCCAAAAAAAAAAACAATAGCTCCCTACTTATACGACCTCTTAGTGTTTTGTGTTTTCGCAGATTGTAACAGAAGAAAAAACATAATCAACTGTAAAAGAAAATACAACATATACATCAAAAAAATCTCCGGAATCCTTACACTTTCTTTTCATTTCTCCTTTTTCTTTCGTTTCTTATGGAGCATGATGTTTTTAGTCTGAATTTTAAGATTTCTTTAGTTCTTATTGTTACTTATATCGTATCCTTAAAAGCCACTCCTGATCGGTGTATAAAAGTTCAATAGACATGTTATGTTTTTTCCCGATATTCATAAAGAATGTTTGTAGATGTTTTATAACGGTTACAAGTTTTGTAGTAAGATGAATGGAAACACTAGTGTACAAGATAGTGTCAAACAACAAAGAAAGGAAATCCTTTGGATTACTCCTTTGCTTTTTTGAAATAGATTGCCGCGATTACCACAAGCGCCATACCTACGATACCTTTGACGTCATTTGGCGAAAACAGCTGGCTAGAGGGGTCTACAGTAGTCAGGACTGCATCTGCAAATAAAATTGCACCAAATGCAATTACTATGAGCCCAACAACAAGATTATCTATTTTCATACTATTCCAAAACTGTTAATGACATATAATTTTTTTGTAATGGTGAACTGTCGGTGACAAATATCAGATTGATTTTTTTTATTGCGAATCGTCAACCTTAAAAAAATAGTTAGTCAAACCGCCGAAGGGACCATCCTAAAGAATCAAAACCCCTCCTAAAAAACAGTTGAAAAATTAGTAATTTTCCTCATCAGTACGTAGTCCTTAAAATTATCTCTAGTTATAGTTATTTTGAAAAAATATATTTCTAGGAAGAAAATGCCGTATAGAGGTAAAACATTCTTTGTGTAATATAAATTGAGGTGAAGAGAAAAATTCTTATGAATCCTCCTCTATTTTGCCTATCTATGAAAAGGGATCGAAGACATAACAAAATCCTAATTGTCCCGTTCCTTGTCATCCTGCTTGTATGTTCAGGTTGTATCACAAATATGATAGATTACAATACATCAAAAAGAAATACACTTATTATTGGAGTTTTATTAACAGACGCGATTTACCCATTGAATATCACGTATAATAATTATTGGACATTGATCCCGAATATTTATAATAATCTTGTTGAATATGATGAACAATTTCGTATTATCCCCTCTTTAGCTATCGCATGGAACAACCCTGATAGTCTGACATGGCGGTTTTATCTTCGTCAGGGAGTAAAATTCCACAATGGAAATCATTTTACCGCAGAGGATGTCAGATACTCTATTAACACATTCTATAGTGGGTTTGAATCGATAATCAGCGAGATAATCATCCTCGATAATTATACAATTGAATTTAAAACATTTGAACCGACGCCAACTCTTTTAGATCGCTTCGCGCATATGGGAATCATTTTTTATCATAATAGTACACAACAACCCAAAGGACAAACCTTGGTTGGAACCGGACCTTATCGACTAGTAGATTATAAGATAAATAACTTCACCAAATTAGAGAGATTTGATGAGTATTGGGGAGAACTACCTGATATTAAAACCGTGATATTTCAAGCAATTGAAGATAATGACAAACGATTATCAGCACTACGCTCTGGTGTTATTGACATTGCAGAATATAACATTGACGATAAAATCGATTACATCATGCACGAGAAAAACATCACATTAGTTAAATACCCTCCTTTATCCACCTATATCATTGGATTTGATTTGCGGGAGAACGGGAGCTATGGGTTTCCAGACGGTCAAAATCCAACAGCAGATATTCGAATCAGAAAAGCCATTTATCAGGCAATCAACCTCACTCCATTGATTAACGGCCCGTTTAAAGGATTAGCAATACCGACAGCCCAATTGGTTACTCCATATGTCTTCGGTTATAATCCAGCGATACAGCGATTGCCCTATAATATCACTGAATCCAAACAGCTTTTAGCTGAGGCAGGGTATGAAGATGGTTTTGATATCGTCATGGATTGCATTACAGAAGGATTTGAGTATAATGCGGAAAATTGTTATCTGATCACCAAGCAACTTGCGAAGGTCGGAATTCACGTCACAATGAACAATCTCTCTATGACTGAGTTTAATAATAAGGTCCTTCGTGAGAGAAATACATCGATGTATTTGTACGGATGGGGAGAAATCTCAATGGATGGAAGTTGGATTTATGATCTGTTCATCAGATCAGCAGGAGATAGTTATGGTAATCAAAACAGCGGATATTATTCGAACGCAGAAGTTGATCTATTGGGGATTGCTGCTTCTCATGAGATGGATCCATATGAACGATTACATATGCTACAGGAAGGATTCCGGATTGCATTGGTTGACGATATCGTCGTGGTTCCATTATTTTCCCAGATCTTATTTACATTAACCGCTCCAGATGTCAAGTTCATACCACGAGCGGATTTACGAGTTATTGTAAAAGATATCCAATTTTTATAAAAAATGAAAGTAACGTGTGGGGAGGACGTTGAATTCGTATTTTTCAATAAAGTAAAATGAGGAGTAGGATTCAAGATTTAAGACTTTTAGTCCAAAGCCCTTTTGTGATTGTATGTTTTTTTTCCTTAAAAAACGATGAAAAATGTAGATAAAGGAAGGGATTTGAACCCTTATCGAGATTGGAATTTGAATTAACCGGTAAAAATTTTTGTTTTTTCTCCTTTAGAATTACCGTGCTAATTATTGTCAAGCCGCCGAAGGGATTCCTACAAATGGTTCAATTCCTTTACAATTTTTTATTAAGTGAAGTAAGAATTTGTTGAACTGTTTCTAGAAATTTTTCTGATTTCTCAAGTGCGTCCTCTGCTTCGTGTTCGTCCACATTTGATTTTTCTAATCCGTAGAATGATTCATGGCGCTCCAGTCGATACGTATCAAGCCAATTAATTTTATCCTGCCCTAGCGTAGCTGAATAGTGTTCTCTGAGGTATGCGACGACACAAGCATGGCTTTTTTCAATGACTCCATCATGAAATAACAGTGCACGAGCTGCTTGGAACATACTTGTATAGGATGATACAATGGATTCTTCAAAGAAGTCGTTTTCAAAAAGGTCTTGAGATCGTTGCTTTTTCATTTCTGCCATTTCCAATGCTTTTGTTACCTTGAATGGGTCGGGATTTGTCCTTCGTAGGAGTCGTTTCTGAAAACATTCACGTGCTTTCATTACACCACCGGTTTCGTGCCATATAATACAATCCCATCAAGGATCACATCAAGATAGAATGCTTTATTGGTGTTTGCTTGTTTTGACCATTGCGCTGGTGTAAAATTGATGAGGTTCACATCGCGTTTGAGTAATTTCGCCACCTCCGCAGTCGGTGTATTTTTAGAAAGAGAAATAACAAGGATGTCGACATCGCTTTCGTTGTCGTTTTCACCTTTTGCGAAGCTTCCAAAGAGAAGAATTGAAGTAACGGTGTTCATATGGTGAGAAAGAAATTCAGAAACTCCTTTTTTCTCCAACCATGAAAGATTGCAGGATATTTTCAGATAGCGAACGGAGGGTGAATCTATGTTTGCTTTATAGAGGATTTGATTTTTTTCCTCCTTTTTCAGCAATAGTCCGTCTGCGACAAACAAGGAAAGTGCTCGTTTCACAGTCATAGGATCCATTTTTAAGAGCCGAGCAGATTCACGGAGATAATAGCTATTGTGAGGATTGTCTATGAAAAGTTTTAAGACTGTTAACTGTCTGATTTTTTGATACAACTGTATCATAATTTCATACATGTATTATTGATTTAAATACTTTTCTTTTCAATAAATACTGTTTTTTACAGGAGAAAAAAATTTTCGGAAGCCATTGGAGGGATTCCACCAATAGATACAAAGCCCTCCCAAGAAAACAGTGAAAATACGTGTTACATCCCGCTAGAATCTTATTCAAGCAAATAAAGATATTGATGATTATTTGAAAAGAGTGATGGATTCGAACAAGTATTTATTAGCAAGTCAGTTACCAGTTTTTTTTCTCCATCTTGTGTATTATTCATAACCAATGATAAGGAAAGGATGATACTCAGTGTAATCTTTTGATCGAAAATAAGGTGTTTCATTCTGCCAATCTCCACTCATATCCTTTATTTTCCATCCGTAGTTTATGGTACCGTTATTATAAAACATTTGAGTGTCGACAGTAACATTCCAAAAAACCCAATTATTAATCGTCGCTGGTATGAATGCAAATGAAGATGGTTCTGCGACAGAGGACGGTTGATTATTCCAGGTGACGGTTTCTTCATCCCAATCATTCGTGATTCGATATAAATTCACTTTATTTCCACTGGGATTATTATTCTCATATCTATAATAGTTCATTTGAAGACCGGCAACCATGATTGTCACATTCGATGGAACAGCACTGAGATTAAATTTAATGAGCCCCTCCAAATTCCAGGTTCTAATTGATCTGAGTATTATCGAGCTACTGGTTCCGAAATTGACATTAGGATCCGGCTCTGAAATTGTGGCATCGTCAACTGGTTCAATAATTACTATATTCTTTGTAGTTGTCCTGAATGAAAACGTTTTTTTTGCCCAGTATGTTCCATCGGTTACGTTCACAAACCACGTATATTTCGTAAAGTAATCAAGATCATTGATAGGAACAGCATATCGACCATCAGTGACGTTAGTTCCAAATCCCGATCCGATATCTGGTTGCGTCTCTACTGTCCAATTCATCAACTCATGCTGAGGATCCACCAAATCAAAACTTATATTCGATGTATTGATTGGTAAAAACTCAGAGTTATCTATTGGTGAAGGATTCAAAATAAATGGAGTGAACGCTTCTGTGGTAAATGTGTATTTATGACTAATTGGTGTTACTCCAAAACCCCCTTCATATAATAATAATTCCCATCTATAATTGGTGTTTTCTTGCAACCCATAGATGGGAATGGTGTATGTCCCGCTTGGTACTAGCTCGCCTTCTCCTTTACCAATATCTGGAGATGTGATAACCTTGTAACTCATTAAATCATTATCCTCATCAGTAAGACGAAAACTAAGCTCAGTGAGGTCTAATGACACATTTTGTTCACCATCTGCAGGTGCAATATCAGAAGAAAATGGGTGATTGTTCCCCTCTGGTATAGGGCAATTAAAACGTTGGTATAATGCGGGAAGAGGGCCTAACATAAGGACAAGAAGGTCTAACATCTCGTCTATAGCCGATGGTGGAGGCGATAGAAGGAGCACTAATAGCCCCCAGAAAAACAACACAACACCCATCATGACTAGTAACGTAGTGCAGATTACTGGAAAACCCCATTCAGATGTTTCACACTCACAATCAGAGTTTGCCAATTGAGTTATTTTCTCTCTTAGATGCGGGTCCTTTTCGATGATCGCGTTTATTTCTTGTTGTATGTCCGCTGTATCTAATTGATATGTACGAACCATTTGTTGTATCTTTGTTTTCGTAATGAAATTTGAAAGGAGTAAACCAATGAAGTACATTCGTTTAAGTTGATTCTTTGTTATAACAGGAATCTTTGATTCTGGAAATATCCCTCTGCTCATCTGGGATTTCAGAATGATACGCGGTATCTCCCTGTTGTTTGCTATATCAACGATGGTTTGAAACAATAACTCTCGCCGGTTGATTCTCTCTTTAATGCTATTCTGCTGAGAGGTCTGGACTGTTTGATACCCCACCACATTCGTTAATGATGTAAGAATAAGGAGAATCACTGCAATGAGACTGACACCAATCAACGGTTTCCTTTCCATTTATCAATCCTCAATCTTTGGTATTAAAGAAATAACCTCCATATCGTGATATCATTACTAACTTGTTCACCCTGATATGAATAAGCAACAATTTTAAAATTAACACGTGAAAAGCGGGATAGTTTCAATAACCAGACATCAAGCAGTGGAGGACCTCCGATATATGTAATCGCATAAACTCCATTAATGTAGAACTTTATCATACTGATATTTTCTTCAGGTTCAATTTTAAATCTCACTGGAATGGTTTTATTAAAATAATAATGCAGTATAACTGGAACAGAACAGGATGCAATCGTATGGTTATTCCAGTATATTTCGTTCTCAGGAAATGTGAAAGTTACAGTAATATTCTCTTGAACACTTGATTTATTTTTTTCAGGTATGCTCATTCCATAATTATCCACTGAAGTAGCGTTTATTATAGGTAAAATCATCGAGGTAACAATGATTGGAAGAATGATTCCTATTGTCAACCATTTACTAATCAGAGGTTTCTTATCCATAATCCTTCCTGCCCCTTAACCAATATTAATAACGCTGTTCTCCTATAAAAAGGCACCTCCAGTTCATCATTTTTCGATACGTTCAGATGGTGTCTTTTATCTATCCTGGGAACTCGTTTCCGAGTTTCACTTTCAGTGCTGAGCCAAAGAAAAATGTATTTTCTTTCGTATTTAACTTAAGTCCTGTAAAACCTATCACACCAGGATAATTTTCAGAATATATCATAATATGAAAACTTACATTTGTTGCTTCTCCCCAAAGTTCCGAACCTTCATATTTCTTCACACCATTTACACCAATTGAAGAAACCCAACCTGAAGAGGGATAAATCTCATAATTACCAATCATATCATAGTTAATTCTACCGAAAGTTAGAAGAGATAACAGGCCAAAAGGTAAAAAGGTGGTCAAAACACCTCCAAACAAAAAATTAAAACTCAGAATTATACTTCCAAATACTAGTAAACCAAGAAGAATTAAATGATTTGAGGACTCAAGTAAATTACCATATAGATTTTCCAGAAATTCTGCAATATCTTGGTGTCTCAAAAGGTAATCTAAAGAACGTTGTGTTAAAACGTTTAAAGGACCTAGAGAAGAAGTTACAGTTGTTAATCCAGATATTAAACAAAAGTAATTTGTATCAGGGTCAAGTTTAAGAGAATCCAAAACTTTCAATCGTTGGTCATTTATCTTTGTCAATAACCTGAATGCTCTCTCAACACTCATCCCCTTCGGCAACAGCCCATACTTGTCCAACTCCACTACTGCATCTTTGAATATCGGTATTGCTTCCTCCCTTGTTGATGTTTGATTCAGCCTTGCTCGAAACTCTACTAGATACTCCTCCAGATCATTGTATTGTTCTCTGGTGAGCTTCACCGTGGAATCCTTGTATCCTGTGATGCCACAGGCTTGAGTACTGACTTCCACAAGATCTTCTTCTTGGGATGCCTTCACAGTATTGAAGTTGATAGTTGGTGCTACTGTTATTCCAATGAACAAGAGAATGATTCCAACTGCTAACCATCTGCTGATTAAATGATTTTGTTTCATACGATTCCTCTTTTCATAGACTAATTATTGAACGTATCTATATGGACAACATACGTCTAATGTCAAAAGAAGGCCAATATAATAGAATGGTACTAATACAAATAAAAGGAATAGAAAATTAATAAAACATACAACGATTTTACAAGTAAATTCGATGTATGTCGGTGGTTTTGTTTTATTTTGAATGATATCGTAAAAAGTAACATCGAATCCGTTGGGAATGTCATTTTGTCTTATCAATATTAAAAGTTGTACAATATCAGTATTTGTAACATGCTGTTTTTCATAGAGCCATGAAAGGATAAGACTCTGGAGTCTACTGAATTCTTCATCATTCATCGTTTGTATTCTATCGATTATCTTTGGAATCAATGTTGACCTGATATCTTTCAATGGAAATGGTATTGTCTGTAATCCTTGACCAAGATAATTCGATGTCAGGACATTACTTCCTTTGTTGATTGCATTCTGCGTTCTGATGCTAAATAATGGTGATTCAGTTGTAGATGTTGATGTTACCGATTGATACCCTACCACGTTACTCAATGAACCAAGAATAAGAAGAACCACTACGATGATGCTGATTTCAATCGCTATATAGTTCCTTTTCATTTGTCGTTCCATATCCTACCAAATTATCTCATCGAACAAATCTTCAATAAACCAAATTAAACCAAGTTTTAATACCCAAATAAAGATTATGATAGTATCTAGAGCTTCTCTTATAAGATAAGAAATACACCAGAGTATACCTTGCGATGTGAAACAATATTGAAATGCTGTTTTCGGTTGTATTTCTCGAGAACTATTTTGATTATTTCTGTTCGTAATAGAGTTCATGATTGTTTCAGATTTTGTTTTTAACAAAAGAAGTGCCTGAATAATCTGATACTCCATTATTCCTTGTAAGATATTGTCTTGTCTTGCTTTTTGGATACATAATTCTGTGAATCGTGTAAATGTCGTATCATCCATTTTACTGATGATGTCTATGGCTTTGCTTAGTTGTTCAGTCCTGCTATCTCGAATTGGAAATTGTAAGAGATTTTCTTTTCCCATTCCAAGATATTGCGAAATCATTATGTTTTGTTGTTGATTGATGGCTCTTTGCGTTTTAGTTACGAATAAAGGAGAATCATTCACGGTTGATTTAACAGACTGGTATCCAACGACATTGGTCAGTGAACTGAGTGTAAGCAGAATTACAGCAGTAATGCTAATTCCAATCGCTAACCATTTTCTTGATAGAGATTTATTCTTCATGAAGACCAGTCATAAACAGATAAATACGGCCAATTCCAAATTACTGAAACAGCATTCCAAAAGTCACACATCGAATCTGCTGTAGAAAACAACCAGTCACCTCTAAGATGCAAAATTGGATGAGAAATGTACATGCCATCATATGATGTTGATATCCTCATAAGGAAATCCCCTCGGTCAGCTCGAAAACCTATATGCCATTTTACAATGGAATAAAGGATTGGGTGTCTGATTCTATTTAAGACCTCTTGTGGAAATAGGTTGTGTACTCCTTTAGTAATGATTTTCTCTGGCTGAAGTGTCATGTTTTGCTGTTGGGAGTGAGATTCAACAGCTGAAATCGTTGGTATGAATGATAAAATAACTATACAAATGATTGTTCCCAAAAATATGATAATCCTTTCCTTTCGCCTCATAAGGAAGAAAAACACGTAAGTATATAAGAACATTGTGTGATTATAATCACAAAAGAAGGGTTTTCCTATGGTGACTATCAGCCAAACCGTCCAGAAAATAGTCAATGATAAAATATTCATTTTAGAACCACTCAGCAAAGGAATCATCTCCAATGTCGCCCTTGCCGAGCAACTCAAACCACAAATCGAAGAAGACCTCGGCAAAAAGATAAAGACTCATGCAATCGTCATGGCACTCCGAAGGTATACTGTAGAAATCAAAAAATCACACAAGGAAATCACATTCGATTACTCCTCAGAAATCATCCTGAAAACAGACATCTGCGACATCGCATTGCTTCGTTCACCAACACTCTTTACAAAACTCAAACACCTCTACAACATTGTTGACTTTGAGAAAGGAGATATCCTGAATATCATCCACGGACGCCATGAAGTCGTCATCGTCACCAATGAACGATACATGAAAAAGTCACTCGATGTTTTCAAAGGAGAAAAAATCTTCAATGTCGAAAAAAATCTTGTTTCATTGACATTGACGTTTTCCTCAGATTTCCTTCACACACCAGGGGTGATTTATAATGTCGTCAGGGCACTTGCGTGGGACAATATCAACATCTATGAGATTGTCTCAACCAATACCGAACTGACGTTCATTCTCAATAAAAAAGACTCCTCGAAGGCATACCGAGTGTTGGGGCAACTTGTTGAAAAAAATGCAGGGGAAGGGATTTGAACCCTTATCGAGATTGGAATTTGAATTAACCGGTAAAAATTTTTGTTTTTTCTCCTTTAGAATTACCGTGCTAATTATTGTCAAGCCGCCGAAGGGATTTGAACCCCTGACCTGCTGATTACGAATCAGCCGCTCCACCAGCTAAGCTACGGCGGCGAGTTAAAGCCTGAATAAGGTCCGATTATTAAAAAATTGCCTATGGATGTTTCCGTAACATCTTTGTACATCTATCAGTTATAAGACCTCAATGATCTGTGGAGTCGACGAATCCGGTAGAGGTCCTTGCTTTGGTCCATTGGTCGTTGCAGGAATCCTTGTCGAGAACGATTTAGAACTTGTCCGAATCCGTGTCGCAGACTCTAAACAGCTTACATCAAAAAGACGAGAACAGATTGTACCCATGATACAAAAGATTGTCTCGAAATATGAGGTCATTGTACTGCCTGCAGCTGATATCGATGATCTTCGCAAGACCATGACACTCAACGAACTTGAGGTGTTTGTGTATAGTAAAATCATCGAGAAGCTCAGACCAGATGTCTGCTATGTCGATGCGGTGGATGTCAAGGAAGAGCGTTTCGGTAGAGACATCCTCTCACGTTTGTCGTTCAAACCACAGATGATTTCCAAACATAAAGCAGACGAACGATATCCTATCGTCGGGGCAGCAAGCATCCTTGCCAAGGTCACCAGGGACAAGCATATTCGAAAGATTGCACAGGAGCTAGAACCACAACTCAACATGCCGCTTGGAAGTGGGTATCCAGCTGATCCCGTTACAAAAAAATTCCTACAAAGCTGGGTGTCACGCTTCAGATCTTTGCCCCCACATGCACGCACATCCTGGGAGACCTGTCAAAAACTCCTCAGAAACCAGAAGACAAAACGTTTAGATGATTTCCCATAGAAAAATGGCAGAAATGCCAGCACCCCCGGCTGGCATGTCCCCCGCAATCCAAGTCAATTAATTCTGATAAGGTTATCTTCCTTTATATACCTACGAATAAGGTCACTGAAAGTATTCATTCCCCGTATTAGAAAAAAAAAGAAGAAAACCAGTGATTACTGGTTTTGCTCCTGGAATTCTGTTAAAAACTTGCAGAGCGCCTCGACGCCTTCCAAGGACATCGCATTATATATCGAAGCGCGCATGCCTCCGACGGAGCGATGTCCTTTCAGACCAATAAGTCCTCTTTTCTTTGCCTCCTCGACACATTGTGCCTCAAGATCCGGGGTGGCAAGGTTAAAGGTGACATTCATTAACGACCGTGACTCTAGTTGTGCGACACCCTTGTAAAACCCATTTGATGTATCGATGACATCGTACACCATTTTCGCTTTCTTACGGTTCTGTTTTTCCATGGCTGGAATCCCGCCAAGATCTTTCAGATATTCCAAAACAAGCTCGCAGAGGTATATCGAGAAACACGGGCAGGTGTTGTACAGGGAATCCTTTTCCACATGCGTCTTATACTTCAGCATCGTCGGCGTGTTCTCAGGAACCCTGTTGATCAGATCCTCCCTGACGATGACCACGGTGACCCCCGCTGGACCAAGGTTCTTCTGCGCACCCGCGTAGATAAGCCCAAACCTCTTGACATCGATGACCTTGTCCATCAAATTCGAGCTCATGTCACAGACAAGCGGTACCTCACTAGGGACAGCTGGCCACTCCTGCCATTCGATTCCCCCGATGGTCTCATTGCCGGTAATATGTGCAAACGCTGCGTTGTGGCTAAAGACGATATTCTTCGGCATATAGGTGAACTTCTTATCCTCCGAAGAAGCAACAATCTTCACCTCACCGTACAGAGTTGCTTCCTTGATCGCCTTCTTCGCCCATGAACCTGTGTTGACATATTCCATAGGTTTTCCAGCCTGCTGTAGGTTAAGTGGCGCCATGAAAAACTGGGTCGATGCGCCACCTTGCAGCCATAGGACCTTATACTCACTTGGGATGCCCATGAGCTCTCTGAGCAGCTCCGAGGCTCTCTTATGCATCGCATCGTATTCCTTGGATCGATGAGAAATCTCAAGAATGGACATTCCGGTCCCACGAAAATCAAGCAGCTCTTCCTGTGCTTTTTTCAGGACAGGAAGCGGTAACGTCGCTGGCCCTGCATAGAAGTTATACACACGTTTTGTCATAACAAGATCCTCCATTATTGTTGAGGCTGTGTATATCAAAAAGAGATTTAAAGCATTCGGAGCCACTCGTAGAGACCCCTGTCGTTACAGGGTTGTCACCTTTAGTGCGAACGTCACATACCCGGTGTGGCCAAGCATCTCGAAACTCGGGCGGGTCCCATGTTTTGAGACGATCATCTCCCGCTGGATGTTCTCATAGGTCTTACATTCGATGAAGCGTTCTTGTTGGATGGCGTGAACGGTCTGCTCCACCTGAGAGATCAACGGTGAGTACGCACAGAGATACCCACCGACCTTCAGTGCCTTCCACGCATGGGATACTGCTGCCCAGGGGTTTGGGATATCGAGGATGACTGCATCAAGGTCGGATTCATCGATTCCTTCTGTCACATCCTTGATTTTTGTCGTCACATACTGTGAGAGATGTGCTTGCTTGAGGTTTTTCATCGCATGGTCGATAAACTCCTCTCTGATGTCATAGGAGATGATGGTTCCATTGGGTGCGACAGCGGAGGCAAGTGCGATGGTAAGCGACCCGGATCCGATCCCTGCCTCAAGCACCCGTTGCCCAGGCTCGATGGAGCAGTTCATACGGATTTGAGCTGCATCACGTGGCAAGATGATCTGCGCCTGACGACGCAAACCCTGAAGCTTATCCTGCAGGGAGGGAACAAGCAGCCAGAACTGTTTACTACCGATTGTTAGCTTTTCCCCATAGCATTGTCCGATGAGGGTTTTCGGGTCGATGACCCCAATCCCCTTTATCTTATCGGTTTTACCGCTGGTATCGACGAGAATCTTCCGTAGGCTTTCATCAATAAGCACCACGATATCGTCCTGCTGGACGGTTTGTTTCATGGGTTCCACCGTGAAAAATCAACAAAGGAGCCAACACTGAGGGTCTCCAGGTCAAGCTGGTCACGCCATTTCTCCTGACAGTCGCAGGAAAGACCATCGAAGACGTTCGAGTTTTGCGAAAGTGAAAAGTCTCTGATTGCCTCCAGAATTTTTTGGTCACAGACACCGCAGTTATGCGCCCCCCGCATGCCACCGCCACCGACCACATCGCATTTCACAAACGCGTCGGTGAGGCCGGTGCTCTGTTTTAGGTATTCGACGATACTCCAAAGCCAAGGTGGTCGGTACTGATTTCGTTTCCAAAGGTACTCCACCACCGTATGATGTTGCACGTTCGTCGGGTTTAGGGAAATGCTATCAGTGTATCTTTTGGTTTCTTTGGTCGTTCGAACGCAATCCATGAGTGATTGTTTCTCTGTTAAAAACGGTGGTTTCATGAGCACGTAGGTCTTCACCTTCATCTGATGGTTTCGCAGGAGTTTCGTGGCCTGGACGTACTGCTGGAACGTAAAACCTTTGTTGATTGCTTTTTCTCTGATGAGGTCGTTTGAGGTCTCAAGGCCAATCCCGATTTCAAATTCTTTTGACGACAGCGTCTTCTCAATCACTGTCAGTTTTTTTTCTGTGATGTACCGCGGTCGTGATTCCACCGAGATTTTTTCTGCTTTCTTGGACAGGTGACATAGGATGTTTTGTTGCACGACATCTGGGAGTTCTGAAGAATCAAGGAAGCTTCCTGAGGTGAACAGTTTAACAATCTTTTCCCCTTTGTACTGGTGCATGGCATGCTCAAACTGAGCCTGTAACTCCTCTTCAGAAACCGGGGCAAGCATGCTATCGTTGAAATACCCGCACATCGTACAACCTGAGGAACGCATCCAGGAGCATCCCTGTGTTCGGAGGATGATGACGTATGCATCGACGACGGTGCCATCCAGCACATCTTTTTCTGACCAGCAGCGAACCGGTTGTCGTGGGTTCTGTGCACGGGGGGTAAAATCCTTTTTCAATGACTGGCAGAAGACTGCTATCTCGTTCATGGCATGGTATCTTTCTTTTTGCGTTTGAACAATAGCACCCCGACTACGACAGCGAGAATCAATATGATCGCCTCAAAGCCTGGGGTGGCCCCGACGCTTCTTGGATAGGGTAGGACGTAGCTAAGCGTGTTTGGCAATTGTGGCTTTTGTAGTGCTGCAAGCGTAACGTTCCATTCCACCAATGGATCCTGTGTTCCGATGTTCGGGTCGTTTGCCGTTGAAAACTCATAAACCTGTGTGTCTGCGACGATGTTTGAGAACTTCTCAGGGACGTTTATGAAGTAATATCGTACCTCGGCATAGACCCGTACGGTCAGATTGGCATTTGCGGTCCATCCTTCGAACTCCGCCGAGGTTTCGTATCGCTCTTTATCGGATGGTGTCTTGCGGTCGACGTTGATTTCCGGGCTACCATCGATTCGATAGTACACTCTGAAATTCTCTTTGTGTATCCGTTCGTCGGCCTTAATGGTGATTGAATCCCCGCTTCTGAGCCCATCGCGCAGCGATGAGGTGATAGTC
>Ga0068714_10003488_pt1 | contig 18592 bp, 14 predicted proteins | sample MTBNYHSulfiMetaG_FD_62988 | JGI IMG/M metagenome (GOLD analysis project Ga0068714, IMG submission 62988) | Enrichment culture microbial communities from rom New York Harbor, USA that are MTBE-degrading - MTBE-NYH (New York Harbor Sulfidogenic)... | ecosystem: Environmental > Aquatic > Marine >... | reverse complement strand
ACTCCTCGTCCGGATGGAACCATGGAACGTATCGATCCCTTCGCACTGCCGGTGGCCGATTTTTTCCAGCGCTTCAGCGGCGAAAGCCTGACCTTCGACGACCTGCACGTTCTTCAGCCTCGGACCATCGATTTCGGCGTCCAGGAGGTGGATCTCGCCTCCCGGATCACCCGGAACATCCCGATCAACGCCCCCCTGGTCGCTTCGCCCATGGAGGACGTGAGCGAGTGGCAGCTGGCGGTGGCCGTGGCGCTACAGGGGTTTCCCGCGATCATCCATTACAACCTCTCGATCGAGGAGCAGGCCGACCAGGTGCGGAGGGTCAAGCGCTTCGAGAACGGCTTCATCAAGGACCCGATTACCCTGGCCCCCGGGGATCTCATCTCCAGAGCGATCACGATCCGCAACGAGACCGGGATTTCCACGCTGCCCATCGTGGACGGAAAAAAGCTGGTGGGTCTCCTGACCAAGAACGACTACTCCGGGCAGAAGCATGCTTCCATGCGGGTGTCGGAAAGGATGGCGCCCATCGCCAAGCTCCGGCACCAGACGATCAGGGTGGACGAGCTCCCCCACGAGGACCCCCAGCGCCTGCAGAAGGCCAACGAGCTGCTCCTGGAGAGCCATGCGGGAGTGCTGCTCATCGTGACCCCCGACGGGGCCATCGACTCCCTGGTGACGAGGACGGACATCGAGAAGAGCGAAGCTTTCCCGGACAGCATCAAGGACAGGAGCCAGAGCCTGTTGGTCGGAGCGGCGGTAACCACCCGGTTCGAGGAGGTCCGCGAGCGTGCCGCGGAGTTGATCGCCGCCGGGGCGGACTTCATTTGCGTGGACAGCTCTCACGGTAACTCCTCGCACGAACGGCAGGTTCTGGAGTACCTCAAAGGCCAGTACCCGCAGATCGACCTGATCTACGGCAACGTGGCCACCGCCGGAGGCGCGCTGAACGGGATCCGCTGGGGCGCGGACGCGATCCGGGTAGGCAAGGGAGTCGGCTCGATCTGTTCGACGTCCCAGGTCAGCCTGGGCACCCGCTCCCAGATCACCGCCACCTATTCATGTTCGCTGGCCGTGAGGGAGTACTGCGACCGTCACGGTATCGAGCCCCGCATCCCGGTGATCTCCGACGGGGGATACGGCACCCTGAGCGCCCTGGGCAAGGGCCTTCTGTTCGCGGACGTGATCATGCTGGGTTCGATGCTGGCAGGAACCGACGAGGCGCCGGGGGAAGTTGTCTATGACCGCCAGGGTAGGAAGCTCAAGAGCTACAAGGGCATGGGCTCCCTGGAAGCGGTGCGCCACGGCAGCGGTGCCCGCTACGACGTGGACAGCTTCCAGGATTTCGTGGCCGAAGGGGTCGTGGGCAGCGTGCGGTCAAAAGGACCCGTCTCCCACTGGGTTCCCCAGATCAAGACCGGCATCCGCAAGTGCTTCCAGTCTCTCGGATTTCGGGACCCGGGGGCGCTCCACGATGCGGCCTTTTCCGGAGAGATCCTGCTCGAGCGGATGAGCGAGGCGGGCAAGCGGGAGGCCGGGATCCACGACCTGGTGGAGTACCGCCGCAACCTGCCGCTGGACTAGAAGCCTCCCTTCCGGCCCTTTCCTCGGGCGGCCGACTCCCGCGCTCCGTGCCTCAGGGCTCCACGTCGGCGTTGTAGTCGACCTCGGGTACTCCGAAGCCGTGATACTGCAGGTACTCCCTGCGAAACCCCGCGATGTCGGTAAGGCGCTCCAGGTTTTCCGTGGTTACCTCCGCCCACCGGCGCGCCACCTCGGCCTGGACGTCCTCCTGCATCTCCCGGTCGTCGAGGCGGATTCGCCCCTCGGCATCGGTGGGCAGAGGCGAGTCGCTGTACAGGTGGTCCCGAAAGAGTCGGTGCATCTGGTGTATGCACACCTCGTGCAGGCCCCTGTCCTTCATGACCCGGTACAGCAGGGCTATGTACAGGGGCACCGCCGGGATGACGGCGCTGGCGCGGGTGACCAGGGCCTTGTTGACCGAAATCACCGCCCTGCCGCCCCGGGCAGCAAGACGCTGGTTGAGCTCCCCTGCGGTGCGCTCCAGATGCTCCTTGGCCCGGCCGATGGTTCCTTCCCGGTAGATGGGAGCGGTGAAGGAAGGGCCGATGTACGAGAACGCGGTCGTGATCACCCCGTCGGCCAGGAGCCCGGCCCCCTCCAGGGCATCGATCCACAGGGCCCAATCCTCGCCGCCCATCACCTTGACCGTGTCGGCGATCTCCTGCTCCGAGGTGGCCGGCTCGGCCGTGATCTCGGAGACAACTCCGCTCTGGAAGTCCACGGTCCGGCCGGTGAAGGGCTTGCCGATGGGCTTGATCACGGAGGAGTGCAGCACTCCGGTCCGGGGATCCTGCCGCCGGGGGGAGGCGATGCTGTAGACCACGAGATCGACCGTCCCGAGATGCTCCCGGACCAGGTCCATCGCCTGTGACTTGACGCCCTCCGAGAAGGCGTCACCGTTGAGGCTCCAGGCTCCGAGGCCGTCCCGGGCCGCAATCTGGAGGAAGGCCCGGTCGTTGTACCAGCCGGCGCTTCCCGGCTTGGACTCCGCCCCGGGGCGTTCGAAAGCTACTCCGACCGTCGAGGCGCCGCAGCCGTAGGCCGCCACGATCCGGGCCGCCAGCCCGTAGCCGTTGGTGGAGCCGATCACCAGAGCCCTTTTGGGCGGCGCCCCGGACCCGCTGAGGAGGGGTCGGCCCCGGACAAACGCTATCTGCTCCCCCACCTGCCGGGCGCATCCTTCGGGATGCGCCGTCAGGCAGATGTTGTGCACGATCCTGGGCTCGATGACCATCGCCACCTCCTCGGAAGCGGTCGCAGGCAGGCTGCGCCGCGCGCTCGCGCGTGATATTTCAAATTAGGAAATATGACGCCTGCGGTCAACAAGAAAGGCGGGTCGGTCCCTCGGGATTGAGAGCACCGACCCGGTGGAGGCGAAAGCTGAGACGGGCGCCCGGGACGGACGCCGGCGGTGTGCCTCAGATGTCGTAGTACAGGGCGAACTCCCAGGGGTGGGGGCGCAGGTTCAGCGCCATGACCTCGTGGCTCATCTTGTAGTCGATCCAGGTCTCGATGACGTCCTGGGTGAACACGTCGCCCTTCAACAGATATTCGTGGTCGAGCTCGAGGGCCTTGAGGGCGTCTCGTAGCGAGCCCGGGGCCTGGGGCACCTTGGCCAGCTCCTCGGGGGGCAGGTCGTAGATGTCCTTGTCCAGAGGCTCGCCGGGGTCGATCTTGTTCAGAATGCCGTCGATGGCCGCCATCAGCATGGCCGAGAAGGTCAGGTAGGGATTGCAGCTCGGGTCGGGACAGCGGAACTCGAATCGCTTGGACTTGGGGGAGGTGAAGTACATCGGAATGCGCACTGCCGCGCTGCGGTTGCGCCGGGAGTATGCCAGGTTGACCGGTGCCTCGAATCCCGGCACCAGGCGCTTGTAGCTGTTCGTGGTCGGGCAGGCAAAGCCCAGGATCGAGGGGGCGTGGCGCAGGATTCCACCGATGGCGTACAGCGCGGTCTCGGACAGGCCGGCGTACCCGTCGCCGACGAACAGGTTGGTGTCCCCCTTCCACAGGGACAGGTGGACGTGCATCCCGCTGCCGTTGTCGTTGAACAGGGGTTTGGGCATGAAGGTCACGGTCTTGTTGTGCTTGCGGGCCGTGTTCTTGACCACGTACTTGTACTTGAGCACGTTGTCGGCCATTTCGAGCAGGCGCCCGAAGCGCATGTCGATCTCGGACTGCCCGCCGGTGGCCACTTCGTGGTGCTGGGCTTCCACCGGGATGCCGAGGGATTCAAGGATCAGCATCATCTCCGTGCGCAGGTCCTGGAGGCTGTCGGTGGGGGGTACCGGGAAGTAGCCTTCCTTGTAACGAGGCTTGTACCCCAGGTTGGGGTTCTCCTGCCTGCCCGTGTTCCACCGCCCCTCCACGGAGTCGATGAAGTAGTAGCCGGAATGCTCGTTCTGGTCGAAGCGGATGTCGTCGAAGATGAAGAACTCCGCCTCAGGGCCGAAATAGGCCGCGTCGGCAATCTTGGTCGTCTTGAGGTAGGTTTCCGCCTTGATCGCGATGTGCCGGGGATCCCGGGTGTAGTCCTCCCCCGTCATGGGGTCGCAGATGTTGCAGATCACGACCAGGGTCTTCTCCTGGAGAAACGGGTCTATGAAGGCCGTGTCCGCCACCGGTTTGACGAGCATGTCCGACTCGTTGATGCTCTGCCAGCCTCTGATGCTCGAACCGTCGAAGCCGAAGCCCCGTTCGAAGCTGTCCATGTCCAGCTCCCGGGCAGGGACGGTGAAGTGCTGCCACAGACCCGGAAAGTCCATGAAGCGCAAGTCGACGACCCTGATGTTCTCCTTGGCTACCAGGTCGAGAACCGCCTGTGCCCTCTTTGCGTCTGCCATTGTTGTCTCCTCGTGGGTTGCTGCCGTGGGTGCAGTTGTATTCGTAACAATAAGCAAGAAGCGTGCCAATCGTCTGCAACAGAGGTAATTCTATTCTGCCAAAGTATTTATGCCGGATATCCGTGCGCAGACGCTCCTGCATTTCCTACATTGCCGTGGGATCGTCTCCGCTATTCCTACGGAAATGTAGGACACGCCTCCACGGGCCTTCAGCGGCGGAATCGCCGCGCGTCCAGGTCATACTTGCGGACCCGCAGGCCCATGATGCGCTCGCTGATGCCGAGTGTGCGGGCGGCCTTGGCCATGTTCCCCCGGGTCGATTTCAGAGCGTCGAGCAGCAGCTCCCGCTCGACGTTTTCGAGAGTGTTCTCCAGGGCACCCTTGAAGACCGTGCCGCTCGCTTCCGCGGTCTGGAGTGTGGGAGGCAGGTGATGACCGTGGATCACCTCGTCCCCGCTGAGCAGCACCGCCCGTTCCATGCAGTTTTCCAACTCCCGCACGTTTCCCGGCCAGTGGTAGGCCATCAGCATGTCGATGGCCGGGGTGGAGATGCGCCGGATGCTCTTGTGATTCTTGCGGCTGTACTTCTCGACGAAGAAGTCCGCCAGGAGCAGTATGTCGGTCTTGCGCTCCCGCAGGGGCGGCAGGTGGATGGGAAACACGTTCAGACGGTAGTACAGGTCCTGGCGAATGCGTCCGGCCTGGATCTGGTGCTCCAGGTCGAGATTGGTGGCGGCGATCAGGCGCACGTCCACCTTCAGGGTGCTCGTGCCCCCGACCCGCTCGAACTCCTTCTCCTGCAGGACCCGCAGGAGCTTGATCTGGGTGGCCGGAGTCAGGTCCCCGACCTCGTCGAGGAACAGCGAGCCCCCGTCGGCGAGCTCGAAGCGTCCCTGCCGGCTGGCAATCGCCCCCGTGAAGGCCCCTTTTTCGTGCCCGAACAGCTCACTCTCGATCACCGACTCGGGGAGGGCGGCGCAGTTGACCTTGATGAAGGGCTTGCCGGCCCGGAGACTGTTGTAGTGGATGGCATGGGCCACGAGCTCCTTGCCCGTCCCGGATTCCCCCCGGATCAGCACGGTGGCCTCGCTCTTGGACACCTGGGCGATCAGGTCGTAGACCTCCTGCATGGCCCGGGAGTTGCCGATGATGTTGGACGGCCGGAATCGGTCCTTGAGCTCCTCGGTGAGGCGGAGGTTTTCCTGGATCAGGCGTTCCCGCTCCTCCTGCGCGGTCAGGCGGAGCTTGACCGCCTGGGAGATCATGGAGGCGATGATCGAGAACAGCCGCACGTCTTCCTGGAGGGAGACCGCCTCCGAGTAGGGCCGGTCGGCGCTCAGGGCCCCGATGACCTGGTTCTCGAGCTTGATGGGCACGCTGATGTACGAGATGTCCTGGCCCGATCCCGGGTTGATGGCGCCGGTGCGGTTCAGGAACTCCGGCTCCTCGGAAACCTTGGGGATGATGGCCGGCCTGCCGCTCTGGAAGACCTTGCCGATGATCCCTTCTCCCACTCGGTATCGCCCCCGGCGCTGCTGGGTGGGCGAAAGCCCGAAGGCCGCCTCGATCGTGATCTCGCCGCTTTCCCGGTTGAGCAGGGTCAGGCTGCCGCGGATGATTCCCTTGTCGCGGGCGATGATCTCCAGGACCGGGCCCAGGGAGTCCCTGAGGTCGAGGCTGGAATCCAGGGTCTGGCTGATGTCGAACAGCATCGACAGCTCCCGGATCTTCTCGTCGACGTAGGTTTCCGTTCTCGCCATGGCGTCTCCGAATCCATCGGGGAGAACCTACCAAAATGTAGGACCTCCCCTCCAGACCTACCTGTTTGTACGTTGGAGTGTCTGCTGTTGTCAAGGCCGGCCCCACCGGGGTCCCCCGGCGTCGGGTCAGCGCCTGCTCAGGGCGTCCCTGATTTCGGTCAGGAGCGCGACCTCCTGGCTGGGTTTGGGAGGCTCCGCCGGCTTGGTCTCTTCCTTGCGGCGCAGGCGGTTCATGCCCTTCACGAGCAGGAACACGGCGAACGCCACGATCAGGAAGCTGACCACCCGGTTGACGAACACTCCGTAGTTCAGGGTCACCGCGCCGGCCTGCTGGGCCGCTGCCAGGGTCAGGTACGGTCCCGGGGTGGCGCCCTGCTTGAGCACGACGAACAGATCGGTGACGTCGATGTCTCCGAGAAGCAGCCCGATGGGCGGCATGATGATGTCGCTCACGAGCGAGCTCACGATCGCCCCGAACGCCGCACCGATGATGATGCCCACCGCCATGTCCAGCATGTTTCCGCGCATGGCGAACTCTTTGAACTCCTTGAACATCTCTCCGGCCTCCTGCGGAACAGAATCGATGAGGCGGTGCCGCCTGTCAGGCGGGCGCCGAGTCTCCGTTGACCATCCTCTCCCTCGAGCGGAGATACATGCCCTCGATCTCCGCCCGGGAGTGCTCGTAGGCGGTGTTGCAGTTGACGCAGGTCGTCACCACCGGAAAGGGTCCGTGCTCCAGGATGTCTCTGAGCTCGTCGGCCGGGAGCGCCCCCATGAAGCGCCCGAAACGCTCGCCGCTGCAGTGGCACATGAAGGCCACTCTTCGGCTTCCCAGGAACAGCGGCGAGAGCTCCTGGAACCAGTCCTGGATCAGGGACTCGGGCTCACGGCCTGCAGCCAGGCAATCGCCGATCGAGGGAAGGCCGCGGAAGGACTGCTCGACCATGGCCACGGCATCCGCCCGCGCTTCCGGCAGGCTTTGCAGCAGCAGCCCCCCGGCGCCCGCCACCGCCCCGCGGTCGTCGAGCTTGACGCTCAGCGACAAGGCCGCCGGAGTCTGCTCGGAAACCAGGTAGTAGTGGGCCAGGTCCTCCGCCAGGGTCCCGTGGCGAAGCTCCACCTGGCCGCTGAAGGGGTGCTTGGCGTCCTGGAGATGACGCGTGACCGTGAGCACGCCGTTTCCGAAGGGGCCGGCAAGGGAGAGCACCTGAGCGTCGTCGGGCGGTGGGACTGCGTCTGCGTGGAGGTAGCCCCGTACCTCCCCGAAGGCGTTGGCCTCGACCGACAGTCCCCGCACCGGGCCGGCGCTCTGCACCTGGAGCTGCACCCGGTCGGGGGCCTTCAGGCTGGAGCTCATCAGGGCGGCGGCCAGGTACCCGTGGCCGAGGAGCAGGGTCTCCAGCCGGCCCAGCTCGTGGTTGGCCCGCATCTCGCTGACCATGCGGGTGCCGTAGACGAAGGCCCCCCGCAGGCCGCCGTAGTCCAGGATGAAGTGATACAGCCTGTCCCGGGCGCTGGCCTCCAGCTGCTCCCGGAGGTCAGCCCCGAAGAGCTCTTTCTTGATCATGGTCCCCGGTCTCTCCCTCCGCCGCCTCCGGGCGGCCGACGTACAATATAGTCACCGGTCGGCGCTCCGGCTACCGCAGCGCAGCCCGGGAATGATCCGCGGAACCTGGCGCTGGTACGCCTCGTACTGGCCGCCGAACTGGTGCAGCAGGAGCCGTTCCTCGTGGAGGGAGCCGGCGAAGAAGTACACGCTGATGCACGCGAACAGGCTCAGCAGGTTCACGGTCATGGTCGGCATCAGCCACATCACCATCAGGCTGGTCGTGTACATGGGATGGCGGACATGGCGGTAGAGCCCCCTGGTTACCAGGCGCGCCTGGAAGGGGGAGCTGTCGCCCCGCAGCTGGTGCAGGCCGATGAAATCCGTGGCGTCCGTCGCCCTGATCGTCCACACCATGCCGGCAAAGGCGGCGATCTGGCCGGCGACCATGAGCCAGCGCCAGGGCGAGGGCACAGCGTAGAGGGTGCGGTCGGGCAGCCGCAGCATCATGGCCACCAGGGGCACGAGGGTGAGGACCGCGACGAGCACGAAGGCGAAGCGGTACCAGCGCCGGGCGCTGTCCCCGAACAGGCGCGCGGCCAGCCGCTTGGTTCTGAGGCTGGCCAGGGTCGTGTGCAGCCCCGCCCAGGCGGCGAAATACAGGACGATGAACAGGACGCTCACGGGGCCGGTCCTCCTTCGCGGCGATGGATGTGTACCACCCGGGCGGGAGGAAAGCCGTTGAAGTGGGTGGCGGTGGCGTAGCTGTAGGCGCCGATGTTGTCGCTGTACACCAGGTCTCCGAGCTCCAGCTCGGGGAGAGTTTCGTTCAGGGAAATGGTGTCCAGGGAGTCGCAGGTGGGCCCGTACACGGCGCACATCGACTCGGCGCCGGTCTTGAATGCCCTGAGCCGATACCGGCAGCGATCGAAAACGACGCCCGAGAAGCTCTGATACACGCCGTCGTCGAGATAGTAGCGCCGCTTTCCATCCCGGTCGGCCTTTCCGATGACCGCGGCCACGGCGGTCGCCGCGGTGGCCACCAGGAACCTGCCCGGCTCGGCGGCTATGTCGATGGCCTGCGGGAACAGCCGGTCGAGCTCCGTGCTGATCACCGCCGCGAGCTCCGAGAACGGAAGCACGCTGTCGCTGTAGGGAGCCGGAAACCCGCCGCCGATGTCCAGGACCTTCAGCCGCTCGTGTCCGTGCAGCTGCGCTTCCCTGAGGATGCCTTCGGCCACGTGGAGCGCCCTGACGTAGTTGGCCACGTTGGTGTTCTGACTGCCAACGTGGAAGCTGAGGCCCTCCACGCCCAGCCCCGCGTCCCGGGCGGCGTCGAGGAGCTCCAGGGCCTCTCCCGGGGGGGCGCCGAACTTGGACGACAGCTCCACGACGGCCCCGGTGTTGGGTACCTGGAGGCGCAGCACGAGTCCCGCGTGGGGGGCGTGCTGCGCGATCTTACGGATCTCCTCGTGATTGTCGAAGCTCACCAGCGGCTTGTAGGGGTCCAGCTCCCGCAGGGTCTTCACGGCCTTGATCGGGTTGGCGTAGATGATTCTCCCCCAGACGAACTCCTGGCGTTCCCGCTCCGGGCGGTCGCGGACGTTTTCGTATGCCAGCAGGAACTCGGGCATGGAGGCCACGTCGAAGCTGGCCCCGAGCTCGTAGAAGGTCCGGACGATAGCCGGATCGGGGTTGGCCTTCACCGCGTAGTACGCCTGGACCCGGGGCAGATGCCGGCGGAACTCGTGGTAGCTCCTGCGCAGGATCTCGTGATCCACCACGATCAGAGGGGTGCCGTATTGGCCGGCCAGTGACTGGAGAAGGAGGGGATCAGTCATGACGCCTCGTGGGCTCTCGAGGCAATCATAGGGCGGCGCCGTGGAAGCGGTCAAGGGCAAGCACTGCGTCGGGCCCGTCGTGCCCCCCTTGGGTTGGGCCCGTTGTTGACAACCGCAGATCGGCCCCTGATAATGAACCCAGGCGCGCGGGGAGGGACGCAGGATGCTGGAGCGGGTAACCCGCCGGGAGCTGGAGCGGGAAGCGGAGGACCACATCACCCTGGGCACGCTGCTCCGCCGGCAGCGGGCGGAATCCAAGAGGCTTGCCGTCCAGAGAGTTCTGGCCGGGAACCTGAGCGTCGCTCAGAAGATCGAGAAGATCCAGGCCATCGACGGCGAGGAGGACGAGCAGGGGGTGCAGCGGGTGCTGCGCGCCGCCGCCGAGCAGGCCACGCGCCAGCAGGTCTCGCGGGTTCTCCACAGCATCAAGCTGCCCAGGCCGCGGGTCTCATATCTGGCCTACCTGTTTCGAGAGCGCGGGAGGCTGCGGCAGTTCGGGCGAAAGACCCACGTCCTGGAGACACCGCTGTTCCCCCCGGGGGTCCGGGCCAATCCCGATCTGCAGGGCTTCTTCATCAAGCATCTGCAGAGCTGGGCCGGGGAGCTTTCCCCGAAGCTTGCCCTCGTGAACGAGGTTGGCTGGCTGTATCTCAGCAAGCGCCGCTACAACCTGGCTGTCCTGCTCAAGCGACTCTGCGAGCGCATCCTGGCTTTCGATTTCGTACACCTCGACTACCGGGAACGGGACCTGATCGACAGGATGCGCCGCATCGAATCTCTGTTCCTGGCTCTGCACTATCACCCGGAGTATCTCGAGGACCTGCTCGCCGCGACCCGGACGGTATACCGCAGGCAGGGCAAGGGGGAAAACCCCGATGCGGTGGCGGACCTGATCAACCGAATCCTGATGCCGGAGCTCACCCTGCCGTCTCTCTACAACGCCCTGTTGGGACTGAACATGGTCCAACAGAGGCGCCACCTCACTCTTCCCGACCTGATGCGCAAGGACCTCGGGGAGGTGGTGAGCTCCGAGGAGTTCAACTGCGACCCCGCGGTTCGCAAGCGGATGGAGCAATACATCGAGTCGACCGTGAGTGCCGTCAAGAAGCTCCACGAGCAGCTTTTCGAGGTACGCCGGCTGAACAGCTACATCGTCTACGACGAGCAGGGCCAGCCCGAAACGAGCCCGCTGCGTGGCATGTACGAGACGCCGGACGCCCGGGGCCAGAGCGACTTCGAGGCGGACCAGGGAAACGTCCTCGTGTTTGCGATCCGATTCTTGCGGAGCTTCGACAAGACCTTCTTCCCCCTTCTCAACGGGCAGGTGCTGCTGGCAGGCGTCGGGAAAGCCCAGGTCTTCTCCCGGGGCTTCTTCCAGGTGGAGTTTTCGAAGCTGCGGACCACCCTGGAGAGGCTCGAGAAGGGCTCCTTTCACTTCACCAATTTTCCCCTCAAGCGCTACCTGCAGATCAAGGAGGGCACGCTCGGCGCCGTGGGCAGCGAGGCGGACGTGGTGCAGCTGATCGACGACCAGGTCGCGACCCTGGTCGATCTCGGCAAGACCCTGTCCAGGGTCCTGAGCCTGAAGGGGCTTGGGGCCGTCCCGGGCGACGGGAGCGAGCCTCTGGAACCGATCGTTCTCCAGGGCAAGGCGTTCGCCATTCCTCATGCGGGCAGGCGGATCCAGGCCCGGTCGGTGCTCAACCAGCGGACCGTGGAGGAAGCCCTCGCCGATGCGGTCACCGTCTGCTTCTCCGCGGGGCTGTATTTTCGTGACCGCTTCATCTACTTCTATCTGGGGCGGGAGCGGAAGTACGCCGCCGAGATCGAGGCCAAGATGAGAATCCTGGAGAACCTGGTGGACCCGGGCACCCTGGGGGAGCTGCAGAGTCTGTACAGCTAGCAGCCCCGGGGGGCCAAAGCCTACAATCCCAGCAGATCCCGGGCGGTCCTGTCGAGCAGGTCGATGTTGATCGGCTTGGGGACGAAGCGGGTGTAGCGCCGGTAGTCCTGGCTGCCTCCGCGGCGTTCCGGGGGCGGCAGCAGGTAGATGATCCGCACCCGCGGCTCGATGGCCCTGCAGATCTCGTAGTACCGGGCGCATTCCTCCGCAGGCAGGCTCTCGTTGATGATCAGCAGGCGGACGTCGAACCTGCGCAGGAGATACAGGGCGTCGAAGCTCTCGCCCACCCGGGTGAAAGACAGCGTCCGCTTGAGCGAGCACTTGCTGAGCAGGCGGGTGACTTCGGGATACACGTCGATGACCACTGCCGTTTTCCGACGTTTTCCCCGCCGTCCGGCGCCGCCTCTGCTCGGCTCTTCCTCCGCCCCGGCGCTCGCCGGCCTCCGCGATCCAGCTTTCGGGCCGCCGTCTTCGGCCGGAGCCTGAAGGTTCAGAATCGCCTCGATCTTCTCGTCGAGGCTGCGGCTGCTACGGGCGATAGCCAGGGCCTTTCTGTCCAGATCGCTCGAGCGGGGCTTCTTCAGGAGCAGGCCGTAGAGCAGGTACTTGTCCGCCTCGGAGAGGTTGTTGATGTCCATGACAGCCTGTGTCCTCGAGGGTTCCCTTTGGTTTCCTAATCTCATTATTGGCAGCCGGGCCCATATCCTGTACCGGCGGGCGCGGCGTGCGACTGCAATCCGGCGGCCCCTTGACTTTTTGGCCGCCCCGGGATAGGGAAGTAACGAGGAGACTGAAGATGGATGCCGTGGACGCGATCATGACCCTTCGCAGCGTGCGCCTCTATACAGCGGAGCCGGTGGACGACCAGACCGTGCAGACCCTCCTTCGGGCAGCCATGCAGGCTCCCTCGGCCCGCAACGCTCAGCCCTGGCACTTCATCGTCATCAGCGAGCGAGCCGTATTGGACGCCATCCCGAAGTTCCACCCGTACGCTAACATGCTCTTGAACGCGCCCCTGGCCATTCTGGTCTGCGGGGACCAGGCCGTGGAGGAAGACCCGGAATACATCAACCAGGATTGCGCCGCAGCCACCCAGAACATCCTCCTGGCGGCCCACGCCCTGGGACTGGGGGCGGTGTGGCTCGGGGTGTACCCGCGCAACAAGCGGATCCAGGAGATGCGCAAGCTCCTCAACATCCCCAGCAGAATCCTCCCCGTGTCCCTGATCGCCCTGGGACACCCGGCGGAGGAGAAGATCGAAATCGACCGCTTCAAGGCCGAGCGGGTGTACTACAACACCTGGGGAGACGTGCGGATATAGTGCCTGCCGTACAGGCGGGCCGCCTCGGCTCGCAGCCTCGCCGGGCCGCTCCGACGGGCAACTCTCGCGGTCACCCACCGCCCAGGCCGACCAGCACCAGGCCCGCCACGGTCAGGCCGATTCCCAGCCCCTGTCTCCAGGTGATGACCTCGTGGAGAAAACGTACTGCAAGCAGCACCAGGAAGGCCGGATAGATCGAGGAGACGGGACCTACCAGGGACGCGGGGCCATGGCCGAAGGCCAGAAGAAACAAGAGGGCGCCGGCCAGGTGCATCAGGATGCCGAACAAGCTCGGCAGGAAGCGCCGGGAGCCCAGCGCCGGCAAGGCACGGTTGCGGCGGTCCACCAGGTAGTTGAGCCCCGAGAAGAGATTCAGAACCAGGGCCTCGAAGAAGACGTGGGAGTAGGAGCCGATGGCGTCGACCGAGACCTTGGTCAGAAAGTCCCCGGTGCCGAGGGTGAATGCGCCCACGAGTCCCCAGAGAATCCAGGAGCGGCCTCTGGCGCCGGGATCGGTCTCTCGCGGGGGTTCTTGGCGCAGGCGTCTGTTCCTTCGGGGAAGGGCGATCGTCACACCTCCGGCCAGGATCAGCGCTACGCCCAGGTATTGCCAGGCCTCGAGGCGCTCGCGGAGAAAGATGTGGCCCAGAGCGATCGTGAACACCGGGTAGCCGGCCACCACGGTGCTGGTCAGGGAAATCTGGCCCCTGGAGATGCTGTAGTAGAAGAACTGGTATAGAAAGCAGGCGCTCAGGATGACGACCCAGATCCCGAGAGGCGGCAGGTTGATCCGAAAGCCGCCCAGCAGGAGGACGGCCGGGATCCAGACGAACAGGGCGAGGAAGTTGTTTATGATGTTGTTCCACAGCGGTGGGATGGTTTCGAAACCCTTCTTCACCAGGATCGCACCGCCGGCCCACAGCAAGGCCGCGCCGAGGGCGAGGGAAAACCAGGTCATGGCGGGAGTGTAGCCCGGAGTCGGGGGAGCTGATAAGGATGCTGAGTCCGGCTGCGCATTTCTTGACGCGGGTCCCGTGAACGTGGTATGGAGTCTTATGCCAGTCCAACCCAGCCTCCCGCCGGAAGTCCTCTCGCCGGGAGTGGTCTCGCCGAAGACGGAGATCGTGCATGTCCGATGAACGGCTGACCTACCGGGCCGCCGGGGTCGATGTCGAAGCCAACAACGAGTCCAACGAGCGCATCAAGAGCCACGTGCGCCGCACCCACACCGACCGGGTTCTGACCCGGGCCGGGCTGTTCGGCGGGGCCCTGAGCCTGCGGGGAATGGAAGGCGGGCTCTCGGAGACCTGCCTGGTGGGTTCCCTGGGGTATTCCTCCGGCCCGGAGGCGGTCGCCGGTTTCGGTGGCCTAGGCGGCCCCAGCGCGGCCAGGACTCGGGCCCTGGTGAGCGAGTGCCGGCGCAAGCTGACCTCTCGCGCTCGCCCCCTGGCGTTCCTGGACTATCTGGCCGCCGAGCATCTGCACCCCCTCCAGGCCGAGGTGCTCGTCGGCGGCTTCGCCGACGCGCTCGCCGGCGAGGGGGCTGCGGGAGACCCCGTCCCCCTGATCGGGGGGGAGACGGCGGAGATGCCCTCCACCTTTCAGCGGGGCGCGTGGGAGGTCGTGGGGGCTCTCTTCGGGCTGGGGCCAGGGGGCGCAGGGCTGGGAGGCCTGTCGGGGCTGGCCCATCCCGTCCTGGTCTTCACCATGGACGGAGTCGGCACCAAGACAAGGCTGGCGGTCCAGGTCCGCAGGACCGGGACCCTGGCGCTGGACATCCTGCACCACAGCCTGAACGACATCCTCTGTCAGGGCGCCCAGGGGCTGGGAGTCCTGTTCTACGTGGGCTGTCACCGGGCGGATCCCGCCCTGGTGGAGCCGCTCCTGGCTTCCGCCGCCGAGGCATGCGGGGGACTCGGCATGGTCCTGCTGGAGTCGGCGGTCGCCGAGAAGCCCGAGCTCTACCTCCCCGGGGAGTATGACGTTTGCGCCTCCGTCGCGGGTTTCGTCGACGCGGGAGCTCTTCTCGAAGGAGCGGAGATCCGGGCGGGAGATCTTCTCCTTGGCCTCCCTTCCTCCGGGCTGCACACCAACGGGTACTCCCTGGCTCGCCGGGCACTCCTGGAGCGTGGCGGCCTGCGCCTGGGCCAGCGAATCACCGAGCTGGGGATGACCCTGGGGGAGGCGCTGCTGGAGCCGCACAGGAACTACGCCCCCGCCGTGCTGCCCCTGCTGAGGGACCCGCAGCTCGGCGGGGCCATACGCGGGGTGGCCCACATCACCGGCGGAGGGCTCCCGGACAACCTCGTGCGCATTCTTCCCCCGGGGCTGGGAGCCGACGTGCGGCTTTCCACCTGGAGGCCGCCGCCGCTGTTTCGGCTCATCCAGGAGCGCGGCAGCATCCCGGAAACCGAACCGGAGGCCAGGGGGATGTACGAATCCTTCAACATGGGTATCGGCCTCGTGCTCGTGGTGGACGCCTCGCGTTGCGGGGAGGTCCAGGGGCGCCTCGAGGCAGCCGGAGAGCGCTCCGTGATCATCGGACAGGCCCGCAAGCTCCCTTCCGGATCGCCGCCGCGCGGCCAGCGCCGGGTGCGATTGATCCCATGAGCTGGCTCATCGAGGTGGCTCTCCTGCCCGGCATCCCCGATGCGGCCGGCCGCAGCACCGAGCAGAAGATCCGGACCCACCTCGGGATTCCCGTGAAGCGGGTGGAGGTGCGCCGGCTCTATCGGATCACCGGTGGGGTCGGGGAGCAGGAGGCGCGGCTGGCGGCCCGGGAGCTGTTCTCCGATCCAGTGATCCAGCGCTACTCCATGAAGCAGGTGCTGGAGGCGGAGCCCTTCGCTTACTCCCTGGTGGTGTGCTACCGCCCCGGGGTCACCGACAACGAGGGGCGGACCGCCACGGCTGCCCTGGCGGACCTGCTGGACCGGCCGCCGGACTGGACCGCGGGGGTGGCCACTGCCACCCAGTACCTTCTGCACGGCGTGAGCGCCGAACAGGCGCAGCGGATAGCACGGGAGCTTCTCGCCAACGACCTGATCGAAAGCCAGGAGCTCCAGAGCTACCAGGAGTGGCGCGAGGCAGGCACCCGCCTGCCCCTCGGGCTCCCGGTGGAGGCCCGGGAGGGGCCGGGGACCCCCGCGGCGCCGGCCGCGCCCCCGGTGTCGGTGGCTGACATAGATCTCGAGGTCGACGACGGCAGGCTCCTGGAAATCAGCCGGGAGAGGATACTGGCCCTGAACCTCGAGGAGATGAAGGCCATCCGGGACTACTTCCGCAGCGAGGCGGTTCGCCGGGCGCGGGCCCGGGTCGGCCTCGGGCCCAGGCCCACCGACGTCGAGCTCGAGGCCCTGGCGCAGACCTGGTCCGAGCACTGCCACCACAAGGTGTTCAACGGCAGGATCGAGTACACCGGCCCCGACGGTCGCTCCCGGACGATCGGCTCCCTGTTCGACAGCTACATCCGCCGGGTCACCGATGAGCTCGAAGCTCCCTGGCTGCTGTCGGTGTTTCGGGACAACGCGGGGGTCATTCGCTTCAACGACCGCCTGGCCCTGGTGTACAAGGTGGAGACCCACAACAGCCCCAGCGCCCTGGATCCCTACGGCGGGGCCATGACCGGGATCGTCGGGGTCAACCGGGACCCCTTCGGCACCGGCAGAGGGGCACGCCTGGTGGCCAACGTCTGGGGCTACTGTCTCGGGGACCCGTTCATGGAAGGACAGCTGCCGCGGGGCCTCCTGCACCCGCGGCGTATTCGCGACGGGGTGCACCGCGGCGTGATCGAAGGAGGCAACCAGAGCGGGATCCCCTACGCCCGGGGCTGGGAGCTGTTCGACGGGCGTTTCATGGGCAAGCCGCTGGTGTTCTGCGGAACTCTCGGCGAGATGCCCCTGGAGATCGGGGGACGCCCGTCCACGGAGAAGCGGGCCGAGAGCGGCGACGCGGTGGTGATGGTCGGCGGCCGGGTCGGCAAGGATGGGATTCACGGGGCGACTTTCTCTTCCGAGGAGCTGCACTCGGGCTCCCCGGTTCAGGCGGTGCAGATCGGCGACCCGATCACCCAGAAGCGCATGACGGACATGCTGCTGGAGGCCCGCGATCGGCTCCTGTACCGCACCCTGACCGACAACGGCGCCGGGGGCCTGAGCTCCTCGGTGGGGGAGATGGCCCTCCTGTCCGGGGGCTGTGAGATCGACCTGGCCCGGGTCCCCCTCAAGTACGCCGGGCTCCTGCCCTGGGAGATCCTGGTATCGGAAGCCCAGGAGCGGATGACCCTCGCGATACCCCCGGAGGATCTGGCCGAATACACGGAGCTGTCGGCCCGCCGCGGGGTGGAGTCCAGCGAGTTGGGGCGATTCACCGACAGCGGCTATTTCCACGTGCGCTACGGCGAGCGAACCGTCGCCTACCTGGAACTGGAGTTCCTGCATCACGGCGATCCCGCCTATCACCTGGAGGCGACCTTCAGTCCCCGGGCCTTCGAGGAGCCCAGGGTGCAGGTGGACGGGCGCGGCGCCGGTGCGGTCGGAGGCCACGACGGGCTGCTGGTGGCCATGCTCAAGCGCCTGAACCTGGCCTCCTGCGAGGCCAAGGCCCGGCAGTACGATCACGAGGTTCAGGGCCGCAGCATCGTCAAGCCCTTCGGGGGCCGGCGCTTCGACGTGCCCACGGACGCCACGGTGCTGCAGGCCGAGTACGGGGGCAGCGAGGGGATCGTGCTCGCCGAGGGCGTCAATCCCTTCTACTCGGATCTCGACACCTACTGGATGGCCGCCTCGGTGGTGGATCTGGCGGTGCGCCGGGTTGTCAGCGCCGGGGGGGATCCCGACTTCATCGCCGCTTTGGACAACTTCTGCTGGCCCAACGTGGTCAAGAACGAGATGCCCGAGCGCAGTCACAAGCTCGCCCAGCTCGTGCGGGCCTGCGAGGGCCTGTACGATCACTGTCGGGCCTACCGCGTGCCCCTGATCTCGGGCAAGGACAGCATGTCCAACGACTGCACCCTGACCGATCCGCCGATCTCGGTGCCCCCGACCCTGCTGGTCTCGGTGCTCGGACGCATCGATGAGCTGAGCCGGGCAGTCACCCCGGACCTGAAGGCCCCGGGGGATCTGCTGTACATCCTCGGGGAAACCGGCGATGAGCTGGGAGCCTCGGAGCTGTACCGCTGCTACGGGGAGCTTACCCGGGGCGCGGCGTACGTGGGGGGGCAGGTCCCCCGGGTCGACGCCCCCAGAGCGCTGTCCATGTACCGGGCGCTCCACGAGGCGATCCGCCGCGGCCTGGTGCGCTCCTGTCAGACCCCCGCTCTGGGCGGCCTGGCGCTGGCCCTGGCTCGCAAGTGCTTTGGCGGGGAGCTGGGGGCGGACGTGGAGCTCCGGCCGGTACCGGGTCCTGCAGGCAGCGACCTCTCTTTGCTGTATTCCGAGAGCAACAGCCGCTTCGTGATCAGCGTGGCTCCGGAAGCTGCCCGGGAGCTCGAGGGCTGTCTCGAGGGGCATGCGTTCGCCCGTATCGGGGAAGTGCGTCCGGACCCGGTGCTGCGCATCCGCGGGCGCAGCGGCGGTACCCTGGTCGAGCAGCCCCTGGAGCCGCTGAAAGCGGCGTGGAAGGAGACCCTCGGTGATCTCTGAGCAGGGCAGTCCCGGACAGGAAAGGGGCCGGTACGGCCGGGGGGGCAAACCCCGAGTCCTGGTGATCACCGGGGACGGGCTGAACTGCGAGCAGGAGACGGCCCGGGCCTTCGTCCTGGCCGGCGGGGAGCCGGAGCTCGTGCACATCTCCG
>Ga0068714_10003486_pt1 | contig 18602 bp, 17 predicted proteins | sample MTBNYHSulfiMetaG_FD_62988 | JGI IMG/M metagenome (GOLD analysis project Ga0068714, IMG submission 62988) | Enrichment culture microbial communities from rom New York Harbor, USA that are MTBE-degrading - MTBE-NYH (New York Harbor Sulfidogenic)... | ecosystem: Environmental > Aquatic > Marine >... | reverse complement strand
ATGTACGTGGCGGTCGACGAGGCCAAGGCCACGGCCGATCAGACGGCCGGGTTGGAATTTGGCCCGGAACTGGCAGAGTTCAAGGAGGAATTTGAAGCGGCCAAGACCAAGGAGGCCAAAATGGCCAGGGATGCCGACCAGTTGGATCTGATCTTCGAGTTAAAGGAGCATCAGGATCTGGGTAACTCTTATGCATCCAAGTGGATCGAGGCCGCCACCAAAAGACTCGCCACCGGAACCGCCAGGGAGCTGGCCCGGCAGGCCTGCCGGACCGACTGGACCTCGTGGTGGTTCACCGAGGGGGATCCCTGGTGGGTTCACGGCGGTAACAATCAGGAGGAGTCATGAGCAGATTACTTAAAGCGATCGGGTTGGCCGCCCTGGTGGTTCTTTTCACCATCCCCCGGGCCGAGGCGGCCTTTTTCAACCTGGCCAGCGGAGAGCGGCGGCCGGTGGAGCTGAACTCCCAGACCATCGTCGACCTGGCCGAGAAGCTCAAGCCGGCCGTGGTCAACATCGACACCGAGGCCACGGTCTCCACCAGTCCCTTCGGGTCCCGGGAAATGCCCCGCGACTTCAAGGACTTTTTCGAGCGGTTCTTCGGCCAGATGCCGGAGCAGAAGCAGCGCCGCCAGGGAACCGGTTCCGGATTTCTCATCACCCCTGACGGCTATATCGTGACCAACAACCACGTGGTCGAGGACGCGGACCGGATAACCGTCCGGACCCTGGACAAGAAGATCTACGAGGCCAAGGTCATCGGCCGCGACCCCAAGACCGACGTGGCCTTGATCAAGGTCGAGGCCAAGGACCTGCCCCACGTGACCATGGGCGACTCGGACAAGCTTAGGGTCGGGGAGTGGGTCTTGGCCATCGGCAACCCCTTTGGGCTCGACTTCACGGTGACGGCCGGGATCGTCTCGGCCAAGGGGCGGGTGATCGGGGCCGGGCCCTACGACGACTTCATCCAGACCGACGCGGCCATCAACTTCGGCAACTCCGGCGGGCCGCTCTTTGACTTCGAGGGCAACGTGGTGGGGATGAACACGGCCATCATCGCCCGGGGCCAGGGGATCGGGTTCGCCGTTCCGGTCAACGTCATCAAGGATATCGTCGGCCAGCTCAAGGATACCGGGAAGGTGGTCCGGGCCGAGCTGGGGGTCTTGATCCAGCCGGTGACCAAGGAGCTGGCCGAGTCCTTCGGCCTCAAGGAGGCCAAGGGAGCCCTTATCAGCCAGGTCATGCCCGACTCGCCGGCCGAGAGGGCGGGGCTCCGGCAGGGCGACATCATCGTCGAGTTCAACGGCAAGGTGGTGGACGAGTTCCACGACCTGCCCAAGATGGTCAACGTCCAGCCGGTGGGCTCCAAGGCCAAGATCAAGATCATCCGGGACGGGGAGGCCAAGACCGTCGAGGTGGTCCTGGGCGAGCAGAAGGAAAGAACGGCCGGGGTGACCACCGATGAGGAAGGCAAGACCGCGGAGACCCCCAAGCTGGGGATCAAGATCCAGAACATCACCCCCGACATCGCCGAGGGGCTGGGACTGGAGGCCCAGGAAGGGGTGGTCATAACCGAGGTCGCCTCCGACTCCCCGGCTCAGAAGGCCGGGTTGCGCCAGGGGGACGTGGTCTTGGAGGTCAACCGCAAGCCGGTCAAGGAGACCTCCCAGTTCGCCGAGGCGGTCAAGGAGGCCAAGACCGACAAGCCCCTCCTTCTCCTGGTCCAGAGGGGCAAGAACACTCTCTACGTCCCGGTCAAGTGGGAGACCGAGTAGCCCGGGAAGGGAAGGGAGTAAGACCCTGAAGCGGGGCGGCCCATTTTATGGGCCGCCCCGAATTAATTTCCCGGCCACGGCCGCGGCCTTAACCCCGTCCCCTTCCCCCCGGCCAGGTCAAGGTCCTGACCTCCAACCGGTTCCGGTTTGCTCATTGACAAGACCGGCGGCCTTTGCTACCAGTTAACAGGATCAATTCTTCCGCCCAGTTACCCTATCCATGCCCGTCAGACCGCCGACCATGGGAGAGGGGTCGAGGTAAGAATCCCATGAAACGAGCCTGCTACGGGGTCCTGATACTGGCCGTCCTGGTTCTGGTCGGCTGCTCCTCCGGTCCGCGACAGCCCCTGGAGATTCTCAACGCCTCCTTAAAGGACGTCCCCAGCTACTCCATCATCCTCGACGACATGAGGGAGGAAGGCAACTTCTTCAAGAAGTACTTCCACAAGTACCAAGTCCTCCGGGAGGGCCCGGCGGGCGGTGAGAAGCAGGAGGAGGGGCTGAAGACCGCCGCCACCGACTGGATGGAGGTCCCCAAAGGCTGGTACCAGCAGAACCTGCCCTTTCTGGGGATGGTTATCTTCTCCAAGAAGGAGGGCAAGGTCGATCAGACGGCCATGCCGCCGGGCTACCAGTACGTGGGGAACCCCCGTTACGGCTCCTGGGCCACCGACTCGCGGGGCAACTCCTTCTGGGCCTTTTACGGCCAGTACGCCCTCCTCTCCTCCCTCCTGGGCGGGCGGCCCATCTACCGGGACCACTACCGGGAGTACAACGACTACCGCTCCCGGGGACAGACCTACTACGGGCCCGTCACCGGCGGAACCAGGCAGTACGGCACCGGCGGGAGCGTGACCAGGCAGCAGAAGCCGGACTTCTTCTCCCGGCGGATGAGCCAGGAGAGGGTCCGGAAGTCCTCCTTCGGCCAGAAGGTCAACAACCGGATCGGCCGAACCCGGACCGGCGTCCGGGGCAGAAGCGGAGGGGTGGGTAAGTAGCCATGACCGTGGACAACATCCTGACCGCCTTCTGCCTCCTGGCCGGCTTCTTCGTCGTCTTTTTCATCGGCAAGCTGGTCAACGACCTTCTCCACCGGGAGTACAAGCTCAACTATGAGCTGGTGGAGCGGGACAACCCGGCCCTGGCCGTGGCCGTGGTGGGCTACTACGGCGGCCTGGTTCTGGCCGTTGGCGGAGCCCTGGTGGGCCCCGGGATCGACTTGGTCGACTCCCTGGTGGCCCTGGGGATCTACGGTTTTCTGGCCATCATCCTTCTCAACCTGTCCTGGTTCGTCTGCGACAAGCTGATCTTAAACCGGTTCAAGGTCAGCGAGGAGCTGATCCGGGACCAGAACGTGGGCACCGGGGCCGTCTCGGCCGGGGTCAGCCTGGCCAACGGGTTCATCCTTTTCGGGGCCATCCAGGGCGAGGGCGGGGGGATCGTCACCGCCCTGGTCTTCTGGGCCCTGGGCCAGGTGATGCTGGTCCTGGCCTCCCTGGTCTACAACCGGATCACCCCCTACGACATCCACCTTCAGATCGAGAAGGACAACGTGGCCGCCGGGGTGGGCTTCGCCGGGGCGCTTACGGGGATGGGGGCGGTCATCGGCCTGGCCGGCCAGGCCGACTTCGTCTCCTGGGGGGAGAACCTGCCCGACTACCTGGGCTTCGCCCTCCTGGGCCTGGTCCTCCTGCCGGTGGTCCGCTTTCTCACCGACCGGCTTCTCCTGCCCGGGGTCAAGCTGACCGACGAGATCGCCAACCAGGAGAAGCCCAACCTGGGGGCGGCCCTGATCGAGGCCTTTGCCTACGTTTCGGCGGCGTTCGTGGTGTATTGGTGTGTCTAAAAAAAGCTTCAAAGCCTCTCCTTGAACCCAACTAGATGTTTTGAAACAGCTTCTTGGTCAAGAGCCTCCTGCCTGAACCATGACTCGTAAGAATAAGGCGGTCGGGGCCCGGCCCAGGCGGTCCCGGGTGGGTCTCATCCTCAAGGTGGCCATCTTCGCCACCGGCTGCGCCGGGATCGTGGCCGAGTTCGTCCTCTCCACCCTGGCCACCTACCTTCTCGGCGACGCGGTCTTTCAGTGGACCGTGGTCATGAGCCTGATGCTCTTTGCCATGGGCCTGGGCAGCAGGTTCAGCCGGAGGTTCGGCCGGAACCTCCTGGATGCCTTCATCCTGATCGAGTTCACCCTGTCCCTGCTGTGCGCCTCCTCCTCGGTGATCGCCTACGGCCTGGCCGGCCGGGTGGCCAACCTCAACCTCCTCATCTACTCCCTGGCCCTGGGGATCGGCCTTTTGATCGGGCTGGAGATCCCCCTGGTGACCAGGATCAACCAGGCCTACGAGGAGCTCAAGACCAACATCGCCGGGGTGATGGAAAAGGACTACTACGGGGCCCTGCTGGGCGGTCTGTTCTTCGCCTTCTTCGCCCTGCCCAGGCTGGGCCTGACCTACACCCCGATCATCCTGGGGGCGATCAACTTCCTGGTGGCCTCCCTGCTCCTGGTCCTGTTCCACCGGCTGGTGAGGTTCAGGCTGACCACCGCCGTGGCCTGCCTCCTCTCGACCGCGGCCCTGATCGCCCTGGCCTTCCTGGCCGAGCCGATCGTCATGCACGGCGAGCAGAGCCGCTACCGGGACAAGGTGGTCCTGGTCAAGCAGACCGCCTACCAGAAGATCGTGATCACCCAATGGCGGGACGATTACTGGCTCTTCATCAACGATCAGGAGCAGTTCAGCACCCTGGACGAGGAGAGGTACCACGAGCCCCTGGTCCACCCGGCCTTAAGCCTGGCCGCGGACAAAGGCCGGGTCCTGATCCTCGGCGGCGGGGACGGGCTGGCCTTGCGGGAGGTCCTCAAGCACCCGGGGGTGGAGGCGGTGGTCCTGGTGGACCTGGACCCGGCCATGACCACCCTGGCGGCCGAGCTGCCGGTCCTCAAAGACATCAACCGGGGCTCCATGAGCGACCGGCGGGTGAGGGTGGTCAACCAGGACGCGGCCGCCTTCCTGGAGGGTGACGACGGCCTTTACGGGACGGTGATCATCGATCTGCCGGACCCTGACTCCAGCGACCTGATGCACCTCTACTCGGAGGGCTTCTACCGGCTGGTCAAGAGCCATCTGGCCCCCGGGGGGGTGATGGTCACCCAGGCGGCCAGCCCCTTTTTCGCTCCCAAGGCCTTTCTGTGCATCCTCAAAACCATCCAGGCGGCCGGGCTGACCTGTCTGCCCTATCACAACCAGGTTCCGACCATGGGCGAGTGGGGTTTCGTCCTGGGGGTCCGGGCCGAGGAGATGAACCCGCCGGAGCTCAAAAGACGGGTCTTAAGCCTGGACTTCTGGGGCCTGGAGACCAGGTTCCTGAACCCGGAGGCGATGATCTCCATGGTCCACTTCGGCAAGGGGGTCCTGGAGCCGGAGGAGCTGGCCAAGGTCCAGGTCAACACCAGCCTGAAGCCGGTCCTTTTCAAGTACTATCGGCAGGGGAAGTGGGAGGCCTATTAAAAGCCTCCCCTCGGGCCTGATCTCCGCGTCAGGCTCGAAGCGCAATCCTCGAAATATTATCTATATTCCTCCGGTTGCGCTTCTTCGCCTTCCTTGATCTCAAACCCGATTGAAGGCTTTTAAACGACTTTCAGGAGCCGTTTCCCGAGGGATGTTGGGTTACGCTTCGCTAACCCAACCTATACCTGAGTCGATGATTGAGTTGGCGATGTCAGGGGTGTGACCCTGACATCACCTTGAACCTGGTTAACTGATTGGAATAGCTTCTTAATGCCCTCTTCCCAACGGGTCGCGAGGGGCCGGGAGGGGTTTCGCCGCCAGGTTCAGCCCTCCCGGGGGAGGATGTTGGTGAACTGGTACTCCTCCACCGGGCGGCCCAGGAAGGCCTCGAAGTCCTCCTCCCCCCACTGCTCCAAGGTCAGGTAGGTCTCCCCCTCGTCGTCCTCGTAGGACCAGCTGAGGAGGGGCTGCCCCGGTCTCTGGCCGTCCTTGAGAAAGTGGCCCCCGGCCATCTCCTCCAGGTAGAAGGTCCTGCCCTCCAGGGTCAGCTCCCGGGGCGGATCCCCTTTTTCCAGGATGTGCTCCTTGAGCCCGGCCTCCAGGCGGTTGAAGGGTATCTTCCGGTTGAGGGACCAATCCTCCTCGTCGTCCGACTCCAGCTCCAGAAAGACCGCGTCGTCGCCGCTGACCAGCCGCCACTCGTGGGAGAGATCGCCCTCGCCCCAGTCATAGGTGTTGCGGGCGGTCACCTCCCAGGTCTTGAGGTCAAAGTCCACCAGGTAGCCCGGCTCCAGCTTGGCCAACGTAAGGTCGCTCACCGGATCCGGCTGGTTCTTCTTGCCCGATCTGAACCGGTCCAGGATTCCCATCTCCGCTCCAATTTACCTGCCCGGGCCGCGCCGGTCCGGAAAGGCCCCTAGGCGATGCCCATCTTGGCCTTCAGCTCCTCCAGGCTCTTGGAGGCCGGAGCGCTGGAGCCTTTAGTCAGGGCGGCGTTGATCTCATCGTCGACGCTGGTCTCCACCGCGGCGATCTCGCCGTAGGCCTGGGCCAGGGACTCATCCTCCTCCACCTTGGCCTTCATCTTCTCCAGCATGGCGATGGTCCCCGAGGCGTCCACCCTGGCCAGCTGCTGGTTGATCTTCCTGGTGGCGGTCGCGGTCTTGGACCGGGCCTTGAGGATCAGGAGGTCGTTCTCGTAGGTGGTGATGGTCGACTTGATCTTGTTGACGTTGGCCTGGAGCTGGTTGCCCATGTTCTCGTGGCGGGTGGCCTCCTCGGACAGGCGGATGGCCTCGGCCGCGGCCGACTCCTTCTTGGCCAAGGCTTCGCTGGCCAGCCTCTCGGCCTCGGCCTGGTCGATCTCGCCGGCCTGCATCTTCTGGAGGATGGTCATGGCCTTCCGCTCGTAGTCGGCGGCCAGCTTCTTCCTGTTCTCGGCCTCCCGCCTGGTTCTCAGGCCCATGCCCTTGACCTCGGCCAGGCTGGTCATGGCCGCCTGAAGATCATCTTTAAGATCCCTGATCCCCTGCTCGGTCATCTTGATGGGGTCCTCGAACTTATCCAGGACGGCGTGGGCCTCGGCCTGGGTGACCTTGAAGAATCGTTTGAAGATCGACATCTAAAATCCTCCCTGGGAGCGGGCGGGGGCCCAGGCGGCCGGCCCTTGGTCTCCCCGATGGCGTTCGAGTCTACCTGGTCACGTAGCCCAGGAGCTCGGAGCTGTACTCGGCCAGGGCCATGCCCAGGGCCTGGATGGAGCCTTCCAGCTCGTTGCGGTCCAGGTTCTCCAACTGGAGGGTGTCCCGGAAGATGATCCGCCGGCCCTCCTCATCCAGAACAAAGGCCCCATGGACCAGGCTCCGGTTCATCTGGAGGAGGCGCCGGAACAGGTCGCCCGGTTGGGCCGGAACCTCCATGATGACCTGCTCCAAAATGACGATGGGCTCCTCGCAGTCGATGACCAGGTTCTTGATCCCGTCCTCCTCGCTCTCGACGACGACCAGCTGCTCGGCCGGGTCCTGGTCGATGATGGGCAGCTCCATCTCCAGGAGGTACTGCTTGACCAGCTCGAATTTTTCCGACATCCGGGCCTCCTTACCCTAACGGGAGACTGGGGCGAAGCCTTCTCTGGAGCCCGTCCCGGGCCCTGAAGGCTTCCGTCCCGAAGCGATGCACACTAAAAACCCGGCTCCGGTCAGCCCGACCGGGGCCGCTGGGAAAAGACTACCACAAGCCGGCCCTCCGGCCCAGCCGGTAATGGGCCTCCCTGTTCCCGGCCGGCTCCTTGTGCCCGGTTCCCTTAAAAGATATCCTGGGACCATGCGCTACGAGGGTCCCATCTACCGTCCTCCCTCGGAGGCCTCCTCCCTCCTGGTCCAGGCCACGGTGGGCTGCCCCCACAACAAGTGCTCCTTCTGCCTGATCTACAAGAAGGGGCCGGCCTACCGGGTCAGGCCGATGGAGGAGATCAAGGCCGACCTGGACCAGGCCGCGGCCGAGTATGGAGGGTTGGTCAGGACCCTCTTTCTCCCGGCCGGGAACACCATCGCCATGCCCACGGTCGAGCTGGCCGAGGTCTGCGCCCACGCCCGGCGGGTCCTGCCCTTGCTTACCCGGATCACGGTCTACGGCTCCTCCCAGTACATCGACCGGAAGTCCCTGGCCGAGCTGAAGGAGCTGAGAGCGGCCGGCTTGAGCCGGCTCCACGTCGGCCTGGAGTCGGGCGAGGCCCGGGTCCTGGCCAGGGCCAAGAAGGGGACCGACCCCCAGGAGCAGGTCCGGGCCGGGCGGAAGACCCTGGCCGCCGGGCTGGAGCTGTCGCTCTACGTTCTCCTGGGTTTGGGCGGCCGGGAGCTCTCCCGGGAGCACGCCCGGGCCACGGCCGAGGTCCTCAACCAGATCGGGGCGCCCCACTTCGTCCGCCTCCGGACCCTGGTCCCCAAGATCAACACCCTCCTTCTCCACCAGCTCAAAAAGGGCCGCTTCCAGATGCTTGGCCCCCACGGGGTCCTGGCCGAGACCAGGCTCCTCCTGGAGAACCTGGAGGCCGAGACCGAGCTGACCTCGGACCACTACTCCAACTACCTCGACCTAAAGGGCCGGCTGCCCCGGGACAGGCTCAAGCTCCTGGACCAGGTCGACCGGGCCCTGGCCAGGCCCGAGTCCTCCTTCCGGGAGATCTTCATCGGGACCCAGTAACATGCCCCCCCGGCAGAAGCACACCTACGCCTATCGCATCGACCGCCAGGGGCGGTGGAGCTGCGAGGGCCGGGCGGTGGTCGACCCGGAGCTGTTCAGGCTCCTCTCCCGGTCCCTGGGCCGGGACGAGAAGGGCCGCTTCTGGGTCCGCTGCCAGGGGGAGGTCCATCCGGTGGAGGTGGAGGACGCCCCCTTGGTGGCCGTGGGCCTTGAGGCCCAGAGCGGACCCCGGGGAAAGCTCAAAAAGGTTCGCCTGGTCCTGGCCGACGGCCGAAGATGCGGGCTGAGCCGAAACTTGACCGTTTCGGTCGATAATGTATTGTACGTCGAGCTGAAAAGGCCCAGGCTCAAGGTCAAACTGGCCAGGCAGCCCTTCTACGAGCTGACGAGGTACCTCGAGGAGGATGAGGCGGGCTACTACATTGAGGTCGGCGGGGCGCGGTATTACATCCGGCCGGAGAGAGGTTGAGAGGTGAGGGGCAAGGTTATAACCGGACCCGGGGGAGAGGCCCCCTCGGGGATGAAGTGCACCCGCTGCAAGGAGCCGGCCGAGATCAGGCTCCCCAGCCACAACGCCAAGTTCTGCGACGCCTGCTTCGAGAAATTTTTCCAGGCCGGGGTGGAGAGAGGCCTGAAGATGGTCGGCTTCCCCCGGGAGACCCCGGTGGCGGTGGCCGTGAGCGGGGGCAAGGACTCCCTGGCCCTGTGGGACGTTCTGTCCCGGCTGGGGGTCCGGGTCCTGGGGATCCACCTCGACCTGGGCTTAGGCGACTTCTCCGCCGCTTCCCGTCAAGCGGTGGAGGGATTGGCCTCGGAAAGGGGCCTGGAGTTCAGGATCTTCAGCCTCAAGGAGGCCTTCGGCCACGAGATCCCGGAGGTGGCCCGGGCCACCAGGCTGGAGACCTGCTCGGTCTGCGGGACCCTCAAGCGCTCGGTCCTCAACCGGCTGGCCGTGGACCTGGGCTACCCGGCCCTGGCCACGGGCCACCATCTGGACGACGAGGCCGGGCGGCTGGCGGGCAACCTGATCCGCCACAAGACCCAGTACCTGGACAAGTTCTACCCCTATCTGCCCTCGGTCCACCCCAACCAGGCGGCCCGGATCAAGCCCCTTTTCCGCCTGGATCAGGACGAGATCAGGGCCTACTGCCGGATCAGGGGAATCCGCCCGGCCGAGGGCGAGGGCTGCCCCTTCTCCAAGGGGGCCACCAGCCATTACTTCCAGGAGGCCATGGCCTTCCTGGAAGGCAGGATGCCGGGGACCAAAAGGGATTTCCTGTTCACCTTCCTCAAGGGCCGCCGGCCCCCCACCGAGGCCACCTTCCAGACCTGCTCCTCCTGCGGCCAGCCCACTTACGGCCAGCTTTGCGGAGTCTGCCGGCTCAAGGCCAGGCTTTCCCAACGGGCTGCCCGGGGTACTTCCTGATCGCTCATGAAAAAACCGGGTTACGGTACGGAGGCTAGCTTATGGTCGCCCGTGGGTCAGGGCCGGAGTTGGGTGTTGACTCGCCTTCGGCGGTGTTGCATTCTAACTCGGGTGGAGGTTGACAGGACCAAGGCGCGGCTCCTCTCCTGATAACCCCTTCCTGACGGCGGCTACCGGCTTTGCCGGACAAGTCTTTAAGACAGCTCTGACGGGAATTGATAGTGTGGAGGTATGGCATGTCGTTTCAAGTGGTTAACCACCCGCTGGTCCAGCACAAGCTCGGCATCTTGAGGGCCGTCAAGACCAAGACCGGTCTTTTCCGGGACGTGACCAGGGAGCTGACCAACCTCCTGACCTACGAGGCCACTAGGTTCATGGAGACCGAGGAGCGGACCGTGGAGGGCTGGGCCGGGCCGGTCAAAATCGCCAAGGTCAGGGGCAAGAAGGTGGCCGTGGCCCCCATCCTCCGGGCCGGGATAGGCATGCTCCAGGGGGTCCTGGACCTGATCCCCTCGGCCCGGGTCAACGTGGTCGGCCTTTACCGCAACGAGGAGACGGCCGAGCCGGTGACCTACTACCAGAAGTTCTGCAACGACATCGACCAGAGGACGACTATCGTCCTGGACCCCATGCTGGCCACGGGCGGGTCCATGGTGGCCGCGGCGGACATGCTCAAGGCGGCCGGCTGCCAGGATATCAAGGCCATCGTCATCGTGGCCGCGCCGGAAGGGGTCAAGGCCATGGAAAAGGCCCACCCGGACGTGGAGATCTGGGGGGCGGCCCTGGACGACCGCCTCAACGAGATCTTCTACATCCTCCCTGGGCTGGGCGACGCCGGAGACCGGATCTTCGGGACCAAATAGGCCGGTCACCCAGCCTGCCCTCATCTTCCTTCCCCGGACCAAGGGAGGGCCTTGGGCGGCCGGCCCGGGCTCCGGCGGAGCAATCTCCGGGGGTCCCCGGGCCGGCCGCCGGGGCCGGGGAAAGAACCTTTTCCCGGGGAGACTTATGGCCCTCTCCTAAGGCTTGACAGGAACCCGGAGTGGTGCTATCCGGGAACCTGAGGTGGGCAGGCAGCTTTTTGGGTTTTATTTAACTTGATGAGCAACAAAACTGGATAATAATTACGAAATTATGATTTTTTTAGGTTAATAGTTGCGAAAAGGGAGGCTTTCCGTGACAGAGAGGATAGTCAACTTCGGCCCCGGACCGGCCGCCATCCCCCTGCCGGTGTTGGAGAAGGTCAAGGACGAGCTGCTGAGCTACCGGGGCAGCGGCATGTCGGTCCTGGAGATCAGCCACCGCTCCAAGTGGTTCGACGAGATCATTCAGACGGCCGTGGCCAGGCTCAAGAGGCTGATGGGGCTGGGAGACGACTTCCAGGTTCTGTTCATCCAGGGCGGGGCCTCGATGCAGTTCGCCATGGTCCCCTTGAACCTTTGCGGCGGCAAGAGGCCGGCCTACATCAACACCGGGACCTGGTCCACCAAGGCCATCGCCGAGGCCGAGATCCAGGGGACCAGGCCCCTCGTCGTGGCCTCCTCCGAGGACCGCAACTTCGCCTATATCCCCCGGGACTACCAGGTCCCGGCGGAGGCCGCCTACCTTCACCTGACCTCCAACAACACCATCAAGGGAACCCAGTTCAAGACCTTCCCCCAGGCGCCGGTGCCCCTGGTGGCCGACATGTCCTCGGACATCCTCTCCCGGCCCTTTGACCCGGCCCCCTTCGGCTTCATCTACGCCGGGGCCCAGAAGAACCTGGGGCCGGCGGGGGTGGTGGTGGCCGTCATCCGCAAGGACATGCTCTCCCGGACCCCGGACAACCTCCCGACCATGCTCCGCTACACCACCTACGCGGCCAAGAACTCCCTCTACAACACTCCTCCCTGCTTCACCATCTACATCATCGGCCTGGTCCTGGAATGGCTGGAGGAGGAGATGGGGGGGCTCGAGAAGGTGGAAGCCCAGAACCAGGCCAAGGCCAAGCTCCTCTACCAGGCCCTGGACGACTCGGGCGGGTTCTACCGGCCCACGGCCGACAAGGACTCCCGGTCCCTGATGAACGTCACCTTCCGCCTGGCCGACGAGGACCTGGAGGCGGGCTTCGTGGCCCAGGCCCTGGAGAACGGCCTGGGCGGGCTAAAGGGGCACAAGTCGGTGGGCGGCTGCCGGGCCTCCATCTACAACGCCCTTTCCCTGGAGGAGGTCAAGGCCCTGGTGGAGTTCATGACCGAGTTTGCCCGCCGGAAAGGCTAACCCGGTCGTGAAATATCCGGGCAAGGCCGGAAATCCAGGGTAATTGACAAGACCCCCACGGAGGGAGAGGAAGATGAAGGTACTGGTGGCCGACCCCATGGACCAAGCCGGGGTGGAGATCCTGACCCGGGCCGGGCTCACGGCCGAGGTCAGGACCGGGCTCAAGCCGGAGGAGCTAAAGGAGATCATCGGCCTCTACGCCGGCCTGATCGTCCGCTCGGCGACCAAGGTCACCCCGGACCTGGTGGCCGCGGCCAAGAACCTCAAGGTGGTGGCCCGGGCCGGAACCGGGGTGGACAACATCGACCTCCCGGCCTGCACCGGGAAGGGGATCGTGGTCATGAACACCCCGGGCCAGAACTCCAACGCCGCGGCCGAGCTGACCATCGGCCTGATGCTGGCCCTGTCGCGCTACATCCCCCAGGGGACGGCCTCCCTGAAGGCCTGCCAGTGGGAGAAGAAAAAGCTCATGGGCCGGGAGGTGGGCGGCAAGACCCTGGGGGTGGTCGGGATCGGGGCCATCGGGGCCATCGTGGCCAAGCTCGCCCAGGGGTTGAGAATGAAGGTCATCGCCTTCGACCCTTACGCCACCGCGGAGCAGGCCCAGGCCTTGGGGGCGGAGTACCTGACCGACCTGGACGAGCTGCTCTCCCGCTCCGACTACCTAACCCTCCATGTCCCCAGGACCGACCAGACGGCCATGCTCATCAACCAGGAGCGGATCGCCAAAATGAAGGACGGGGCCTTTCTGATCTGCGCCGCCCGGGGGGGGATCGTCGACGAGGAGGCCCTCTACCAGGCCCTGGAGTCGGGCAAGCTGGCCGGGGCGGCCCTGGACGTCTTTGCCACCGAGCCGCCGGGCGCCTGCGCCCTGATGGGCTGCCACAACTTCATCTGCACTCCCCATCTGGGAGCCTCCACCAAGGAGGCCCAGATCAACGTGGCCGTGGCCGCGGCCGAGCAGGTCCGGGACTACCTCCAGAAGGGGGAGGCCAGGAACGCCCTCAACAAGGTCTAGCTTTTTGCCCCGGGAGCGTTCCTTCTATCTTCGAGCCCCCGCAGCCTGCCTTGGAGGTGGTCTCAGGGGTGTGACCCTGACGCCACAATTTTTAGCTATCACCTCTAGTTAAAGGGTACAGGTCAAAGGTGGGAGCTGATCGGCCCCAGGCCCTGAACGGGCCGCGGGCGGGTCCTTGAAGCCTGGTCCCGGGGCCGCCCCGGAGACCGGGTCAGGATCTGAAGGCCCTCTTCCGACCCCCCTGCCCCGGGGAGGCGGGGTGGTCTGGGGCCTTGCCCATTGCGCCCCGTGGGTCCTTGTGTTAAATCCAGGAGACTTATAGGCATCCGCGCCCCCAAGGAGACCCCTAAGGAGACCCGTTGATGAACGACCGCTACCTGCCCCAGGAGATCGAACCGCGCTGGCAGGAGGCCTGGCGGAAGGCCGACCTGTTCAGGGTGACCGAGGATAAAAGCCGGCCCAAGTACTACCTCCTGGAGATGTTCCCCTATCCCTCGGGCCGGATCCACATGGGCCATGTCCGGGTCTACACCATCGGCGACGTGGTGGCCCGGTTCAAGAGGATGCGGGGCTTCAACGTCCTCCACCCCATGGGCTGGGACGCCTTCGGGATGCCGGCCGAGAACGCGGCCATCGCCGCCGGGGTTCACCCGGCCAAATGGACCTACGCCAACATCGAGGCCATGAAGGGCCAGCTCAACGGCTTTGGCTACTCCTACGACTGGCGGCGGGAGCTGGCCACCTGCGACCCCCGTTACTACAAGTGGGAGCAGCTGGTCTTTCTCAAGCTCCTGGAAAGGGGTCAGGCCTACCGCCGGAAGGCCATGGTCAACTGGTGCGAGTCCTGCCAGACCGTCCTGGCCAACGAGCAGGTGGAGCAGGGCAAGTGCTGGCGCTGCGGCGGGGAGGCGGTCCAGCGGGATCAATGGGGCTGGTTTCTGAAGATCACCGATTACGCCGACGAGCTCCTGGAGTGGACCGAGAAGCTGGACTGGCCGGAACGGGTCCTGGTCATGCAGCGGAACTGGATCGGACGCTCCCAAGGGGCCTCGTTGAGGTTCCCCCTCCTTAGACCCCCGGAGGGCTTCGAGGACTTTATCGAGGTCTTCACCACCCGGCCGGACACCATCTTCGGGGCGACCTTCATGTCCCTGGCCGCGGAGCACCCCCTGGCCGCGGCCCTGGCCAAGGGAACCGGGCAGGAGCAGGCCGTGGCCGCCTTCCAGGCCAAGGTGGCCGGCCAGAACGTCAACGAGAGGATCGCCGAGGGGTTCGAGAAGGAGGGGGTCTTCACCGGCGGCTACTGTAAAAACCCCATGACCGGCCAAAAGATCCCCATCTACGCGGCCAACTTCGTCCTCCTGGAGTACGGCACCGGGGCGGTCATGGCCGTGCCCGGCCACGACCAGCGGGACTACGACTTCGCGGTCAAGTACGATTTGCCCATCGTCGAGGTGGTCCGGCCGGAGAACGAGGCCGACCGGGTGGGGACGGCCAAGGCGGCCTGGACCGGACCGGGGATCCTGGTCAACTCCGGCCGGTTCAACGGCCTGGACCACGAGACGGCCAAGGTCGAGATCGGCCGCCACTACCAGGAACTGGGCCTGGGCGGCCCGACCATCAGCTACCGCCTCCGGGACTGGGGGATCTCCCGCCAGCGCTACTGGGGAGCGCCCATCCCGGTCATCCACTGCCAGGAGTGCGGGGTGGTCCCGGTGCCTTACGCGGACCTGCCGGTGGTTCTGCCCGAGGAGGTGGAGATCACCGGAACCGGCGGCTCCCCCCTGGCCCGGGTGGCCGAGTTCGTCGACGTGGCCTGTCCCGCCTGCGGCCGGCCGGCCAAGCGGGAGACGGACACCATGGACACCTTTGTCGAGTCCTCCTGGTACTTTGACCGCTACTGCTGCCCGGACTACGACCAGGACATGTTCGACCAGGAGCGGGTGGACTACTGGATGGAGGTGGACCAGTACATCGGCGGGATCGAGCACGCCATCCTCCACCTCCTCTACGCCCGTTACTGGACCAAGGTCCTCCGCGACCTGGGCTACCTCAAGGTGGACGAGCCCTTCCAGCGGCTCCTGACCCAGGGCATGGTCATCCGCAACCTGTGGGAGTGCCCGACCCACGGGCCCCTCAAGGGCGACAAGATCGTTCCGGACGGCGAGCCGGGCCAGCCGCCCAGGTGCAAGCACTGCGGCTCCAGGCTAACCGCCACCGGACCCAAGGAGAAGATGTCCAAGTCCAAGGGCAACACCCTGGAGCCGGAGGACCTGCTGGCCCAGTACGGGGCCGACACGGTCCGCCTCTTCTACCTCTTCGCCGCCCCGCCGGAGAAGGAGATAGACTGGTCGGACGAGGGCATCCAGGGCTCCCAGCGCTTCTTGAACCGGGTCTGGCGGCTGGTGGTGGACAACGTCGAGAGCTTGAGTCAGGCCCCAAACCTGGTCAGGCCCGAGGAGCTCCAGGGTGCCTTGAGCGACCTGTGGCGGAAGACCCACCAGACCATCAAGAAGGTGACCGAGGAGGTGGAGGAGCGCTGGCACTTCAACACCGCCGTGGCGGCGATCATGGAGCTGGTCAACGAGGCCTACCTGGCCCTGACCGACGACCGGGTCAGGGAGGAGAAGGAGTTCTGGCCGCTCATGCGCCGGGTGACGGAGATGATCGTCATCCTCCTCTCTCCCATGACCCCCCACCTGGCCGACGAGCTTTACCACCGGCTGGGCGGGGAGGGCTTCCTCCTGGGACAGGGGTGGCCCGGGTTCGACCCCGAGGCGATCAAGGCCGAGGAGATCACCATCGTTCTCCAGGTCAACGGCAAGGTCCGGGCCCAGGTGGAGGTCCCGGCGACCATCGGCCGCCGGGAGATGGAGGAGCTGGCCCTGGCCCACGAGAGGGTCCTCAAGTACACCGAGGGGCTGACCGTCCGCAAGGTCATCGTCGTCCCCGGCAAGCTGGTCAACGTGGTGGCCGGATGAGCCGGCTCAAGCCAGGTTCCGCCGCCTGGCCGGGGTTGGTGGTCCTGGCCGGCCTGGCGGTCATCCTCGCCGGCTGCGGCTACGGCTTCCGGGGGACGGTCTCCTACCTTCCCCGGGAGCTGAAGACCGTGGCCATTCCTTTTCCGACCAACCTGACCGGCGAGCCCAACATCGAGATCCAGATCGCCCAGGCCCTGATCAGGGAGTTCAACCGGTCCAAGCTCCTGACCCTCTCCTCCTCCGGCCGGGCCGACGTGATCCTCAAGGGCGAGGTCGTGTCCCTGACCGAGGAGGCGGTGGCCTACGAGGATATCCGGACCGCCCTCCAGAGGAGAGTCAAGGTCACCGTATCCATGAGCCTGGTGGGCACGGCCGACCAGAAGGTCTACTGGCGGAACCAGTCGCTCTCCGAGGGACAGGATTTCGACGTGGGCTCCGACCCCTCCTCCACCGAGAACAACCGGAGCGAGGCCCTGGAGATCCTGAACCGGAACCTGGCCGAGAAGATCCACGACTCGATCTTCGAAAACTTCTAGCCCGATATTTCATGAAGGCCACCTTAACCAGCCTCCGCAAGGATCTCCAGGCGGGGAAGCAGGCCAAGGTCTACCTCTTCCACGGCCCGGAAAGCTTCCTGGTTGACCGGGCCTATGAGCAGACCCTGGAGGGGCTTTTGGTCGGTGAGGGGAATGACTTCAACCTGGAGGTCATCACCGCAGCCGAAACCTCCCCCGCGGCGGTCTTCTCCAGCCTGGCCCAGCTCCCCCTTTTGGGCGGCCGGCGGGTGGTGGCGGTCCGGCATCTGGAGGAGGTGGCCGCCTCCTGGCAGGCCGAGCTGATCCCGGCCTTGGAGTCCGGCCCCCCCTCGTCGAGCCTGGTTTTGACCTCCGGGAGAAGGATCGCCGCCAACACCAAGCTCTACAAGGCCGTCTTAAAGGAAGGGGTGGTGGTCGACTGCCTGACCCCGGGCGAGGAGGAGCTGCTCAGGATCCTGGCCTCGGAGGCCGGGAACCTGAACCGGAGGATCAGCGAGGAGGCGGGGCAGGCCCTCCTGGCCCGGGTGGGGGCCAACCTCTCCGACCTGGTGGGTGAGCTGGAGAAGCTGGCCCTGTTTGTCCATCCCCGGGAGGAGATCACCCTTCAAGACGTCAGGTCCGCCTCGGCCGCCTGGCGGGGCTACTCCAACTTCGACCTGGGGGACGCGGTGGGGATGAGAGACGGCCTCAAGGCCCTGACCATCCTTCACCACCTTCTCCAGGGCGATGAGAAGGCCGGGCCGGCCCTGGTGGGGGTTCTCGGCCACCGGCTCCGGACCTGGTGGCAGGCCAGGGCCCTCCTGGACCAGGGCCACGGTCCGGCCCAGGCGGCCAGGGCCATGAAGGGCTCCCCCCGCTGGAACAGGGAGTACGTGGATCAGGCGGCCTCGTTCAGCCGGGACCGGCTTAAACAGGCTTTTGACCGCCTGGCGCGGACCGACCTGGCCCTAAAAACAGGCGCCCCCGTTCGGGAGCGCCTGGAGGGCTTTATTCTTTGGCTGTGCGGCGGTGATTAGTTTTCGGACAGCTTGCCGACGTGTCTGGCCAGGCGGGAGATCTTCCGCGAGGCGGTCTTGCGGGGGATGACCCCTTTGGAGGCGGCCTTGTCGATGACCGGGATGGCCTTGGCCAGAGCCTCGGTGGCCTGCTCGGTCTCCTTGGCCTCCATGGCCTGGCGGACGGCCTTGATCATGCCCTTGACCCTGGTCTTGACGGCTTTGTTGGCCAGGCGGCGGTTTTCGCTCTGCTTGGCCCGTTTGATGGCGGATTTATGGTTGGCCAACGGTACTCCTCCGCTAGAAAAAATCCAGACTTGGGTTATTAGCCCAACCGGGAGGGGTTGTCAAGGTCATTATGGTTGAGACCGAGCACGACCGGATCACCAGGGCGGCCGGGGTGACCGGCATTTTCACCCTGCTGAGCCGGATCCTGGGCCTGGTCCGGGACCAGGTGGTGGCCTACCTCTTTGGAGCCGGGACCGCGGCCGACGCCTTCTTCGTCGCCTTCCGGATCCCCAACCTCCTCCGCCGCCTCTCCTCCGAGGGGGCCATGTCCGGGGCCTTTGTCCCGGTCTACACCCAGGAGCTGACCCTCAAGGGGGTGGGGGAGGCCCGGCGGGTGGCCGGCGCTTCCCTGACCGTTCTGGCGGCCATATTGACCGGGATCACCCTCCTGGGGATGGTCTTCGCCCCCCTTCTGGTCCGGATCACGGCTCCCGGCTTCGCCGACGATCCGGCCAAGTTCCAGCTGACCATCCATCTGACCCGGATCGTCTTCCCCTACATCTTCTTCATCTCCCTGGCCACCCTCCTCATGAGCCAGCTCCAGTCCCACGGCTACTTCGCCGCCCCGGCCGCGGCCCCCGTGGCCCTCAACGTGGCCATCATCGCCCTGGCCT
>Ga0068714_10003485_pt1 | contig 18607 bp, 18 predicted proteins | sample MTBNYHSulfiMetaG_FD_62988 | JGI IMG/M metagenome (GOLD analysis project Ga0068714, IMG submission 62988) | Enrichment culture microbial communities from rom New York Harbor, USA that are MTBE-degrading - MTBE-NYH (New York Harbor Sulfidogenic)... | ecosystem: Environmental > Aquatic > Marine >... | reverse complement strand
TAGTAAAGGCCTCGGATCAGCATCGGCAATTGAGCCGCCAGGTGCGCCGCCTCCGTCGGCAGGAGTTGATCCCGTAAGGCGTGCAGGGAGGCTCGCAAGGCGCGATAAGCCACGGCAGGCTGCTCGGTCCCCAGCTCCCTCATCAGATCTTCCAGCCACGCATCCGTTTTCTGGAAAGTCGGCATAAAAGATTCTAGTCGCTTGGCTTGTGCAGTCATGGTTTCTCTCCCTGTTCTCCAAGCTTGGTATACATGTCCGGCTCGGGTTCCTCCCTCGGGGCGTTCGACGGGCAAGCCCGGGGGAGCGCCTTCAGGCGTCCTATGCAGGGCAGCGACGGCAAGCCCGATGGAAGGTAAAGCGCTCACGTGTTGCCCTGCGGCTCAAGAACGAGAAGGGTTTTACGCCCCGAAGCTGCGCTGAAGGACAAATCCTCCTGAAGGGTATTCCCATCGGTCTCCAGATCCATCCGAAGCAGCTTCTCGATGCGATGCTCCTGCCCTTGGGGTTTCTCGCCAAGAACGACCAGAACATCCACCGAGTCGTCCGCGTTGACCCTCGGCACAATGTCCTGCAGCGCGATTTGGCGGGCCACGATTTGAGCCCCCTGATTGGCCGCCAAAGGGACCTCGACGCGCATGAGCGAACCTCGATTCTCTTGGCTGTAGCGGCGGCAAAACTCCTGCCAGTGGTTTCGGGGAATTTCTTTCGACACGAGTCTCACCATAGTGGGCCTCCTTGCTTTTTGACAGCTCAACGGCCTTGGTCGCCCGCCGGCGCTGGTTCGATGGAACCCGCCTGCCGGGGCCGGTTTTTCCGCCCTGACGCTGCTCCCACGCGCCCTCACCGGGCCGGTTTCGCCGGCTCGGAAACCCTCTCCAGAACCTCTCCGGCGAGGTCCCGATCGCCCGAGTGAACCGCCAAGTCGCCGAGAGAGAGCATGCCGACCAGGCGGTCATTGCTATCCACAGCCAATACCCGTCGAATCTGGTTCCGCTTCATCAGTCGAGCCGCCTCTTCGGCCTCCTGCTCGTCGGAAACAATCTCGACTTCCTGTGTCATGATGTCGCGCACCGGGCATTTTTCGGCGTCTTTGCCTTCCGCCACCGCCCGGATCACGATGTCCCGGTCGGTGACGACTCCGACAATGCGTTGATCTTCAAGCACGGGCAGAATCCCGACGTCGAGAGATTTCATTTTCTCGGCGCAGGCCCGAAGGGTCGCCGCGGCGTCCACCGTTTCGACATTCGGCGTCATGACTTCCTTAATCTTCATCGGGGCACCTCCCCTGTTTCAAATAGAACGGCGCTCGCTTCTCGCTCCCCGCCCCGGCGAAGCCCCCGCCGTTCTTACCACATTTTACACCCTACCCGTTACGGCAAACGGCCGCAATCAGGGCTGCTCTGAAAGCCGCCTGGGGCCATTCCCTACCCTGCGGATCCTCCGGCGCTCTCCTACTCCACCTCGACAATTTGTCGAAGCGTGTGTCGCGCCTCCCGGGCCTGGGCCAGCAGCGATTCAGGCTCTAAATCGAGGTCGCCGGAAAGCTCGAGGATAATCGAGCCGCGAAAACCGCACCGATCCAGATCGGCAAGAAACCGCTCCCAGTCCACCCTCCCCTGTCCGGGGGGCAGGTGATCATCCTGCTCGCCGCGATTGTCGTTGGCGTGAATCATCTTCAGGTGACCCGAGAGTTTGTACACAACGGTTTCCATGTCCCCGGCCAGATGGGCATGGCCTGTGTCGAGACAGACCTCGATGCTCCTGTGACTCATCGCTCCAACAATCCAGAGAATATCGCTGACCTGGCCGAACAGCAGATGCGGCAGCATATTCTCCAGCGTCAAGTGCATCCCGAGTTCATCACAACGACGGCCGACTCGATTAAGCGCATGCACCGCATTTTCCATGCGGTGAATCAGCTCCTCGGCCGGGGGGCGGCCTTCGATTTCCGGGCCGGGATGGATCACGAAATGATTGACCTTGAGCCGCGAGGCCGCCTCGGCCGCCTGGAGAATCTCCCCCACCGATTGATCGAATCGGTCTTTGTCCAGCGAGGTGATGTCAATGTGCTCCGCAAAGGGCGCATGAAAGGAGCAAGGCTCCAGACCCAGCCGATGGATTTCCTCCGACGCGCGCTTCACCGCTTCTACATCGTGGTAGTCCAAATGCCGGGGGGAGGAACAGATCTCGATCAGGCTGAAGCCCCCGTTTCGGATCGTTTCGAGCACCTCAAAAATGCTCTTCTGGTAAAAACAGCCTGTTGAAAGGCCGACAGCCCAGTCGCTCATGGTGCCTCCTTTCCAAAAGGGATTCCCGGTAGGGCTCCAGGTCGCAAGCCCCCTGCGGGGAAAAGCAAAATCCTTTCTCCTTCGTGGACAGACAGTTGAAGTCCACGAGTTCGTCCCGCCCGACGGCAAACAGTCCAGCGAATACCCGGGTGTAGAAATCCGCCCGCATCGCCGCGTCGTAGGTGTACCACTGGCCGCCCCAACCGTAATCGCGCTCGTATTTGGAGCGAATGAGTCCTGCAATGTGCCGTGGGTGCCAGCCCAGGGCGAGCAGGGCCAGCGCCACCAGCTTCAATCCGGCCGGCTTCAGGAGAAGATCGTTGGGAAATTGAAGAATCTGCTGGACGCATTTCGGAAGCACCTCGAGCGGGGTGCGATCATACGTCCCGGGCCATCGCGCCGGCGGCTCGTGCCGCTGCGCGTAGAACCCGTCGTGGAATCGTCTTAGATCGGAGTGCTCGTAAGCCTCGAACAACCGGAGCGTCTCCGCCGAGCACTCGGGGATCTTGACCGAAGCGCGTTGAGCCAGCTGCCTGACCTGCTGCGGATCGCACATGACGTCCACGGCTTGGGCGCTGTCCATCTCATGCAGGGGGATCATCATCAGGGGCGGAATGCGGCGTGCGACTTCCGCTGGCATGGGAATTCGCTTCTCCCACGGCTTTCGATAAATGCTGAAGGGAATCCGAATCACCCGGGTGTGCAGAGGGTCGCCATACTCGGAGAGATCGATCGAGACAACTTCACGCCCTCGTTCGATCGGCCCGACCTCGACTGCGGTCAACTCGACCGGGATCTTGCATTCCCGCGCCGCCCGGTCCTGGATCCGATGGCCGAGATACTCCATCGCCAGCCCCAGCCCGATAAAGGCTTCGCCCAAGTCGCGCGTCCCGCGCAACTCCGGCTGTAAATCACCGCTTGTCGCCGAGCGGCCCCGGCCCACCGCGGCGCATCGCTCAAAAGCGGGCGAGTCATGGCCCAACTGCCAGACAAAGTGATGCCCTCGGCCGCTGATCAGGTGCAAAGGCACAATGCCATACTCCAGCAACTCCTTCTCGACCGCCTCTTCAACCGGCTGTTGGATCTCAAAACTTCGATGCAGATCCAGATAAGGCTCTGCCGGAAAATCAAAATTGACATACTCGATGTCGAGATGGGCCAAAAGCGACCGCGTATCCCACAGCGAGCGGCTGATGTCCAGGCCCGCTTCCAGAAAGGAAAGCAGCTGATAGGGAGGACAGAGACTCATTTGTTCGTAGGCGGGCGCATCGGCTCGGGACAGATAAACGCAAGTCGCCCCGCCGAGAGTATCCCCTCCGAGGAACTCGATCATCCGAGCGCGCACATAGGCATCGTTGTAGTATTCCTTGAACATCACCCGCTGTCCTGAGTCCGGTGCGTTGGCTTTGGTGAAGCAGCCGCTCGAAAGGATCGGCTCTGCACGGTTCCGATCCGTCTTGAGACGCTCCTCGTCCCGCGGCCCAACTTCGAACCTAACGCCTGAAGCCATCCTAGGACGCGGGCCATCGCTGTCCATCCGGCTGTCTCCCATTTCGATACCGGGCTTCTCCCCAGGACCGAGGGCGTATTGCCGCTCGCTCCATCAGGGAAATCCCCAGAGGACAACGGGAATCCATCCGATTGACGACGCATGGCCAGCCCCTTACAAAGGTGTACAATCGCGAAGATCGAGTGTCCTTCTTCCATGCGGCCTCCTGGCCTCGACAACAAGCGCGCCGGGGACAATCCTCGCGGTGAAATCTCAAGAAAGGAGATCGCAGAACCATGAAACACAAAACGGCAGAAGCAGTAACGCAAGGGAACTGCACCTGGTGGGGTTGGATACTGCTTGCCCTCAGCGCTTTGGCGGCCGCCCAGCTATTCGGCGTCTCGGTTGCTGCCACTGCGGCGGAAAACGAACAGGTCACCGACCAGGCGATCAGCGATGCAGTGGAGGACGAACTGCTGTTCGATCAGGCGGTTCCTGTCAATGACATTGACATCACGGTCAACCAGGGCATTGTGACGCTGACGGGTTCGGTGAACAATGTACTGGCCAAAGAGAGAGCGGAGCGTCTGGCCGAGACCGTCAAGGGCGTTCGGGCGGTGATTAATCGCATCAGCGTCGATCCCTACTGGGGCAGGATGGATTGGAGAATCGAAAGGGATGCCGAAGAGGCATTACTGTACGATCCCGCCACTGAAGCAACCGAAATTGACGTCAGCGTTGAGAACAACATCGCGACGCTGACCGGCACGGCGGATTCCTGGCAGGAGCGGCAGATTGCCGAGACCGTCGTCAAGGGGGTTCGCGGCGTGAGTGACGTGGTCAACAATATTGTCGTGGATGTCAAGCATACCCGTGCCGATTCAGAGATCAAGGCTGAAGTCGAGCAGGCTTTGCGGTGGGACGCCCTGGTTGACGACGGCTTGATCACGGTCCGGGTTGAGAATGGAGAGGTTTATCTGAGCGGCACCGTAGGCAGCGCGGCCGAAAAGCGTCAGGCGCGATACGACGGCTGGGTCGCGGGGGTGAAGTCCGTGGACACCTCAGAGCTGGAAGTCGCCCGTTGGGCCCGCGATGACGATCTCCGCAAGGACAAATATGTCTACAAGTCGGACGAGGAACTTGCAGAGGCGGTGAAGGACGCCCTCTTATACGATCCGCGCGTCGCCTCTTTTAAGGTTGACGCGGATGTGTCGGCCGGCGTTGTGACCTTGCGGGGAACAGTGGACAACCTCAAGGCGAAGAATGCGGCCGAGCGGGACGCCCGCAATGTGGTCGGCGTCGTCAGCGTCGTCAACCGGCTGAGAATCCGCCCGGCGGTAACACTCAGCGATGTGGAAATGGCCGAGAACATCCGGGACGCCCTTGCGCGCGACCCTTATGTGGAGCGCCACGAGGTCACCGTCAGTGTAATTGACGGCACGGTCTACCTGTCCGGAAGCGTGGAGTCGTACTTTGAGAAAGGCCGGGCGGGAGATATCGCTTCCCGCGCGGCGGGCGTCGTGAAAGTCAACAACAACCTAAGGGTGAACTTTCCAGCCTATCCACTCACCTACAGCCCGTATGTTTATGATTACTATGCATATGGGCCTTGGTACCACTATGAACCCCGGGTCACTTTCCGCACCGACGCCGAAATCAAAGAAGCTATCGAGAGCGAATTGTTTTGGAGCCCTTTCGTGGACTCCGATGAAGTCAACGTAACGGTGGACAACGGTGTGGCCACACTGACCGGTATCGTTGATTCATGGTCAGAGAGGGAGGCGGCCACCGAAAACGCATTGGAGGGTGGCGCCATCAGAGTGGACAACGACCTCATGATTGAGGTGCAGTGAGAGGCATCTCTGCCGCTCGATGCCTCAGGAGCATCGCAGCAGGCGCGGAGAGGAGACGGCGGGCTTCTACACCCCCGCCGTCTCCCTCCGCCACCCTGGAGCCGGGCGACCGGACAGAGAACGAGCGACCACGGAGTGCCCATTGCAGCCCAGCGCACAATCGGTTCAACACGAACGCTATTCGGTGATCCTGTTAATAGGACCGCCGGGAACCGGCAAGGGAACCCAGGGCGGGATTCTCGGCGCCGTGCCGGGCTTCTATTATTTCGGCATGGGTGAGACCCTGCGCTCGCTTGATCCCGATAGTCCGCAGGGAAGAAGAATTGCGCCCTACCTGCGCTCGGGCAAGCTGGCACCCGCCAAACTGGTTACCGACCTCTGGAAGCGGGAAATCGAGGATCGTATCAATCGCGGTCAATATCAACCCGACCGGGAGACTCTGATTCTCGACGGAATCCCGCGAACCATCGAACAAGCCAAGCGCCTCGATCGCCGCATCGTTGTGAAAGCGGTCATTGAGTTTGTTTGCCGCCGGAAGGAGGAACTGGTCGAACGGCTTCGGCAGCGGCGCCAGGTCGGCTCAAGGGCCGATGACCAAAGCGACGAGCTGATTCAGCACCGCTTTGAGGTGTATTATCAGCGCACTGCGCCGCTTTTGAAGTATTATCCCCAGCGCTTAGTGATTGCCCTGGGTGCCGAAGGGACGCCCCTGGAGGTCTTTCTGCGCCTGGGCAAGACTCTGCTCGAAGCAGGAACCTCGCCTGCGAACAACATCACCTTGCGTAACCCCGGGGACAAGGATCATAGGCACACCCGGCCAGGGTCCAACCGCGTATCTTGAAACCTTCGAGCTTTCTTGACCGCAGCAGCTCGCGCGGGGCAGGGATTTGCCCCGCGCATTACAGGAGGGATCATGCCTCGCAGCCGTCCGCCTGGTGCTTCTGCTGAAGAGACCAGGCGATCGCCTGGCGGTTCAATTCACTGCCGGTTTCCAGATGGAGTTTGTATTTGATGCTGTCCCGATGGGTCTCGATGGTTTTCGTGCTGAGGCCGAGATGCTGAGCGATTCGCCGCGTGGTGAATCCTTTGCCGATCAACCGAAACACTTCTATTTCGCGTCCGGTAAGCCGCTCGATCGGCCGGCAGCCCAGCTCGACCGATGGGTGCCCCAGACTTCGATGGAGCACTCGTTCCGTCATCGCTGGACTCAAGTACACTTTGCCGCCCAGGACCCGGTGGATTGCCTCGGCAAAAGCTTTCCCAGTCGCTTCCTTGGAGATATATCCCGAAGCCCCGGCGTGCAGGGCCCGCTCCGCGAAGAGCTTCTCGTCATGCACCGAGACAACCAGCATCTTGACATGCTCATATCCAGCGTGAATCCGCTTGACCAACTCCAGTCCGTCGCCTTCCTTGAGCGTCAGGTCAATCATCACCAGGTCGGGCCGCAGCGAGGCGATCTGCTCGAGGGCTTCCCGGAAACCCCCGGCTTCACCGCAGACTTCAAGGGCGGGATCATGGACAATCGTATCGGCCAATCCCCTTCGCACCAGGGGATGATCATCCACGATCAGGACCCGTTTCCGCGATTCGCCCAAAGGTCCTGCCGCCTCGATACCCATGGAACCGCCCTCCTCGAGTGTACAACGGGCCTTGAGTCCGCCTCCACGCAGCGGACGAACGGCATCGGCCATTAGGGTAAGTTCATTTAACCGAGACGCTCGACCTCTCTCGTCCTACCCTGCGCCGGGGCTTTCCCTCCGGGAGCCCCTCGCCGAGGGCTGCCCCCTCGCACGGCTCCCTCCCCCCGGCCGCCATCACCCGCTCAATTTCCTTCAGCAGTCGCGTTGTATCAGAAGATTTCAGCAGGTAAGCCTCAGCGCCCCAGGTCACAAAGTCCCCCTCGTGGCGGCAATCCGCCGTATGAATGATGATGGGAACCTCAGGATGGTGCATCATTAGCTCCAGAATCAGATCGGTGCCCTCTCGATCCCGCAAGCTCAGCTCAGTGACTATGAGCTGCGGCCGGAACAGGCCCAGCTTATACAAGGCCTCACTTCCACAGGTCGCCATTTCAACCTCATAGCCTTGCCGGTGGAGCTCCTCCTGCCAGATCTCCCGGTGATACGGATTCTCCTCGATAAACAGTATTCTTCTGCTCATCGGCCTGCTTCTTTCCGAGGCTTTAAGTTTTTCTAAAAGACCGCCTTGAGAGTCACTCAGCCAGAAACCACCAGGAGAACTCAAGCGGCCGGATATAGCCGCTCGTATGACAGGGCACACAAGATATGGAATTCGAGGTGAGCCTCATTGAAAGCACATTAAGCCTCTTCACCCAGCGCATGCGCGGTTTGTCGCAAGTTTCTTTTACCCGCTCCCCGCCCGCGCAGTCAATCGGGAATATTCCTGATTCCTCTCATATTCAGGCTTAGCGGCTTCAGCTTGCATTCCACCCACGCAGTCCCATAAATCGGCACCCCCCGCGCGCGGGTCCTCAATCCTCTAAAGGGCTCAGTCCCTCAAGGATGGCGAATTTCGTCAGCTCGGCCACGGTGCGGAGTCCCAACTTCTGCATGATATGCTGGCGGTGCGTATCCGCCGTTTTGAAGCTGATGTTGAGATCGGAGGCAATCTCTTTGGTCGTTTTTCCCCCGGCCACCAAGCGGAGCACTTCTCGTTCCCGGTTGGTCAGGCGCTCACGCGCGGCCGATACCCTGAGGGACCAACTGGGGATGGCCTTCCCTTCCCGACTCGCGGTGATCCCTTCCCCGAGATAGATGCGGTCATTCATGACGGCCCGGATCGCGCGAACAAGCTCTTCAACGGCGCAACTCTTTAATAAGTAACCTTGTGCGCCCGAATCTAGCATCCTGCGGACGAAAAAGCTATCGCTGTACATGGACAAGCCGATGATCCGGGTGGCTGGCACGCTTGCGCGGATTTCGCGCGTCGCTTCAGTCCCGCTCATTCCGGGCATCGCAATATCCATCACGACGACATCGGGCGACAACGCTTTGGCCATCTGCACCGCTTCCTCACCATCCGAAGCCTCTCCTACGACTTCGATTGTTTCTTCCAAGTCCAGCAGCGCCTGAAGTCCTTGACGCACCACCGGGTGGTCATCGGCTAGAACCACTCTGATCCTCATCGCTCGATTCCCGATCCTTTATCCTGCGCCCTGCATCTTCCTTTCGCCACGCCGGAAAGACCCGCCCATCCCTACTCGCCCCGCTTTTCCTCAAGCGCCCTGAGGATTATCCATCCCTGCGGCGTCCTTTTGTATCAGGCGATTGCCCATAATCGCACCGGGGCTTCCCCCAGCCTCATCGCCCGGAATTCCTCTCAGCCGCGCCAATCCGCTTGCCTTGAGCAGGCCACATAACAGCCTCTCTCGAAGAATGGATTTCATTTGCGCTTCCCCACAAATGATGCTATTGTTTTACTGCCCCCTCGACCTGACGTAAGCGGATCACGCGGGGCACCAGACTGCTGGCCGGGGACTTGAAATGCTCCAGACGTTTCAGCTGATTCAAATCGAAGACTACGAACAATATATCGGGCCTGAGGCGGTCAAGCGCATTCGGGAAAAGGCGGAGAAGGTGCAAAACTGCGGGGTGGTCCATGTCAATTCCACCTTCTACGGCGGCGGCGTCGCCGAGATGCTGGATTCTCTGTCCCTGCTGATGAACAGCCTCGGCATCAAGACCGAATGGCGGGTGATTCAGGGCGCTCCCGATTTTTTCAGTATTACGAAGAAAATGCACAACGCCCTCCAGGGGGACGACATCAATCTCAGCGACCGCAAGAAGAGTATTTACGAGGATATCAACTACAAGAACGCCGTCCGGAACCATTTTGAGCAATTCGATTATGTGGTCGTCCATGACCCTCAGCCGCTGGCGATGATCCATCACTTCAAGAAAACCGTGCCGTGGATTTGGCGCTGTCACCTTGATTTGACCCGCCCCGATCCGGAGCTATGGGATTACCTGGCGCAGACGGTGGAAAAATACGACGCGGTCATCGTCAGCACCGAGGATTACAAGCAGGACCTTCAGACGCCCCAGCTCGTATTCATGCCCGCTATTGACCCGTTCAGCATCAAAAACAAAGAACTGAGTGAAGCCGAGATTGACGACCGGCTCAGTCATTACCAGATCCCTCGGGATCTTCCCCTGATTGTTCAGATCTCGCGCTTTGACCGATGGAAGGACCCCGAGGGAGTCATCGAGGCTTTCAATCTGGCCCGAAAGCAAGTGGATTGCACCCTCGTGCTGGTCGGCAATGTCGCGACCGACGACCCCGAGGGCGAACAAGTGTACCAGTCGCTGCTCGAATATCAGGAGGAGCGTATCCGGCTCATCTCCCAGGAGGACACCGCTCTGGTGAACGCTCTACAGCAGAAAGCCGCGGCCGTCCTCCAGAAATCCCGCCGGGAGGGATTCGGGCTGACGGTGGCCGAGGCGATGTGGAAAGGCACTCCGGTCATTGGAGGCAATGTCGGCGGCATCCGCTATCAAATCCAGGACGGCGTTAACGGCTTTCTCGTGTCCTCGGTCGAGGAAGCGGCGGAAAGAATTGTTCAATTGGTCAAGGACGAGGACTTGCGCCGGGCGATGGGAGAGAAAGCCCGCGAGAGCGTGAGAAAGCGTTTCCTGATGTCGCGCCTGCTGGAACAGTACCTCGATTTGTTCAACTCGTTCGAAACACTTTTTCGGCTCAAAAGTGAACACCTGGAGGCGCCCTGCGACGTCTCGCCTGTATCGCGTTAGGCGAAGCGGGCTTTCAGTTGCCTGTCTGCCCCGATGCTTGTTTCTCCTTTCTGTGGCGATGTTCCTGCTCCTGATCGTCCTGCTGCCGCTCATGCTGCTGTTGCTCCCGGACCGACTCGCGATGCGCGGCTTCTCCTTGCGCGTCAGCGCGCCGCCGGTCGAGTTCGCGCAGGGTCTTGGATCGTCCGTACAGAAGAAGGGTATCCCCTGCATCGATCTCGGTATTGCCCTTTGGAGCGCCGACATAACCGCCCCCGTCGCGATAGATGCCCAACACGGTGACCCCTTCATCCGACAGGCGACAATGGTGCAGGGTCTTGCCCGCCAGCCAATCGCCCTGTTGAACCTGAACCTCCATGACGCGATATTCTCCCGACAACTTTAACAGGCTCATGTAGTCCCGCGTGTCGAGATCGGTCCAGCGGCGCAGCGCCCAGTGGATCACACGATGAAACACCCGGTCCAGGAACTTGCTGCTGGCGATCCCCGCCAACACCAGGACCCCTGCCAAAAGCCCCAGAAGGCGAAATAGCCGATCCGTCTGTCCATCCGCATCGCCAAAGGACAGGATGAGGGAGATGATGATTGTGACCAGGCCCGCGCTTCGAACGACCATCAGCATCGCGATAATCCGACGGCGAACAGGATGATTGACGACGCTTTCCGCCTCGCTTGTGGTGAAGCCCGTGCCGGTGAACGCCGAGCGAGCCTGGAAACGGGCCGCTTCTTCGGATAGTCCGGTCAGGATCAAAGCTGTTGTCGCCAGGCGGGTAATTGCCAGGGACATCGCCAATACCGTCAGAAACGCCAGGACTCCGACAACACCGATCATCGGCTCTTTCCCCTACCTGCGGCTCCTTCCCTATTCCACGTGAGCGGACTGCGCACAGGCTCCCACCGGCGCGGCCGGGGATGCGAGCGAAGATTTCTTCCTCTCCTGGAACGCCTTCAGGCAGGCGGAAACCTCCTTCTGTTCCTCGATGTATTCCTCAAGGCCTAGATCGTATTCCGCGTTGAGCGAAGTCACCATCCGTAAGTAATGGTTCTGGATATACTCTCTCCACTCTCGGGACAGCGCCTTGATATGCCGATGAAGAGAGGAATGAATCCGGAACGTCGGCTGCAGGGCGATGAAAGAGTCCTTCAGGGCCATCAGCCCCTCGTCCGGGTGGTCATAAAAGAGGCAAGGGGCGGAGCCGAGCCAATGCTCGCCCGCCGCCATCCGATCCCGAATCTCCCGCTGAAAGCCCTCCCGAAAGCCTTTCATGCTAGGGTCGTTCTCGACAAACTGCGGGATCGAGTCGTAGAGTTCCTCCTTGCCAATGACCCGCCCTCCATCTACCACAAAGCCCGCCACCGCCTGAAAGAACACGCAGGGCAGAACCGCAGTGACCACATCCTTCTCCCGACAGCCGAATCGCTTCACGTGCGCCTCGATCTGTTCCCGGGGCAGGTGCGGAGGAGAGAAGTTGAGATAGTTCTGTCCGGCTGCAATGCAGCCCTGCACGAGCGCGCCGTCATTCCAGAAATCCATGTGTAACAAGGGATCGCCTTCCAGAATCCTTTTCGATTTACCCCACACCAGCGTCAGCCGCTTCTCCGGCGTCAGCAAATAGGGCATATTGCTCGCCGGATCAGGCCCGATAGGCATACAAGCAAAGTAATAAACAAAGCAGGCCGCCAGCTCGTCCTTGATCAATCGAATGAAGTCCTCACTCAAGATGTAATCCACATTGTCATTCGTGGGCGTCAGCGAGGGGCCGAAGAACAGTTGCCGTTCCTTCTCCCACTTCATCGCCCGCAGGGCATTGTCAAAAGCCCCCTTGCCGCGAATGTCGTCGGTATATTCCGGCGAACCTTCGAAGCTATTCCCGATGGAGACATTTCCCACCCGAGCGAATTCGTCCAATACGGTCTCCCCCAGCGGCCGCCCGTTCTCGCAGCGCTCGCTACCGATCATATCGTTGTTCGTGAACACGACGCCGAAGATATCCGGATGTCTTTCCAGTACCTGGACCATTTCTTTCCACCTTAGCAGGGGTTCGCCCCCCGTCCAGGTGATGAAGTTGGTTCCGTAGAAATCCTTCATCTGCTCAATCAGGAGACTCATTTGATCGACCGTCATCTCCCGGGGCGGGTAGGACGCCTCCCGGCCGACCAACCCGCTGCCCATATAGCACTCTTTACAATTTCGGTTACAGCGATTCGTAGGGTTGAGCACCACCGTAAAAGGCGCATGTCCGAGCGCCTGGCGAACCTTCACGCGCCGGGCGGAATACCGGAGGATCAGATTATAAATCCCGCGGGCGACAGGCTCCGGGGAAAAGGCCAGCTTGTGCATGAAGACCGGTGCCATATTTACGCCGAGCTTTCCCAGGATCGCCAAAGCGAACCGGTTGCCATAATAGGGATAGGCGGTCGAGAACCCCTCGACGCAGGCTTTCACGAAGCGATCCTTGATTTCGGCGCGAAGCCGCTGCTTGAGCTTCAGGTCGCCGGAGGAGTCTTCAAGCGCGAATCGGCACAGTTGCCGCAGCGCCGCGAATTCCAGCTCGGCCTTCGGTTCTTGCAGCCATTTCTCCAGTCGCCCTACGGCCCGCTCGTTCTTTTCCAGGATGCTGACAGATGCCATATTATCCACTCCTCTTAACAGAGTTTAGAGCATGATTCGCAGTCGGCCAGGAGAGTAGGCTCACTCTCGAATCACCCGCATCGTCCTTCATGTCCCCTTGCCACCTCCAGTGTGCCCGCTTGTGTCCCACCAGGAGGATCGGCCTGTTGTTGCACCTCTGATCACAGATTCCATCATGAGAGTTCCTCCTCCTTCGTTCCCTGTAAGCGGGCTTTACGCTGAGCCGTTCCGATAATAATGCCGGCATTCCTGCTCACGGCCGCGCACGATCCTTTTGCCTCGGAGGGAACCGGTTTCCGCCGTGATAACCGTGCACTGATTCTCCACTCCATTGTTCTCATAGTAAATCACGACCCAGTCCCGCGTCTTGTCCAGCTGGTGGGCCTTGGCCGTGTTCGAGAATAATACGGTAAAGGACCACTGTCCTCGATGAGTGTTCATCACCGGCAACCAGGCTTCCCCCGGGGGATTAAACCGGCGGGGAGCAATCTTCTCCAGTCGCCCCGCCTCAGCCTTCTTCCGGTATTCTTCGTCGATTTCAAGAAGCAGTTCCACTGAAGGCTCCGCTCGATGGTTCTCAGCTTTCTCCTGAGCCCCTGGCTCCCGCGCCTCACCCGCTCGGCGCCGGGATCGGCCGGCGGCGGAGCGACTGAGCATGCCCGCCAAGGCACTCTGGATACCCTTGATCCGCCGTTCGCCCAGGCCTTCAATCTGCTCCAAGGCTCCCTCATGCGCGGCCAATTCGAGCTCCTCCAGGGTGCGGATGCCGAGTTTCGCTCGGATGCGCCGCGCGAGCGTGTCTCCGATCCCGGGCACTTGGGTCAGAACCGCTTCGGGAGACATTTCGCTCTCCAGCCGGTCCAGCAGTCCCAGCCGGCCGGTGCGGACCACCTCCTGAATGGAGCCGGCGAGTTTGGGCCCGATCCCTTCGATCGCTTCCAGGCCTTCGAGGCCCTGTTCCTGCAGTCGTTCAGCCGCCGGCCGCTGCAAACGCCGCAGGGCGGCGGCCCCGTTGCGGTAGCTCCTCACCCGAAAGGGATTCTCCTCTTGAGCTTCCAACAGCTCCGCCACCCTCTCCAGGTAGCCGGCAATCGTCTCGTTGTCGGGCGTTAATTTGGGCATTGTCTTCCTGTTCATGTCGAGATGGGATCGTTGAGCGCGAACGTCAACGAAACAGTTTTGACATTCAGTTTCACTTTCCACCCACCTCTACAGAGCCTGGTGCTTTCTGAGAATGTCTTGCACTTCCTGGTCCGACAAATCGTGGAAATCAGCGTAAAACGACGCTACTGCGAAGGGCAAGGACTCCTGGACAAGGAGACAGGCAATCTCGTCAAAATAGGGTTCCACTCCGCTGATAGAACTCGATGAAGCGACGGGAACACAGAGGTGCATCCTTTGGGGCATCAAGCGCCGGATCATTTTCGCCGCCGCGATCATGCTGTATCCGGTTGCCAAGCCATCATCAACCATGTAAACTGTCCGCCCTTTCACCCGAGGGGTGTCGCCGGGGCCAAACTTGCGTGCCCGGTTTTGGACTTCACCTTCCACCTGCCTGACAACGCGCTCGATTTCGCCGCGCGATAGCCTCAGCTGCCCCAGCAGCGCCTGATTTAGGCTCACACTTCCGTCCAAGGCTACCGCGCCAAAGCCCGCCTCGGGCGAGGAGGGAATCGGCAGCTTGCGCGCGAAGACCGGCTGTAACGGCGCTTTGAGTGCTTCGGCCAGGGGCGCCGCCACCGGGATCCCCCCTCGGGGTAGTCCCTGAACAACGGCTTTTGCTCCTGAGTCTACACCCACGAAAGCGGCTAATTGCTTCCCTGCATCAGCCCGGTCGGAGAAGGCGACAAAAGGATGCCTGATTCGCCGCTGAATCTTGAGCTCGGCCATCACCGACCTTTCTCCCTTCACAAGAACTTATACTTGCCTTTCGCCGCCCTGCGATCCACCACTACATCCCTTCGCAGCGCTCACCTCTCGCTCTTGAGTACCGCGCAGGTAGTTCCCGGAGCACAATGCAGCGAAAGGCACATTGGGCAAGGCTATTGCAAATTTATTTCGTTCGCCGTCCGACAACAACCGGGGATATCCTTAATGATGTCTAGGAATATTCCTGATGCCCGCAGATCCCGGCGCTCCTCCGGGGATCAACATCGCTCCTGGAGTGGCTGCGAGGCTGTACCACTTGCGGGGGATAAGGACATTCCCGAGAGCCGATTCGGGATTAGCTCGGTTGTATCCCGCCAGCTGTCCCGGCAGCTTCCTGAAGACGGGGTGAATTTTCTCGAAGCGAAAAGGAGAGGATTGATGAGTGCATTCCAAACGACTTGGATCATTGTCGGCCTGGTGTTGGCTCAAACAGCGATGCCTCCTCGCTCTGAGCCGAGAAGAAGCGCGAAGGAGAACCGGTCGAGGCATTAGCGACAAGATTGAAGATGCGCTTCTTGGGGATGAGGGCCTGACGTCCAGCTGCAGCGGCGTCGTGCTGATGAATGATGACGTCACGGTCAACAAGGACTACCGCCAGAGCGCTTATGATTCATATGTTGACAAGAGATCGATCTATGATTACGACTGGTATCATGCGAAACAAATCCATAAGGGGCGGAGGGATGAGGAGATAAAGCAGGATATTGAATCGGAGATGTGGTGGAGCCCTGTTGTGAGCTCCGACGCCATTGACGTCTCGGTGGAGAACGGTGTCGCGATACTGCGCGGCACCGTGAAGACCTGGCGCGCCTACGATGTCGCTCGCGAAAACGCGATTGAAGGAGGCGCCGCCTCCGTGGATAAGCGGCTGAAGGTGGAATAATCCTCCCCGGCGTCAAGCAGTGAGCTTTCTTCGGAAACCTTCGCGGACTCTCCCGCAAACCACGGCGCGAGACATCCGCCCCAGAGATGCGCTCCGGGGGAAAATCACGGCGAGCCCAGTGCGGCTTCTCTCACCGCAGCTTCAGCCTTCCCGGCCGGCCGCCCGATCGAGGAGGGAGCGGCTGAAAGGACAATCGTTCTGACCGGCTCCATCCCCGGCGCGGCCAGGGGGACGTGTCCGCGCGGAGTTCAGCCGAGCCGGCGACGCGACTGTCCTTCCAGCCGCTGTTGGGGGCCTTTGGAGTCAACAAGCCCGGTCACATTCGTGGACGAGCAGTCAGCCTGCTTGAATGTCCTGAATCACCCTCGCTATTTCACCTCGATGCGCCGGGGACGCGCCTCCGCGCCGCGAGACATTTTCAGATGCAGCACCCCGTCTTCCAGCTTGGCCTCGATCTTCGATTCGTCCACCGGCGCCGGCAGAGTAAAAGCCCTTTCGACCCGAGTGAAACGCCGCTCGGAAAGGTGCTGGGTGCCTTTTGTCTCTTTGGCTTTTCGTTCAGCTGCGATCCTCAGAATATCTCCATCCAGCTGCACATCAATTTCATCGCGCTTGAAACCTGGCATCTCAGCCTCGACAACTATCTTGTCGTCCTCTTCCCGGATGTCCACGGGATAGGCTCCGGTCAGCTCGCCTTCCGGAACTCCTTCACCCCATAGCTGCCTGACGAAGTGATCACAGTCCGACGAAAACCAAGGAATCGGCCAGTCCGCCGCGCGACGCCTGCGTAATGCAAGAGGTAACATGTGATTCTCTCCTTTCTCTGGTTTGGATCGGTCTCAATGGATCCCCGGCATCTCCGTTGTCGGATGCGGATTGATCCATCTCTTGAGGATATGCCACAGCTAAGACGCTATCATCCTCCGAGTCAATCGGTCGGATTCCTTTTCTCCCCTCGGGGTTTCCCCCAGCGTGGCTTTCTGAACACCGGAGTTCACCCATCAGCGCTGCGAGCCGCCGCAATCCGTCGCTCGCTGCCCTCCCCGAAGGCGCTTGGGAGGAGTCTTCCGTCGCCTTTCGAACAGGAATTGCCTATGGGAGTAATCGCCCTTGACAAGGCTCTACGGATCGGCATACAGTGAAATAGAGGAACAACCTGGCTCCATCTTCAGGAGGCCCGATATGCGCGATCAGGAAACGTCTCCTCCCGAAAGACCGCTGCTGATCGCTGTTTACCAGGGAGCCGATGCGGCGGATCGGGGCGTTCGACGCCTCATCGCCCATGGGCTCTCCCCGGAACAGCTCTCTCTCTTGACCCGCGAGCCGACGGTGGAGGCGAAACCCGTCAGTCCTGAACCCGTTGTCGAGCGGCGCAAAAAACTGCCGAGCGCTTCATCCAGTTTCGCCCATCTGCGCAGTCTGCTCTCCCCGAGTGTCCACGCGATAGTCCCCGGAATCGGCAAAGTCCTCGCCGCGGGACCAGCTTCGATGCTACTCGCACGGGCTTTAGAGGGCACCCTGAGGGGGGAAGCGCAAACGGCCTTGGGCGCCGCGCTTCACGATTTGACCGGCGATCCACAAAGCGCCCAGGAATATGAACAAGCATTAAAGGAAAGAAAGGTGATTGTGGCGGTTCACGGTGAAGGCCACGATTTCACCCTTGCTCTTGATCTGCTGCTCGATGCTCCTCCCCTCTCCTTCCGGCAATTCGGCGCATCGGAAGAAGATTAGCGATTGACCCTCCATCGAAAGCATTGATTCATGTCCACCCGGCTCCTCGCCTCGCCACGACCGGCGGAATGCCCGAGAATCTGTGATCCGCACAAATGGGCTTAGGAAAAACCCTGATAGCGTTACGGGTATTCGCCCGATGGACAGCGGGGCGCGCGGTTGTACAGTGGTTCCTGAATGAAGACCAAAAGTTTCGCTGAACAGGCGCAGCGAAACACTTGGCCAGAAAGGAGAAGGAAAAATGCTTCGAAGCGCAAACGAACTCAAGGGCTACCGCATTATGGCCCAGGATGGAGATGTCGGGAAAGTTCACGACTTTTTCTTTGACGACGACACTTGGTCAATCCGCTACCTGGTTGTTGATACGGGCAGCTGGCTGCCCGGGCGCAAGGTGCTCATCTCCCCGCTCAGTCTGGGCGAACCCCGTTGGGAGACTGCCACGCTGGCGGTCAACCTCACTCGAGATCGAATCGAGAACAGCCCGCCGATCGACGCCGACAAACCGATCTCGCGCCAGCGGGAAGTCGAACTCCACGAATACTACGAGTGGGTGCCCTATTGGACCGGCTACGGTCCCGCCGGCGCACCCTTGGTCCAGGCCAAACGGCCGGAGGAATCCCGCAGGAAGGAGCAGGGCGATCCCCATCTTCGCAGTATGCGGGAGGTCACGGGCTACGGCATTGCTGCCAGCGATGGAGACATCGGACACGTCGAGGACTTCATCGTCGAGGATGAGACATGGATTTTTCGCTATCTGGTGATCGACACCCGAAATTGGCTTCCCGGGCGGAAGGTCATTGTCGCCCCGGCGTGGATCGACGACATCGTGTGGGACAGCCGGCGTGTGGTCGTCGGGCTTCCCAAGGACAGTATTAAGAACAGCCCGGAGTATGACCCCTCCACCCCGGTGAACCGCGAGTATGAAATGCGGCTGTACGATTACTACGGTAGACCGAAGTATTGGCAGTAGAAGCACGCTGGTGGCACGGCATTGCCCGATCCCAGGCGTTTCCGGCCACCCCCTGTCGGGGCC
>Ga0068714_10003484_pt1 | contig 18619 bp, 20 predicted proteins | sample MTBNYHSulfiMetaG_FD_62988 | JGI IMG/M metagenome (GOLD analysis project Ga0068714, IMG submission 62988) | Enrichment culture microbial communities from rom New York Harbor, USA that are MTBE-degrading - MTBE-NYH (New York Harbor Sulfidogenic)... | ecosystem: Environmental > Aquatic > Marine >... | reverse complement strand
ACGCCTCCTCTCGCGCGCCGAGGTAGACGAGCCCGGCCGGAGCCTGCGCGCCACTGGCGATGTCAGTGAGATCGGCATATACACGCTGGATGAGATCGAGCTTCACGTCGCTTCCGCCGAGGCCGTAGATGTAGCCAACGACCGGAATGCGGGTCTCCAGGTCGTAGAGCGCACTGCGGGTCTCCAGGAAGAGGGGACCTCCCTCGGCGCCGAAGGACTCGGCGCGATCGAGTACCGCAACTGCCTTGACGCCTGCAAGCGCGGCGGCGAGTTCGGCGTACGGGAACGGACGCCAGCAGCGGATCTTCACCATGCCGACCTTGGCGCCCTTGGCGCACAGGTCGCGGGTGACGTGGCGAACGTTGCCAGCGGTCGAGCCGATAACCACGACGGCTACCTCGGCGTCATCCATGCCAAAGGTCTCGATGACGTCGAAGGGGCGGCCAGACAGCTCGGAGTACTCGGCACCCACGGACTTGACGACACCGCGCGCGTTCTCCATAGCGATGCGCTGCTGCCGCTTGAACTCGAAGTAGGGGCCGCCGAGACCGGCGAAGCTGCCGTGGGTCACGGGAGCATCCATGTCGAGCAGCGGCGACTTGGGTTCGTACTCGCCAACGAACGCGGTAACCGAGTCGTCGTCCATGACGGAGACGCGATCGATCGAGTGGGTGGTGATGAAGCCGTCAAGGCAGCTCATGGTGGGGAGCAGCACGTCTGGGTGTTCGGCGATGCGGACGGCCATGATCGTGTTGTCGTAGGCCTCCTGCGCGGTCTCGGCAAAGAGCGTGACCCAGCCGGCGTCGCGCGTGCCCATGATGTCGCTGTGATCGCAGTGGATGTTGATCGGCGCGGAGATCGCGCGGTTGGCGTTTGCCATGACGATCGGCGTGCGCATGCCGGAAGCGATGTGCAGCACTTCCCACATGAGCGCGAGACCCTGGGAAGACGTGGCGGTCATGACGCGAGCGCCGGCAGCTGAGGCGCCAACGCACGCGCTCATCGCCGAGTGCTCGGACTCAACCGTGACGTACTCGGCATCGGTCTTGCCCTTGGCGACGAAGGCGGCGAACTCCTCGACGATCGTCGTCTGGGGCGTGATGGGGTAGGCGGCAACCACGTTGGGCCTGCACTGGCGCATGGCCTCGGCGACAACGGTATTGCCGGTTGCGGCGAGTGTCTTGTGCGTGGGCATCTACTTCACCTCCGGCAGGTCGCAGCCTTCAGGAACCATGACGATGGCATCGACCGGACAGGCCTTGGCACAGATGCCACAACCCTTGCAGTGGTCGAGATCGAACGCGCCGACCTTCTCGTCGGCAACTGTGATGGAGGCGTCGGGGCAGACGATCCAGCACAGGAGGCACTGCGTGCACTTGGCCTCATCGCGAACGGGGCGGTCGCTGCGCCAGCCGCCGGTCACGTAGTCATTGCTGTTACCGGCCTCGGGGATCACCGCGCCGCCGGGGAACTCGTTTGCCTTCCAGGCGCCCATTGTGGAGATGTCCCATTTCATGCCACGGTCACCTCCATGAAAGCCCGGTCGACAGAGGCCCAGTTGTTGTCGATCATTTCCTGGCCGAACTTCTTGCTGAGGTTCTTGGCGAGCAGACCCTTGAACGCGTCCATATCGACAACGCTCGTGAGCTTGATGAGCGCACCGACCATCGGCGTATTGGGGATGTCACGCTTGATGGTGTCGAGCGCGATACCGGTAGCATCCACCGATGCCACGCGGACGGAGTCGTGAACCTTGAGCTTCGTGCGGACGTCCGCCGCGGGTGTGCACGTGTTCACGATGATGACGCCGCCGGGCTTGATGCCCTCGGCAACATCGACGATATCGAGAAGCGTGTCGTCGAGAACACACACGATGTCCGGGTTCTCGATGTTGCAGTGGATCTCGATAGGTGTTGAGCTGATACGCGTGAAGGCTTTAATCGGCGCGCCCATACGTTCCGGGCCGTACTCCGGCATCGCCTGCAGGTACTGGTCCGCGGCAAGCGCGGTCTCTGCGACGACCTTGGCGGCCGTGACGGCGCCCTGCCCCGCACGCGCATGCCAACGGATCTCCGTCAGCTGCTGCATGGATAACCCCTTCCTTCTTGTGAGACAAGATCAAGCGGGCACTCGGACCGGGGCCCGCGCATTGCGCGTACGCCCGGTGAGTCTCACAAGAATACGGGCGCGCACCCGCGATCGGCGGTAAGCGGCGGCGCGGCTCGTGTGAATGGGTTGCGACCATCGGTGAACGGCATGCAAATAATGGCAGATGCATGCCGTGCGGGCGACCCGGGGCGGCGTCAAGGCCGCGCGACACGGACGTGCTAACCGCCGCTACATCTCCCGGCGCGCTTCAATCGCCCGGCCGAGGGTGACTTCGTCGGCGTATTCGAGGTCTCCGCCCACCGGAAGGCCGGAGGCGATTCGCGTAACGCGCACGCCTAGCGGCTTGACGAGGCGCGCTATATAGAGTGCTGTCGTCTCGCCTTCGATGTCGGGATCCGTGGCGACGATGAGCTCAACTACTTCTCCCGCGCCGATGCGGTCTACGAGTTCGCGGACGCGCAGCTGCTCGGGTCCGATGCCGTCGATCGGCGAGATGGCGCCCTGCAAGACGTGGTACGTGCCGCGGAACTCGCCGGTCCGTTCCACCGCCACGACGTCGCGCGGCTCCTCTACGACGCAGATGATGGTCCGGTCTCGTCGCGGATCCGCGCAGATGTCGCACAGGTCATTCTCGGCGAAGTTGAAGCAGCACGAGCAGAAGTGGATCGAGCGCTTCACTTCAACGATCGCCTCGGCGAGGCGGGTGGCGGCATCGGCGTCGCCGCGCAAGATGTGGTACGCGAGGCGCTGGGCGGACTTGGGCCCGATGCCCGGAAGCCGCTCCAGCTCCTCGAGGAGTCGCGCGATGGGGGCCGCGTAGAACGCCATTGTTAGAACAATCCGCCCGGCAGGCCGAGTCCACCGGTGACGGCCTGCATCTTGCGGTTGGCAAGGTCCTGCGCCTGACGGAGCGCCTCGTTCACGGCCGCTGCAACCAGGTCCTCGAGCATGGTGATGTCCTCGAGATCAACAGCAGCGGGATCGATCGCAACCGCGCTGACGGCGAGATCGCCGGTCATAGTCACTTTAACGGCGCCGCCGCCGACCGAGGCCTCAACGGTCTCGTCTTTGAGTTCCTCCTGGACGCGGGCCATGTCGGCCTGCATCTTCTGCGCCTGCTTGAGCATCTGCTGCATATTGGGCTGTCCACCGGGCTTCATGTACTCCCCTATTCGTCGTTGGAGTCCCCGGGCAGGGGGCTCTCGTCCACTAGTGTTGCGCCGAGTTCGGCGATGATCGATGCAGCAAGATCCGCTGGGGCCGCCGACGGCGCGGGGGCCGGGTTCGCCGCGAGCTCCTGCGCGGCGGACTTTGCGACGGCGGATGCCGGGCTCCCGGCGAGCTCACGTGCGACGGGCGCGACAGGCGCGACGGGGTCGGGCGCAGAGGATGCCGCAGCCGGAGCGGGAGTTGCAGCGGCGCTACGCGCGGCTCCGCCCGAAGAACGGCCGGAGCGCCCAAGACGGTACTCTACCGGCAGCTCCTGTCCGAGCACCGCAGAGACGCTCTGCCGAAGCAGTGTGATGATCTCCGTGTCGTTCACGAGAGAGATCGCAAACTCCTGGCTGGCGGGGAATTCGATGACAAGCGTTCCGTCGGCGAACTCGGCCTCCGTGCCGCCAAAGGCGTACGCGCGCGAAGGCTTGCGCTTCTTGAAGTCCGACAGGATCGCGGGCCAGGCGCGCTTGACGGCGGCCACATCGAGCGGGCCCGCGTGGGCGCCACGATGCCGGGGGGCAGCCGCCGGGGCCGGAGCCGGGGCGGGTGCCACGGGGGGCGGGGTTGCCGCAGGCGGAGTATCGGCTGCGGCGGCAGAGGGCGCAGGTGCACCGGAGCGCGCGGACATTGCCGGAGCGGCGGCGACCGTCGGCACATGGGCCGCCGCTGACGCGGCGGCAGCCGGGAAGGGCACCGATTGCGAGACAGCACCGTACTGCGCGGCCACGGAGACGTCCACGGCGGGCGCGCCAGCCTCGAGCGCCGCAAGGCGCTCGGCAAGCGCCTCGAGCGTGAGATCGGACTCGGGGCGGGCCATGCGGGTAAGCGCCACCTCAACGGCAAGGCGCTGGTCAGTGGCCGAGCGCATGTCAGTGGAGAGTTCAGCGAGGATGCCGAGCACGCGCGCAAGGCGATCGCGGCCAAATCGCGCGGCCTGCGCGTCGAGGCGCGCAAGATCGTGCGTCGTCGTGTCCACTGCGCCATCGGCACCGACCTCGGCGATCACGAAGAGGTCGCGGAAGTGGCGCACGAGACCGCGAACGAACTCGGACATGTCGATGCCGGACTCGGCGAGGCGGGCGACGAAGCGGAATGCGCCGACCACGTCGCGATCGCACACGAGGTCGCCAGCCTGGAAAAGCAGATCTGCGTCCAGCTCGCCGAGAAGGCCCTCAACGTCCGAGAGCTGAATCGTGCCGCTGCCAAAGGACGCGAGCTGCTCGAGCGTGGTGATCGCGTCGCGCATGCCGCCGAGCGCGTGCTTGGCGATGAGGGCGAGCGCGCCATCGGCCACCGTCACGTTCTCGGCCTCCGCGATGGCGCGGAGGTGGCTGGCGATCTCCTCCACCGACAGGCGGTGGAAGTCGAAGCGCTGGCAACGCGAGTGGATCGTCTCCGGGACCTTGTTGGGGTGCGTCGTGCAGAGGATGAAGACCGTGTGCGTGGGCGGCTCTTCGAGCGTCTTTAGGAGCGCATTGAACGCCGAGGTGGAGAGCATGTGCACCTCGTCGATGATGTAGACCTTCCAAGTGCCGCGCGTGGGAGCGTAGTTGACGCGGCCGATGATCTGCTCGCGGACGTCGTCAACGCCGGTGCGCGACGCGGCGTCCAGCTCGTAGACGTCCGGGTGCATGCCCTCGGCGATTTCGCGGCACTGTTCGCAGGTGCCGTCGGGATTGGGCGTGGGGCCGTGCTCGCAGTTGAGCGCCTTGGCGAGGATGCGCGCGGTTGTGGTCTTGCCGGTACCGCGCGGGCCGGTGAAGAGGTACGCGTGCGCAACCGACCCCTCGCCCACCGCGTTCCTGAGCGTGCGCTCGATGTGCAGTTGGCCGACGACATCGTCAAACGACTGCGGGCGGTACTTCCGGTACCAGGACAGATGCGCCATGAAGCCGAACTCCTCGCAACAACGGCGGACAGGGAAGCGAGCTTTCCCGCCCACGTCTGAAAGACACGCACTCCGGCACCGAAGACCGAGCCCCGGACACCCGGCAGAGGCCGCTTATGGCTGCTTCCTTCCGGACCTGACCAGGTTCACGACGTACCGCCGCCCGGGACCCGGACTTCGAAGCCGGAGTGCGGAGTTTCAGTATAGGGGGTTCGGGGCGACCGTGCGAGGGGGATGCCGACGATAGGGGCGGGCGCTCGGATGTGGCACTCGGAGCGTGAGCGAGCCGCCGCATCGGCGAGCGGCGAGACACCCGGTGGCTCAGCCGGTACGATGTCCGCGACCATTCACGGAGGGAGAGACCGATGAAGCGGTGGTATGCGGGAATTGTGCTCGCGGCGCTCGCGGCGCTGCTGGCTCTAGGGACGACGGGATGTTGCGCGTTCTTGGAGTCGGTCACCAATACGACTGGAGAAGGCAGTTCTTCGTCCAGCGCAGGCGGGGCACCGAGCCTCGAGGAGTTTCTGGATGCGGACTCCAAGACCGGTCAGTACCGAACACACACTGAGTACGACGACGGCACTACATGGGACATCACGGGCACGTTCTGGGTTGACGGACGGCTGTTCCGCTACGACATCTACGACAACGGCGAGCTCATTCGCTCGATCATGTCGCCGGACGGCGAGACTGCGTACTTTGTAGAGCACAACGGTGAGTACTGCGAACCGTCCGTGGCGAGCGTGGACTACTATCTCGCGATGTACAGTGAGCCCGACGCCAGCGCAACTGACGATGGCATCGATGAAGAGACTGGCGCTACGCGCGTCGTCTACACGATCCAGCGCACGGAGAACATGGCCGGTGCGTCAAACCCATGGTACACCGAGGACATCACGTACCTAGTTAAAGACGACGGGATCATCGGCTGCATCACCCGGGGATGCGTTCCCGAAGATGACGGCTCGATCGGCACGTTCAATGTGAGCCGACAGCTATTCGCTGACGTGCAGGTAGGCGTCTCCATTCCCGCCGATACGTTCGTCCTCCCGTATCCGATGAAGGAAGCGCAGTAGAACCGGCGGCCGGAGCGCCTGTCGGGCGGCACTGCCCGTGAGACGCTCCGGCCTACAACACCCCGGCGGCCGACGACTCTGTCGCGCCGCCTCCCCCTAGCGGCAGGCAACCTCCAGCGTCTGGCGAACGCGTTCCAGCAGGTCTGGATCGGTCGGCGGACGCAGGTGATCGTCAACGACCCGGAAGTTGTCGCGGGCGATACCGTTGGCGGTGAGCACGGTGATCGAACGCATGCGCAGACCATGCATCGAGATCGAACGGGCTGCGTCGTGCAGAAGGCCGGGCCGGTCCGCGGCGCGCAGACGGATACCCGTGGTTATGGCGCTGTTCGTGTCAAACTCCACACGCACGGGCACGCCAATGGCGCGCTTTTCCGAGGTGCGCACGCGGGCGATCTCGGTGGGGATATCCAGACGGCCTTCCCACGCGTTGACCAGCATGCTGAAGATCGCTCGGGCACCGTCTGCCTCCGCGCCAGACGTGATCGGCCCCGTGACCTCGAACATGTCCTCAACAGCCCCGTCGGGCCGGAGGCGGACCGATGCCCAGCAGATGCTGAGGCCGGCAAGCGTAAGCACGCCAGCAAACAGGGCGAGTGTTCCCGGCCTGCCGGGCGCGGTCATGGTGACGATCCAGCTGTCTGGGACTGTCGCGGCCTCAACGGCAACCGACAGCTCAGATGACTCGCAGCGCTCCATGGGCATCACCTCTCGTCTCGGTGACACTCATGCTATTGGCCGGGTGTTTCGCGCACGTTTCCGGTGAGTGCGCGCTACACTCGTAGCGCCCGGGAACGGGCACGCCCATGGCCGTTCGCGCGCCCGCCAGCCCCGACGCTGCTGCAGCGGGACCGGCAGAACTGACGGCACCACCTAGAGACCCGAAGGAGCAGCGTGCATCAACCGCCCCGAAGCCTCACGCGAAGCGTTCAGGCCGTCCTCGTCCTGATGCTTGCCGTGAGCGGGATAACGATCTTTTCGGACATGTTCCGGTACTTCGCGTATGCCTCACTCGCCGCGGGCGCGGACAGCGACCCGCGCGTGAACATGGCCGAAGCGATCGCCAGTGCCGTCTCGATCGTGTACCTGGCCGTGCTTCTGGCGCTCGCCGTGGCGTTCCTGGCATGGGTCTACCGCACAAACGCTCACCTCAGGCTGACCAGCGGTTACCCGATACGCGCAACCCCGGGATGGGCCGTCGGCTGGTACTTTGTGCCGATTGCGAACCTCTTCCGGCCGCTTCGCGACATGCGGGACATCTGGCGCGCAAGCCACAACGGTGCGAGCGCCGGACTCGGGCTGGTGAACGCGTGGTGGGCGGCGTTTCTCGCCTCGAACGTGGCGTGGTTGGCAGCGCCCGCGCCCGCCCTCACGTCCGCCTCGGCGCACATGCTCGACAGCCTGTCGTATCTCGCCGCCGATACGATCACTGTGATCCCGATCGCGCTGACACTCGTGATGATGACGAGGATCGCGCGGGCGTGTGAGCCGTCCTAGGCCGGACACCGGTCCAGCCGATCTCGGACCCGGTCGCCAGTGCAAGCCGCGGCCATCCGGACACGCGCGCCTCCCCCGTCGGCACCCTCCGTTACGCAGCGCATCGGGCAGGAGCGCGAGGAGCGACCGATTTCCCCGGAGAAGCGCGATGGGCGGCTCCCCTAGGGGAGCCGCCCATCGGCGGGAAACCTTGAAGCGCCTGAACTAGATGGCGCGGACTTTGGTCGCCTGCTGCTTGCCGTTGTTGCCGGTCGCCTCTTCAAACGAGACGCGCTGGCCTTCGTCGAGGGTCTTGTACCCATCGGACTGGATCTCCGAGAAGTGAACGAACAGATCGTCGCCACCCTCACGAGAGATGAAGCCATAGCCCTTTTCAGAGTTGAACCACTTGACGGTACCTTCAGCCATCTAAAACCATCCTCTCGCCCCGCAGGGCAAAACAAAACGACGTGACTCCGCTTAGAAAGACGGTGTGTCACGCCGCAATCTATCGGACCTCATTGATCCGCGCATGGAGTATAGCAGGTTTCATGCCGAAGGGAACCGGTGAGTTTTTCTGCTGTTCAAACCGCTCAAGCGCCCTGCGCGTCGGCCCGCGCCTTCACCAGGCTGAGGACCGCCCTGAACTCCGGAGTGGCTGCACGTCCGAGCGCTTCGTAGACCACGGCCTCAGCGGTGGTCACGATGGCGCCAGCGTCACGAAGACGCGCAATCGCTACTTCGTGATCCAGCTCGCGGCGTGAGCACACCGCGTCGACAACGACGAACGGCTCGTAGTCGGCGGCAAGCAGGCCCAGTGCTGTCTGTGCGACGCAGATGTGCGTCTCCATTCCCGCAAGCACGATCTGCCGACGACCCAGTGCCTCAAGCCGATGGCGGAACTCCGGCTCGCCCATGCAATCAAACGTCAGCTTGTCCACCGGCTCAGAAGCAGCGGGCACGCTGCCTATCTCGGCCACAGTGTCGCCGAGGCCCTGCGGATACTGCCGGGTCACCATCACCGGCATCCCGAGCAGCACGGCCGCCTCGGCAAGAAAGCGGGCGTTGACGAGCACTTCCTGACGACGGTCCATGGTGGAGACTAGACGTTCTTGCAGGTCAACGAGCACTACGGCAGCCGACGTGCGTTCGATTGCGCGTGAACCCGGCACTGGCAGCCTCCCTTCGGAGTCGGATTGGCACGCCTGCAGCCACGTGCCCACCGAGGGTGCCTCATAGAGCCCCCACGTGTTCGTGGGCGAGCGTGCCTTACTAGTGTATCCTCTGAGCGTTGTCCACGCTCCTGAAAGGTGCACCGTGACCCTCGGTAATGACTCGCGCCTCGCACGCTACGATGAACTCCTCGAGATGTGCGGCGACACGGCGCACCCGACGCCGATCGTGAAGCTCAACCACACGATCACCAACCCGGATGCGCCGCTCTACGTGAAGTGCGAGTGGGTCAACCCGTTCGGCTCCATCAAGGACCGCACCGCCAAGTGGCTGCTCCAGGGCCTGCTCGAGCGCGGCGAGCTTGAGGGCAGGACGATCGTTGAGGCGACCTCGGGCAACACGGGCATCGCGCTCGCGGCCATCGCGCAGCTCATGGGCGTCCCGATGATCGCCACCGCCCCGGCAGCGCTCTCCCCCGAGAAGTCCGCGCTCCTGCGCGCGTTTGGCGCCGACGTGCGCCTGACGCCCGCCGATGACACCTCGGGACTCCACCCGATGGACATCGCGTTCCGCATGGCGAAGGCGATCGTTGAGAGCGATCCCTCCAAGTACGTCATGCCCAACCAGTACGACAACGCCGACAACGCGCGTGCTCACTATGAGTCTACGGGCCCGGAGATCTGGGCTCAGACCGAGGGGACCGTGCGGTACTTCTTTGCGGGTCTCGGCACGTGCGGCACGATGGTGGGCACGAGCCGGTTCCTGAAAGAAATGGATCCCACGATCCGCTGCGTGGCAATCGAGCCGGTGCGCGGGCATCACATCTCCGGACTCAAGAACATGGAGGAGACGGCCGTCCCGGCCAACCTCGACATGTCCGTGATCGACGAGATCGTGTGGGTGGACGACGCCATGACCGACGAGATGGCGCTCCGCCTCTACCGCGAGGAGTCGCTCATGGTGGGGCCGTCGGCCGCGGCGATCGCGGCGGGCGCGGTGAAGTTCATGAGCGAGCCCGGCCGTGTGGGCCTCGGCGTGGCGATCGCGCCGGACAGCGGGCAGAAGGCGGCCAGCTATCTGAACTCGATACTGGGGTAGAAGCGGTCCCTGTTTTGCAGGTGACCGCCTAGTCCTCGCCAACCATGTACGAATCCGCACAATCGCCAAGCCCGGAATAGCCGTCGGGCAGAAGCGCTGTGTCGAACGCTACGTCGTCTTCAGGCACGAACTGAAGGAACACGTAGATGATTCTGTGCTCGTCTTCGATGACGAGCGCGTATTCGCTGGTGTAGTCATCGCCCAGGCGGATGACGCAGGCCGGATACTCGAAATTCTCTGTGTCGTACACGGCATACCCCTCGAATGGTGCGCCTGAGGGATATGCGTAGTGTGTGTTCTCGGCCGTGCTGAGCCGAGCGATCTCGCTCTCGTATTCTTCGGCTGTGTAGTCGCAGTCGAGAGCAATCTGGATCTCATCATCAAACACAGGATGGCTTCCATAGAAGTAGAAGCTGCGAACCTCCGCGCTATCGGAAACGGACGAGGGGAATAGCGTCAGATCCGACTGCGGACTGTAGTCCGATAGGCACGACGGATAGTCACGCACGTCGGTTGTCACGGTTGTTGAGAATGGAACGCACGCGCAGATGCACGCGAGCGCGGTGGCCACGAGCGCCACACGCAGCATCCTCTTCATGGTTGGTCTCCTTGCGCGCATGAAGCGCACGCAGCCCGAGCGGGGCGGCGAAACGAACGGCGCACGCGACAGCCGCCCTCCGCTTCGCCGTCCCGAGTTGATCCCCGGGCACGTCCTTCAGTCTTACTTGCTGGTGCCCTTCTCCCCGTGCTCAAACACCACCGCCGACACCCCGAGCGCCTCTTTGGCCATATCCCGCAGCTTGTACTTCTGGATCTTGCCCGACGCGGTCATCGGGAACTCGTCAACGAAGAACACGTACTTGGGGCACTTGTAGCGTGCGAGGCGGGCGCGCGAGAACTCCTGCACGTCCTCCTCGGTGATGTCTGATCCGGGCACCTTGGTGATGAAGGCGCCGACGACCTCGCCGTATTTGGCGTCCGGCACGCCCACTACCTGCACGTCGCGCACACCGGGCATCGTGTAGAGGAACTCCTCGATCTCGCGCGGGTAGATGTTCTCGCCGCCGCGGATGATCATGTCCTTGATTCGGCCGGTGATGCGGTAGTAGCCGTGCTCGTCCACCGTGCCGAGGTCGCCCGAGTGGAGCCAGCCGTCCGGCTCGATCGCGCGGGCGGTCTCCTCGGGCATGTTGTAGTAGCCCTTCATGACGTTGTAGCCGCGGCACTGCAGCTCGCCCGGCACGCCCGGAGGCATGATCTCCCCGGTGTCGGGATCGGCAACGCGCACTTCGCACTCCTCGGAAGCGCGGCCGAGCGTCTCGCACTTGCGCTCAAGCGTGTCGTCTACCGAGGTCTGGGTGAACACCGGCGAGGCCTCGGTCAGGCCGTAGCAGATGGTGAGTTCGGAAGCGTGCATCTTGTCGATGACCTGCTTCATCGTCTCCACCGGGCAGGGCGAGCCGGCCATGATGCCGGTGCGCAGGCTGGTGAGGTCGAACATGTCGAACATCGGGTGCGCGAGTTCGGCGATGAACATCGTGGGGACGCCGTAGAGGGCGGTCGCACGCGCCTTCTCAACGCCGGCGAGCACGAGCAGCGGATCGAACTGCTCGATCATGACGGCGGTGCAGCCGTGGGTGAGAACCGCCATGACGCCGAGCACGAGACCAAAGCAGTGGAAGAGCGGCACCGGCAGGCACACGCGGTCCTCGGCGCTCAAGTTTTGGCGCTCGCCGATGAAGAAGCCGTTGTTGACGATGTTGCGGCTCGTGAGCATGACGCCCTTGGGGAAGCCGGTCGTGCCCGAGGTGTACTGCATGTTCACCACGTCGTCCGGCCCGAGCGCGGCCGTGATCTCGCGCAGCGGCTCGTCTGGCATGTTCTCGCCGAGAACGAGGAGCTCCGGCACGCTGTAGAAGCCGCGATGCTTCTCCGGGCCGAGATAGATAAGGTTCTTCAGGTGCGGGAACTCGGCGCTCTCGAGGTGGCCGCGCTGCTGGGTTGCGGCCTCGGGGACGAGCTCGCGCACGATGTCGATGTAGTTCACGTCGCGGAACGTGTCCACGAGCGCGAGCGCCTTCATGTCGGATTGCTTGAGGACGTAGGCGAGTTCATGTCCCTTGTAGACCGGGTTCACCGTGACGAGGACCGCACCGATCTTGGCGGTGGCGAAGAGGAAGGTGAGCCAGTCGGGCACGTTGCGCGCCCAGATGCCCACGTGATCGCCTCGGCCAACGCCGGTGGCAAGCAGGCCCTTGCCGAGCTGGTCAACGCGGTGGTCAAACTCGGCGTAGGTCCAGGTGAGCGCGCGATCGGGGTACATGACGAACGGGCGGTCGGGGTCGGCCGCCACGCGCTGCTCGAAGTACTGGCCGAGGGCGAGATCGGTATGGAGTGCCATGGCCGCCTCCCCTAGACCGGGGTGTAGACGACGGCGACGATGCGCGCGGGCGCATCGCTCGCGGAGCGGACCTGGTGCGGGACGATCGAGTCGTAGTAGATGCTATCGCCGGCCTCGAGGCGGTCCGTGGTCTTGCCGTACTCGACCTCGATCGCGCCCTCGAGCACGAAGATGAACTCCTCGCCCTCGTGCGATGAAAGCGCATGTGCGTCGGCCGAGGCAGGCTGCACGTTGATCACGAACGGCTCCATGTGGCGCGACGCCTTCCCGCTCGCCAGCGAGAAGAAGTTCAGCACTCCGGCGTCGCTCGACGTCTCGAGGCTCTTGATGCGCGTCGCGGCAGCCGCATCGCCCTTGCGCGTGACGATCGGGCCGAGTTCGGTCTCGTCGTCGAGCAGCGTGCCGAGCCGCACGCCGAGCGCGCGCGTGAGCTTCACGAGCGGCGCGAGCGAAGGGGCAACCTCGCCGCTCTCGAGCTTGAGGATGGTGTCAACATCGCAGCCGCTGCGTTCCGCGAGGTCTTCTACGGATAGCTGCATGGCCTGGCGTAGTGAGGTGATCTTCCCACCGATTGTGGCGTCTGGTGCCATCAGAGGTCCTTTCCCCGAGTGTATGAGGAGGTGCTCCGCGCAGCCCCGCTGGCGGTAGAACGCATGATAGCCGATGCGGCGACGAAGGGCACTACACACGAGGCATGCGGTGGGGTGCGTCGGCAGGGCACGGGCGGGTGGGGCGCGGCACGCTCGCCGGACGGGCTGGTGCGGGTACAATGCCCTCAGATGCAGCCGCTGAACGGGGGACCGATGATGGACGGCACGCCGCAGCCCCATCCTTCTCCGGACGAGGATTTCGAGGCACGCGCCGAACGCCTGCGGGAGGCACTCGGCGTGAACGCCATACTGCGGGCGCAAGCACGCAAGCTGTCTCCTCCCCCGCCGCCCAGGTTCAATATCGGGGGACTGCTGCTCGCGTGTGCCGGTGCCGCCGGGATGACGCTCTCGATTACCGTCCTGTTCAAGGGCATGGCGCTCATCATGATGACCGAGGGCGGCTTCGTAGCCTCAGGCGGTCCCTACGAGATCGCCCATCCCGCACCGGAGTGGATCTGGATCCTTCCGGTTTCGATCCTGGCGCTCTTCGTCTTTGGCGGCATCAGCATGTTCGTGTCCAGCCGCAAGTGGGGCATCAATCTGATCTTCTTCGCCTGGATCGCGCTCTTCCTCTCGCTCGGGTGGAACTTCTGGCGCTTCGGCCTCACGTCTCCGTTTGACGGCGGGCTCGAGTGGGGCTGGATCGTGTGCGGCGCCGTCTTCTGGCTGATGGGACTCGCGCCCGCGCTGTTTGCCGTTGACCTGGCACGCATGCGGTTCCGTGATCTAGCCGGAGGACCTGCGGGCAACGAGGAGAGCCTGTCACCGGACCTGCGCCGGGCCAGGCGCTCGGGCATCGCCTACGTAGTTGGCCAGGGGCTCAGTGCGCTCGGCGGGGTACTGCTCGGCGTGCTCGCATTCGCAGCGGCGGTCGACTGAGAACAGCACGGCCGCACTCCCGGCCGCATCAACGTGCACCATAGCGGGTAAGAATCTGGCAGCGCATCCCCAACAAGAGGAGTCAGAGATGTCCGAGGTCGAGCCTGCCTTCAAGCGATTGCGCGTCTACAACGCCGTCATGGGGTTCTTCCATGCGGCACAGGGTGCCGTGATCCTCGCGCTTTCAAACGACTTCGCCCTGCCCGTAACCGCGAGCTTCCTGCAGGGCCCCCCGGGTACGCCTGCAGCCGCCCCCGAGACACTCTTCGAGATCCCGCTGGGACTCGCGGTGTCGCTCTTCGTGTTCTTCTCGGCACTCGCACACTTCACACTTGTGATGCCCGGCGTGTTCGGGTGGTACGTGAAGAATCTCAAGCGCAACCGCAACTACGCGCGCTGGATCGAGTACTCGTTCAGCTCCTCGCTCATGGTGGTGCTGATCGCGATGCTGCCGGGCATCTTTGACATCGCTGCGCTCATCGCGATCTTTGGTGTGAATGCGATGATGATCCTCTTCGGGCTGGCGATGGAGCATTACGAGGAGCCGGGGCACCCCAACTGGATGACGTACCTCTTTGGCTGTGTCGCGGGCGCGGTGCCGTGGATCGCGATCGGCATCTACATGTGGAGCCCGGGATCGGCTGCGGAGCCCCCGGCCTTTGTGTACTGGATCTTCGTGACGATGTTCGTGTTCTTCATGAGTTTTGCCGCCAACATGGTGCTGCAGTACAAGCAGGTGGGGCGCTGGAAGAACTACCTCTTTGGCGAGGCCGTCTACATCTTCCTCAGCCTGAGCGCGAAGTCTCTTCTCGCCTGGCTCGTCTTCGCCAACACACTCGTGCCGACGAGCTAGCCAGCGCGTCCTCACGTCTGCGGCCGATACGATTTGCACAAGGAGCGCCCCCGGACCTCGCGGACCGGGGGCGCTGGCATTCTTGGACCGATGCGCGGCGCGAGGACAGGGCTGGCCGAGTGCAGGGCAAGCCCCGGCCCGCGCGGCTGCGATCGCCGCGCTACTGCACCGGCACGTACTCCGCGGTCGCCCACGTGGTACCGACGAGGTGCACACCCTCCTCGGTGACCTCGATGCTGTCGATATTCAGGCCCTCTATGCGTGCGAGGCGGTCGTTCACCATCGCCTCCAGGAACGCATCGCCGTATGGCAGATACTGCGCAGGCACGATGACGCCAAGCACCTCGGCCGAGGCGATGCTCACGTCGAGCGACTTGCCCCTGATTGTGCCGCTCCCGCTTGCCGAGACCGGCCAATCGCGTCCGGCATACGTCACGACCGCCGAGACCTCGGCGGTGTTGCCGCCGGTCAGGTTCACCTGCATGCTCTGGACCGGCCAGTACGACGCGCTGTGGTTGTAGGACATGAGCGCCGAGAGTTCGGCCTCGGTCAGCACGACATCAAGCGGCTGCTCGCCGCTGTAGACGCGCTGGTAGTCGTCGGGATTCGCCCCTTCGGGCAGTTCGGGCCACGCAACGCCAACCTTTGCGATGACCGCATCGAAGTCGGCCTCCGAGTAGGTCACGCCGAGGTCGGCGGGCCGGGTCAGTTGCGTGATGGCAAACACGCCGCCAACGACAAGAAGGACCGCCACGGCAAGCGCGACCAGGCAACCGGCAAGGCACCCGCGCTTCTTCTTGGGCGCCGGAGCCGCTGCGCCAACGGTGGGCGGCGCGGTGGGCGGCGGAGGCGGCGGGGCGTAAGTGGTGGCCGTTGCGGGTGCGGGTGTGGGCGTGCTTTCGGGTGTGCGGTCGTCCATTGCGCGTCCCCCTCAATGCGTTGGCGATGTCCGGACGAGAGTAGGGTCTGTTGGCGACGAAGGCAAGAGTGCGCAACAGTAGCCGCCCCCTCACCGATAGAAGTGAGCCGCCTCAGGGCACCTACTTTACGACATGCACGCCTCGAGCAACTCGGAGAGAGAACCTGCCATGACATGCTACCTGCGCCATATGGGCTGGCTGTTCCGGGTCCTCGAATTGCAGAATGAAGTCGGCAACCGCCACCGTCTCGACCGGGCCATCAAGTCGGCGCTCGGGCTGTCGCAGACAGCCACGTGCGAGGAAGTCGAAGCGTTCCTCGGCGCGCTCTCCGGCGAAGAACGCTTCGCTCTCATCGATTCTGTGGAGAGAGAGCTGAGCCGATAGGGCCGTCTAGCGCCACTATCATCACGCAACGAAACGCCCGGGCCGATGAAGAACTCCGCCCGGGCGTCGTGCTGAGTGAAGAAACCCGCAGGCCCTGCCAGGTGGCAGGCCCCTATGCCGCAGTCCAGCCGGCGTCTGCCGGGATGATTGCACCGTTGATCATCTTGGACTCGTCCGACGCGAGGAAGAGCGCCAGGTCCGCGATGTCCTGGGCCTTGAGCTGCCCTGGGATGATGGAGGCCGCAAGTTGACCGCGGGCCGCGCCCGCAGGATCTATACGAGATGGGTCCACGCTCTTCATGATGTTCGTCTGAACCGCTCCGGCGGCGATGGCGTTGCAGCGAACCCCCTGCTGGGTGTACATCCAGGCGGTGCTCTTGGTGAGGCCTACAACCGCGTGCTTGCTCATCGTGTAGGCGGCCCCTGCAGCGCCGCCGTGGATCCCGGCAACCGAAGCGGTGTTCACGATGGAGCCGCCGCCCTGCTCGATCATGATGGGAACGGCCAGCCGCGTGAGATAGATCGGCCCGTAGAGGTTCACGCCCATCACGCGCGCGAGCATGTCGTCAGGCAGGTTGGCGATTCCGGCAAAGGCGTCCATGATGCCTGCGTTGTTGCAGAGAACGTCGAGCCGACCGAACGATGCAATCGCAGCGTCGATGATGCGGCCGCAGTCGTCGTCTTTGGAGACATCGCCCTGAACGCCGACGATTTCACCGCCAGCGGCCTGCACCTCTGCTACTACCTCGGCGAGCGAATCAGGGTGCCATTCGGCGGCAACGATCTTGGCGCCCTCGGCGGAAAACAGGTTGGCCATCGCGCGCCCCATGCCGGAACCGGCGCCGGTGATGACTGCTACTTTGCCCTCTAGCCTCATTGCAAGACCTCCTTCGTGATGAGGACAACGCTTGCATGGGCTTCCTACCCGCATCGATAGCGGCTTGGACACTCCCCGCGCAACGCGACGTCCGGCTTGTAACTAATGGTTACAATATCTTCTGGTCGTGGTGAGTCAACCGCTGAGGAGATGTCTGAAGAAGCCTGTGCGGCTGGCGACATGCGTCGGGGTGTTGCGTCCGATTCGTTGCGCAGGGTGTGTTGCGCCCGGCTTGTCGCACGTCGGTCGGGCGCCGGGCGCCGCACGCCTCGTGCGGTGCGGCTTACCGGCCGATCGTGCCGAGGAGGTACTCGAGCTGCTCGGCGAAGTGCTCGCGGTCTTCCTCGGTGAACGCGGCGGGACCGCGATGACGGCCTCCCGCGCGACGCAGCCGGGCCTCTTCGTGGCGGATCATGAGGTCGGCGTCGATTGTTGCGAGGTGATAGATGCGTCCGCGGGGACCGATCGCCCCGGCTCCCCTGCCGATCGCCATTGCGGCGAGGCCGATGTCCTGGGTCACGACCGCATCGCCCGTGGCGAGACGCTCGACGATCGCGAAGTCAGCGGCGTCACGGCCACCGCTGACCTGCACGGCTTCAACGCCCGCGCGAGACGCGTACCGTTCCAGGTTCTGAGTGGAGTTGGCCACGATGATGACGCCCCACCCCCGCGAACGGGCGACACCGATCGCTTCCCGGGTCACGGGACACGCGTCGGCATCGATGAACAACGTGGGCATCGCAGGTCCGCTAGCGCTCGGCGAGCGGCACGTACTCCCTGCGGCCGGCAACGCTCTTGTATGCGGGGCGGATGATCTTGCCCCCGCTCGCCAGTTCCTCGATGCGGTGCGCACACCAGCCAACCACGCGCGAGACGGCAAAGAGCGGCGTGTAGAGCTCCTCGGGAATGCCGAGCATCTTGTAGACGAATCCGGAGTAGAAGTCCACGTTGGCACTAACGCCCTTGTATACCTTGCGCGACTTGCCGATGGCTGCCGGCGCTATGCGCTCGACACGCGTGAGGAGATCGAACTCATCGGCCACACCCTTCTCCGTGGCCAGGCTCCCGGCGCGATCGCGCAGAATGATCGTGCGCGGATCTGACACCGAGTAGACCGGATGGCCCATACCGTAGATCAGTCCGGAGCGGTCGAAAGCGTCCTTGTTCAGCACGCGCACGAGGTAGTTCTCAATCTCGGCATCATCGTTCCAGTCGCCGATGTTCGCCTTCAGGTCATCGAACATGCGGCCCATCTTGATGTTGGCGCCGCCGTGCTTGGGACCTTTGAGGGAGCTCAGAGACGCAGCCACCGAGGCATACGTGTCGGTGCCGCTGGATGAGACTACGTGGGTGGTGAACGACGAGTTGTTGCCGCCACCGTGCTCGGCGTGGAGAACGAGCGCAAGATCCAGGAGCTTGGCCTCCGCTTGGGTGTACGAGCAGTCAGCGCGGAGCATGTGCAACACGTTCTCCGCGGTGGAAAGCGCGGGGTCCGGCCGGTGGATGACGAGGCTGCGGCCCTCAAACTGGTCCGCGTATGCCTGGTAGGCGTACACGGCGAGTACCGGGAACGTGGCGATCAGGTGCAGACTCTGGCGCAGAACGGCGGGAATCGAC
>Ga0068714_10003483_pt1 | contig 18620 bp, 14 predicted proteins | sample MTBNYHSulfiMetaG_FD_62988 | JGI IMG/M metagenome (GOLD analysis project Ga0068714, IMG submission 62988) | Enrichment culture microbial communities from rom New York Harbor, USA that are MTBE-degrading - MTBE-NYH (New York Harbor Sulfidogenic)... | ecosystem: Environmental > Aquatic > Marine >... | reverse complement strand
GGGGCAGGGGCGATTGACCTTTCGCAAAGCGACGGGCCGGTTCTTGCGCGGGGTGTGGGAACCGGCCCGAGTTTTTCCGGCGCGCTCCCCGTTGAATCGAGGGAGGGGCAGAGATACAATAGCTTCGGGTCCATCGTTTGTCCTGAGGGAGCATACCGTTGAGCGAGTTGCGCTGTTTGCCTCGACACATAGCGGTGATCATGGATGGCAACGGCCGCTGGGCCAAGAAGCGCCAGCTGCCCCGCATCGAGGGGCACCGGGCGGGCATCCAGTCGGTGCGGGAAATCGTCACGGCCTGCCGGGAGCTGAAGATCCCGGTGCTGACGCTGTACGCGTTTTCCGAAGAGAACTGGAGCCGACCGAAGAGCGAGATTCAGGCTTTGATGTCTCTGTTGAGGCGTTTTTTGAAGACCGAACTCGAGCAAATGATGGAGCACGGAATTTGCTTTGACGTCATCGGGGACGAGGGGAGGTTGCCGGCGAGCGTGCGCCAGTCCATCGCCCGGACGCGGCAAAGCACGGCGGGCGGAAACCAGATGCGCCTGACGCTGGCGCTCAGCTACGGCGGACGCAGTGAGATTGTTCACGCGGCGCGCCGGCTGGCCCAGGAAGTGGCTGAAGGGAAGCTGGATGTGGCCTCCATCACCCAGGAGCGCTTTGCCCAAGCTCTTTATACGGCCGACCTGCCCGACCCGGACCTGTTGATCCGTACCAGCGGGGAACAGCGCATCTCCAATTTTCTCCTTTGGCAAATTGCTTATACCGAGTTATGGATGACCCCGGTGTTGTGGCCCGATTTTCGAAAAGAACACCTGTTGGAAGCGATCGAGGATTACCGTCGGCGCGAGCGGCGCTATGGCAGGGTCGAAGGGGCGCAAGCGCAATAGCCAAGTGCGGGAGAAGGGCGAACGATGGAGAAATTAGGCCGGCGGGTGGCGACCTCCGTGGTGTTCGGCGCACTTTTCCTCCTGGCGCTTTTCCACCCCTGGCTGGCGCCTCACTTGGCTTTTCTCATGGTGGGCGGGGCGATCACGCTGGGGCTATGGGAACTGTATGACTTGGTGGAACGCCGAGGTGTCCGGGTGTGGCGCATCTGCGGCGTGACCACCGGATGGCTGTTGGCTCTGGCGGGCTATGTTCGCATTCTGGGCTACGAGGGATTGTCGCTGGAGTTCGTGGCGATTCTGTTTTTGTTCTTTTCCACCTTTTCTGTTCAGTTGCGTCGGGGATTTTCGGGCGCTGTCCCGACGGTGATGGGAACCTTCTTCGGTGTAGTGTATGTGGCCGCCCCGATGACGGCGATTCTCTGGATCTATAATCTGCCGGGAGGACGCTGGTTGCTGCTGTTTCTTTTTCTGGTCACCTGCCTGAATGACACCGGGGCGTATCTCATCGGCTCGAAATTCGGCCGGCTGCCGCTCAGTCCCCGCATCAGCCCGCGCAAGACGATCGAAGGCTCGCTGGGAGGGCTGTTCTGCGGCGTGGCGGGGGTGTTTCTGCTCGGCTGGCTGATGCAGGGGTGGTCGCCTGTCAACTACTTCTATTGGGCGCCGGCCCACAAGGCGGTTTACGGTCAGGCTTTTATCCTGGCGGTCCTGCTGTCCGTCGTGGGGCAGGTCGGCGACCTGTCCGAATCGATGTTGAAGCGGGATGCCGGGGTGAAGGACTCGGGGAGTTCGCTCACCGGGCACGGCGGTATGCTCGATATGGCGGACAGCCTGCTGTTCACGGTTCCTTTTACGTTTCTGTATGCGAAAACCGTGCTGAACTTGTAGCCGGGGAGGGCCGCTTGCCGGGAGGCGGCCGGCTGCGCTAGAATAGCGGCTATTCCAGCTCGACGACGTAAAACGAGGGAGGCAGGCGTTGGCCGGGAGACAAGATCCTGACAGAAAAGAGGAAGCTGTTGTGGGCGCCGGGCAGGAGCCGCAGGCCGATTTCGACTATCCGGACGAGGGCGAGGACGGGCTTTACGGTTGGAAGTTTCATCGAGGCCCTCTGCTGCTGGCGATTATCCTTACGGTGATCTTCTACATCTTCGTGTTCGTGTGGGTGGATTAAGGGATTCGGGCACGGACCGCGAAAGCACGCTTGGTGTGCCATTTTCACTTGCGACGGGGCCGAAGTGCCCTTGGGGGTGATATCCCCGGGCCGCTCAAGTCCGGTCGGCTCCCGGGGAAATTGAACGCCGGTCTCTTAGATCAGCGGATTTCTTGACAAGCCTTCCCCCGGGGGTAAGTTCCCCTTTAATAGCACAGATGAAGGAGCGAGGCAGCGATGAGGAACGTGGTGATTATCGGTTCGGGGCCGGCGGGTCTGACAGCGGCCATCTACACGGCGCGGGCGAACCTGAAGCCCTTGGTCTTTCTCGGCGAGCAGCCCGGCGGTCAACTGATGATCACCAACGAGGTGGAGAATTATCCAGGTTTCGAGAAGGGGATCACGGGGCCGGAGCTGATGATGACAATGCAGCGGCAGGCCGAGCGATTCGGCGCTGAGCTGCGGCAGGAGGATGTGACCGGCGTCGAGCTGGCCTCGCGTCCCTTTCGGATCAAGAGCGCGGGGGGCGAGGAGGAGGCCCGAGCGATCATTATCGCGACGGGCGCGGCGACCCGCTGGCTGGGGCTGGAGGCTGAGGAGAAGCTGCGCGGCCACGGTGTCTCCGCCTGTGCGACGTGCGACGGGGCTTTTTTCAAGGAAAAGAAGCTGTTGGTCATCGGCGGGGGGGACACCGCCATCGAGGAGGCGATCTTCCTGACCCGGTTTGCCTCGCAAGTGACCGTGGTCCATCGGCGGGACGAGCTGCGCGCATCGAAAATTATGCAGCAGCGGGCCTTTAAGAATCCCAAGATTGATTTCCTTTGGGACTCGATTCTTGTGGATATCCGGGACCCCGGCCAGAAGAAGGTGACGGCAGGCGTCGTCAAGAATGTGAAAACGGAGGAGGTCTCGGAAGTCCCTTGTGACGGTATCTTCATCGCTATCGGTCACGTTCCCAACACGGGGATCTTTGAGGGCCGGATTGAGATGGACTCGACTGGATACATCCTCACGCAGAACGGGACGAAAACCAGCGTGGAGGGCGTCTTTGCCTGCGGGGACGTCCAAGACCGGGTTTACCGTCAGGCTGTCACGGCGGCAGGCTCCGGCTGCATGGCGGCCATTGACGCCGAGCGGTGGCTGGAAAGCCAGGAGGACTGAGAGAGGCGGACCATGAATACAAAGCTCGTGGACCCGATTTGGGAAACCATCCGGGAGGAAGTCGCCCGGGACGCCCGGCAGGAGCCTACGCTGGCCAGCTTCCTGCATGCCGTGGTGCTGAATCATAAAAGGCTCGAAGACGCGTTGAGTTTTCACCTGGCCAGCAAGCTGGAGAGTTCGACGATCACCGCGCTGACCCTGCGGGACCTGTTCGATGAGGCTTTCGCGGGGGATGCGGGCATCGGGCAGGCCTTTCGCGCGGATATCCAGGCGGTGTGCACGCGAGATCCGGCCTGCCGGGGGTACTCTGTGCCGCTGCTGTATTTCAAAGGGTTTCATGCCTTGCAATCGTATCGCGTCGCCCATTATTACTGGACGCGGGGCCGGGAGCCTCTCGCGCTGTACTTGCAGAGTCGTGTCTCGGAAGTCTTCTCGGTGGATATTCATCCGGCGGCTCGTATCGGCTCGGGGATTCTGATGGACCATGCGACGGGGGTCGTCATCGGCGAAACGGCGATCGTCGCCGACAATGTTTCGATCCTTCACGAGGTTACCCTGGGGGGAACGGGGAAAGAAAAGGGCGACCGGCATCCGAAGATTGGCCCCGGGGTGCTCATCAGCACCGGGGCGAAGATTCTGGGCAACGTCAAGGTGGGCGAAGGCGCGAAGGTGGCGGCCAGTGCCGTCGTGCTGGACGATATCCCGCCCCACTGCACCGCCGCCGGGGTGCCGGCAAAGATTGTCGGTCGCCCGAAGTACGAGCAACCCGCGCTGGAAATGGATCATCACATTACCGAAGATGAGAAATGAGTGGGGGCTGGGATGTAGGGTCTCGGGGGTAGGGTCTCGGGTTTGGCAGGCTGGCGGAATAGTGGTTCCTTGTTCGGAGAAATGCAAGACGTCGAATTGCTTGCTTTCGATGCAATCCTTCAGGCCCTCCAAGAGGCTCCTGAGAGTGTAGGATGGAACTGAACACCCTAAACCCCAAACCCTAAACCCGAGACTCCAAGGCTGAATCCGGGTTTCGGAGGAAAGGACTTTTCTTTATGGAAGACGTGCTCCGTTACATTGACGAGAACCGAAAAGCCTTTGTTGCCGATCTCGTGGATTTTCTCAAGATCCCCAGCGTGAGCACACAACCCGAGCACGCGCAGGATATGGTGCAAGCGGCGGCGCAGCTGCAGGCGAGGCTGGAGGCGCTCGGGCTGGAGACCCGGCAGTTTACCACCGAGCGCCATCCGATGGTTTACGCCGAATGGCCCGGAGCGCCCGAAGCGCCGACGGTGCTTTTCTACGGGCACTACGATGTCCAACCGCCCGAGCCGCTCGAGCATTGGAAAAGCCAGCCTTTCGAGCCTCGCATTGAGGATGACAAGATCTATGCCCGGGGCGCCAGCGATGACAAGGGGCAGCTTTTCACCCACTTGAAAGGCATCGAGGCATTTATGAAAACCCGGGAAAGGCTCCCGGTGAACGTCAAGCTCATTATCGAGGGGGAGGAAGAAATCGGCAGTCCGAACCTGGTGCCGTTCGTTCAGTCGCACCGGGAGTTGCTGGCCTGCGACTGTGTCGTCATTTCGGACACCGAGATGTGGGCCGAAGGGGTCCCGGCGCTCTCCTACGGGCTTCGAGGCCTGCTGGGAGCGCAGATCGAGCTGCGGGGGCCTAAGCGCGACCTCCACTCAGGTCTTTACGGCGGCGCGGTGCCGAACCCGCTCAACCAGTTGGCTCGCCTGATCGCTCTTCTGCACGACGCGGACGGGCGGGTGACCATCCCCGGCTTTTACGATGACGTGCGCGAGGTCGAACCTTGGGAGAAGGAGGCATATGCCCAGCTCGATTTTGACGAGAACGCCTACCGTAAGGATCTGGGCTTGAAGGCGCTGTGGGGGGAGAAGGGGTACAGTGTGCTGGAGCGGGTTTGGGCGCGACCGACGCTCGATGTCAACGGCATGTGGGGCGGCTACCAGGGGCCGGGCGGCAAGACGGTGATTCCATCTGTCGCTTACGCCAAGATTACAATGCGCATGGTGCCGGACCAGAATCCAAAGAAGATTGCCCAAAGCTTCAGGGAGTACTTGCACTCGCTTTGCTCGGAGTCGGTCGAGCTGACCATTGAAGGCGGGGACGGCAGCCCCGGCTTGCTCCTGCCGACGGAAGGCCCTATCGTGGACAGCGCCAAGCGTGCCTTGGCCCAGGCGTTTGGCCGCGAGCCGGCGATGATCCGCATGGGCGGCTCCATTCCGGTGGTGGCGACGTTTGCTGAGGCGCTCGAGGCGCCCTGCCTGCTGCTGGGTTTTGGTCTGCCCGACGACAATCTGCACTCGCCGAATGAGAAGTTTAACCTGGACTGTTTCCATGGCGGCATCAAGACGATCGCTCATTTTATGAATGAGCTGGGCCGAAAAGACAGCGCGAACGAGTAACGGCCGGGCCTGGAGGTCACCCCTGTCCGCCTTTTGCCTGAGCGCCTTAAACCGGGATGCGGGACGCAGGCGCATCACCGCCGGCAGCCGACAACCCTGCGAGACAATTCTCTCCTCATTGGCAGCGCCCGCCGTCCGTCCCTCTTGACCCGAGGCCCCCAGGCCGCTAAACTGCTTGATGGAGGCTGGTATTTGACCGGGTAGAGCTCTCGTTTTGCTCGTCGTTGCTTTTCGAAGTGAACGCTGAATCGGGGGAGATGGGGCATGCGTGCAGGACGAATAGCATGGGGTGTGTTGTTGGCGGCGGTGCTGTTTGTTACGGTCGCTGGTTCGCAGGAAGAAGAGGAAGCCATCGTGGTGGATGAGCCGACCGTGGTCCGGGAGTTTCGGGCGGCCTGGGTGGCCACGGTGGCCAACATTGACTGGCCTTCCCGCAAAGACCTCACGAGCGACGAGCAAAAAGCGGAAATGATCGCCATTCTGGACAAGGCGGTCGAGCTAAATCTCAACGCGATTATCTTTCAGGTCCGGCCGATGTGCGACGCGCTCTATGCGTCGAACTATGAGCCTTGGTCGGAGTTCCTGACCGGCCAGCTGGGCAAGCCGCCGGAGCCGTTCTACGATCCCCTCGAGTTCGCGATCCGCGAGGCCCACGAGCGGGGGCTGGAGCTGCACGCCTGGTTCAATCCTTACCGGGCGCTGCACCCGGGGGCTAGGTCGCCCATCCCGCCCAACCATATCAGCCGCACCCATCCGGAAGTCGTCAAGCGATATGGGAATTATCTCTGGCTCGATCCGGGGGAGCCGCGGGTCCAGGACCACTCGCTCGCCGTTATCCTGGACGTTGTCCGGCGCTATGACGTGGATGGAGTCCACCTCGATGATTATTTCTATCCCTACCAGGTGAGGGACAGCGCGGGGCAGATTGTGGATTTTCCCGATGGGCCGAGTTGGGAGCGCTACCGGGCTTCGGGCGGCCCGCTGAGCCGCGACGATTGGCGCCGGGACAATGTCAACCAGTTCGTCCGGCGGTGGTATGAGCGGGTCAAGGCCGAAAAGCCTTGGGTGAAGGTCGGCATCAGCCCGTTCGGCATCTGGCGGCCCGGCTATCCGGAAGGGGTCAAGGGGTTGGATCAGTACGCGGTCTTGTATGCCGACGCGAAGCTGTGGCTGGAGAGCGGCTGGGTGGACTATTTTACGCCGCAGCTCTATTGGTCTCTCGACTCGGAGGGGCAGCCCTACCGGGAGCTTCTCCGCTGGTGGGTCGAGCAGAATGCGCACGGCCGCCACATCTGGCCGGGCAATTACACCAGCAAGGTGACCGGCAAAGAGGACGGCTGGCCGGCGGAAGAAATCGTCAATCAAGTGCTGGCGACGCGGGAGATCGAGGGCGCCAGTGGGAATGTTCACTTCAGCATGAAGGCGCTGCTGCACAACTGGGGCGGCATCAGCGACGCGCTGGCCAGCTCGGTGTATGCCGAGCCGGCCCTGGTCCCGGCCTCTCCCTGGCTGAACGAGGCGACGCCCAGCAAGCCGAAGCTGACGGTTTTCCGGGAAGGGCAGACAGGCAATCTGCATATGGCCTGGAACGTCCCGGTGGAAGAGGAAGTGTGGCTGTGGGCGCTTTATGAGAAGCGGGAGGGCAAGTGGACGGTGCAGCCTTTGCCGGCCGGGCGGACGATCAACCAGATGATGCGCTTCCGCAAGGCGGAAGTGCCGGAGGAGGTCGCCGTCTCGGCGATTAACCGCTGTGGGGTCGAAGGGCCTCGCAACCGGGTGGTGCCGCCGGCCCCACCGCCGGAACCCTGAGGACGCTTTCCTCTACGCCTCAGCCAACTCAGGGCGGTTTCTACCTTCACGTTATACAGAGCGACATAAGTGCGAGACAGATTCTGCGGTTGTCATTCTGAGCGCAAGCGAAGAATCTGACCTTTTGGAACAGTTTGTGCGTCGGAGTCAGATTCCTCACTCCGTTCGGAATGACAGAGAGGACTTATGTCGCTATGCATAGATCCTCTCAGTTGTTGTTGCGCGCATCGTCTACCCTATGTCCAGGCTGAATGCCTTGGCAACCGGATCTTTCCTGTGATAGGCTGGCTCGGTGGAACACCGGGAGCGAATGAATGGGGAAAAAGGGAAGGAGATCGAGCATGTTGGCGCCCACACTGGTGATGGCCCTTGTGGCCGTTGTGCTGCTGTTGATCGGTTACTCGGCCGGACAGGGACAACACCTGAGCGGCTTGAAATCCGGTCTGCGGATGACGATTTCTATTCTGCCCCTGTTGCTTTGCGCCTTTGTGGTTGCCGGGATGGTGCAGGTGCTGGTGCCTCACGAGCTGCTGGCCCGGTGGATAGGGGCCGAGAGCGGCCTGCGGGGGATTCTGCTCGGCACCCTGGCGGGCGGCTTCTGCCCGGGCGGGCCGTATGTCAGTTTGCCTTTGGTCGCCGGGCTGGCGCAATCGGGGGCGGGGGTCGGAACCCTCGTCGCCTTCTTGACCAGCTGGTCGCTGTGGGCGGTGGCCCGGTTGCCGATGGAAGTGGCGCTCCTGGGCTGGCGTATCACCTTCATTCGCCTGGCCACGACCTTCTTCTTCCCTCCCGTCGCCGGCTTGCTCGCCCACGTGTTCTTCTCAGGGAGCCGGTAGTCCCGGCGATTCAGAAATCGGTTGACTTCGCCGATCTGAAGGACTATTCTGTGTGCAGACAAGGGGAGGGCGGTATTCCTGCAACCATTCCTTTTCAGAGAGCCGCCCTGCCCCGTTGATGTCTGGACTTTCTGTTATCTGCTGGGGGAGTAGAAGATCATCCAAGCGTGCCTCCATCTCGAATGCAGTTCATTTCGAACTTTTCTCCCTCAGGGCATCTATCCCATACAAGGAGACTGTCATGGCTACGAGACTCCTGACAGCAGTTCTTGCCGGTTTATGCCTGGTCATGCCCTGGCCGGCCGGGGCGGATATTCTGTATGTTCATCCTCATGTTACCGACTGGTATCACACGATCCAGGACGCGATTGACGATGCCACCGACGGCGACACGATTCGCGTCACGGCAGAGACGTATCCCGAAAGAATCGAGATTAACAAAAGCGTACTTCTGGAGGGCGGCTGGAATACAGACTTCACTATAAGGGACTGGGATGCCTATGTCACGACGATTGATGCGCAGCAGGCGGGCTGCGTCGTCCGAGTGTACGGCGGGTATGAGGTGACCATCGAGGGTTTCACAATCACGGGAGGCGATAGCACTTCTCCACTCGGATGGGGAGGAGGGATTTGGATCGGCGAGAGCTTCGTGGGGGAGGGCCACACGACAGTCCGGCATAATGTGATTACCGGCAACGTCGCCAGCCGGAATCCTTCCGGTCAAGGTTACGGGGGAGGCATCTATGTTTACAACAGTACCGCTTTCATTGAAGACAACACTATCACGCACAATATCGCTCAGAAAGGTACTGGAAAGGGCGGCGAGGGGGGCGGCGTCGCAAGCGGGTGGAGTTCCACCCTGGAACTCGTCGGCAATCTCATCGCCGATAACACGGCCGCGCTCTCGCCCGCCGGGGGATGGCGGGGCGAGGGGGGCGGCGTCTGTATGGGGGGTGTGACAGGCACTTTGATCAACAATGAGATTGTCAACAATATCGCCGCGGTCGACGGCCCCGGCTATGGCGGCGGGGTCTATACTCACGGAAACCTGTACGGGAATCATATCGCCAACAACCGGGCCAGTATCACCGGCGACGGTTGGGGCGGCGGGGTCTACGGCTACTATACGCCTGTTTTTCACGATAACGTGTTGGTATCCAATGTCGCCAGCGAAATCGGTGAAGGGACCGGGGGAGGGATCTTTGCCTGTTATCTCAAAGAGGCCTTTCGCAATACGATCTCGGGCAATGTCGCGGGAGCCGGAGGCGGGGTCTATTTTCGTACCTACAGCGGTATGCAGGAGTTCAAGTACAATACCGTTTTCGAGAACCACGCGACCGGCACGCGCAGTGTGGCCGTTCCCTATCCCCAGGGCGGAGGGGGCATCGCCAGCGAGGCGAGTAATCTGGAAATTGCTTCTAACCACATCTTTGGCAACCTCGCGGCTTACGCCGGCGGGGGGCTGTTCATCCTGGCCGGCAGCGGTTATCAGGTAGGAGAGAACGTCATCGAAAGTAACCGGGCCGGCTACGGCGGCGGCCTCTTTGCCAAGTCCTCCGATGGCGCAATTGCGGGGAATGTGATCTCGAGCAACACGGCGTCCGTCGTGGCGGGTGGAGTCTATCTCTACCACTACGCCCTGGGCGAGGTGGATGCCAACCGGATTTTCAACAATGCCTCGGGCAGCTCCGACCCGGGCGGGTTGCTCCTGTGGACGCATGGGCCGATTACTGTGAGCAACAATATCGTAGCCCGGAATACCGGAAGCCCGACCAATGCGTACGGGGGCGTACTGGTTTATGACAGCAGTCCCGTCCTCTTTGTCAACAATACCGTGGTTGACAACGGCCCGGCTCATAGCCAAACAGGAGTCGCTCTTATGGCGGGGACCGTGGCAACCGTAAGGAACAACATTTTTGCCGGTCACAAGACGGGCCTGCTCTTCGGGGCCATGTCCCTGGACCTGGATTACAATGACTATTACGATAACACGGTGGACGTCAGCGGCGCCAGCTGGGGGCCGCACCACCGGACCGATGCCCCGGCTTTCGTGGATCGGGTCGGGGGGGATTATCATTTGTGGTTGGACTCGCCCCTGGTCAACGCGGGGGATAACAGCGTCGGCTTGACCCACGACATGGACAGGGAGCCCCGCCCTCGGGGAGGGACGATGGATATCGGCGCTGATGAAGCCTACCCGATGGAAACCTTTGTTAGCGCCTTGGTCGGCAGCGTGACCGGCACCGGCGAACCGGAGTCTCCCTTTGCAACGGTCACTCAGGGGCTGACGGACACCGGTTCCAACGGCACGGTATACGTCGCGCAAGGAGAATATGTGGAATGCGTGACGCTGTCGCGCAATGTTAATCTCCTGGGCGGCTACAACGAGGGGGACTGGAGCCGGGACTGGGATTTGTATTCCACCACACTTCATGGGGGCGCCGTGGGCACGGTCGTCACGATACAGGGGAAGAATGTTTACGCGCTGGTGGAAGGATTTACGATCACCGGCGGGAAGGCGTCTCTCTATGAAGGCGGAGGGGTCGTGGTGGGTTGGGAGGCGGCGGCCACGATTCGCAGCAATCGCATCACCAGCAATGAAGCGCGATGGGCGGGAGGCGGTGTCGCGGTCATCGGAGGAGGGGCGACGGAAACGGTGATCGAAGGCAATCGGATCTACAATAATCAAGCGGATGGTGTTTTTAAGCCGGTGGGACGAGGGCCGGCGATTCTTCAAGGGCCTGTAGCCGGGGGTGGATTGGTTGTCGCCAATGGGCCGGCCAGGGTGGTGAACAACTGGATTTATAATAACCGTAACATCGGCGAAAGCGGCGACGGCCTGGCCGCCGGCGCTTGGGACGGCTCGAGCCTTGAAGTGCTTCACAACACGATTGTTGATAATGGCGGCATGGATGGAGTGGGATTAAAGGTGCTGGGGTCTTCCGGCAATGTCATCATTCTCGATAATTTCTTTGTGGGGCATGACATCGCCATTGACGCTTCGGGCAGCGGGTCGGTCTTGAGCGATTACAATGGCTTCTATGACAACCTTTTGAATCATCGCTCGGGGGAATCCGAAGGCGCGAACGACGTCATCGGCAATCCGCTTTTTGTCGACCGGGGCACCGGGGATTTTCACCTTCAGTATGGCTCGGCGGCGATCGATTCGGGCATCGACGCCGGGGCGTCGGTTGATATTGACGGCGAGCTGCGGCCTCTGGGAGGGGGTTACGAGATCGGCGCCGATGAGTGCGAGTGTCTTCCCCCCACCAGCACCCCGACGAGCACCGCCACTTCGACGCCGACCGGGACTCCGACGGCGACCCCAACTCCCACGCTGGAGCCGACTTCGATTCGGACTTCCACCCACACCCCGACTCCCTCGCCCAGCCCCACGGAGGAGCCGCCGATACCGACGCGCACCTCTACGCCCACACCGACGCTGACACGCACTCCGACGGGGGAGATCCCAACGGCGACAGCAACACCCACCGGCCCGACGGCAACCCCCAGCGCGACTCCAACGGGAGAAATCCCGACGGCGACAGCAACACCCCCAGGCCCGACCGTAACCCCCAGCACGACTCCAACCGGGACGCCGGCGACGCCGACTCCGACCGCGCGGCCCGGCGATACCGACGGGGACGGCAGGCTGGACGCGAACGACCTGTTCTATTTCAGCCTGTTCTGGCAGAAGCCGGCTGGAGAGGCTGACCCGAGGTGCAATCCGGACGGCGATGATTGGGTCAAGGAGGACGACCTGCTCTGGCTGCTGGAGAGGTGGAAATAGAACAAGGCGGCGGTGGGATCCTCAAGTGAAGTTCTGGTGGCGTGTGATTGCCCCCGAAGGATAAACCTTTGCTGACAGGAGAATGGAAGTATGACAAGTTGTGAACCTATTACTGAGAGCATCTTCTATGTGGGCGTGAACGACCGCCAGACCGATCTGTTCGAATCCCTCTGGCCCCTGCCCGATGGCATCGCCTACAATTCCTATCTGATTCGCGACGAGAAGGTCGCACTGATTGACGCCGTGAAGGGCAGCTTCTCCCTCGAGCTGCTGGAGAAGATCCGCGCAGTCCTCGGGCCTTCGGGGAAAGTGGACTATCTCGTCATCAATCATATGGAGCCGGACCACTCGGGAGCGATCGGGATGCTCTGTGCCGTTTTCCCGGAGATCAAGATCGTCGGCAACAAGAAGACCCTTGCGATGTTGAAGCAGTTCCATAGCGTAGGGGATAATGTTGTGGAGGTGGATGAGAAGGAGCCTTTGTCGCTGGGCCGACACCGGCTGTCTTTTCATCTCATTCCGATGGTTCACTGGCCGGAGACGATGGTGACCTACGAGCCTACCGAGAAGGTCCTGTTTTCCGGCGACGCATTCGGCAGCTACGGGGTGTTCAGCGGCGGGCTGTTCGATGACCATCTGGATCTCAGCCTCTTTGACGACGAAGCCCTGCGGTATTATGCCAATATCGTCGGCGCCTTCAGCGCGTTTGTCCAGAAGGCGCTGGCGAAAGTTCGCACGCTGGACTTATCCATCCTCTGTCCCTCGCATGGCCCGGTGTGGCGGAAGAATCCCGGGTACGTTATCGAGCGCTATGACGAATGGAGCCGCCAGGCCGGAAGGCGAGGGGCGTTCGTCGCCTATGGCTCGATGTACGGGCAAACCGCGCAGTTGGCCGAAGCGGTGGGGCAGGCGTTGGTGAGCAGCGGAGTGGATGAGGTTGTCATCCGCGACACAGCGCGAACGCACCCGTCCTATCTGCTTCGGGATGCCTGGCGCTATCGGGGTCTGGCGCTGGCCGGCTGCACCTATGATATGGGTCTTTTCCCCCCGCTGGAGGCATTCGTTGCGCTGCTGGTGAGCAAGAAGGTGAAGAACAAGACGCTCGGCCTGTGCGGGTCCTACAGTTGGAGTCGCGGCATTGTCCTCAAAAAGCTCAAGGAAGTTGCGGCCGCGCAAGGCTGGCAGTGCGTCGAGCCTGAAGTGGAGATCTATGGTGTGTTGAGCGAGGAGGCGCTTGCCAAGGCTCGGGAGCTGGGCGGGAATCTGGCGGAGAGCTTGGCTTGATGGCGTCATCGCGAGTTTTTCGACTCGCGCTCTGGGTGAACTCCGCGTAAGCAGTTTTTTTCTTCTATCGCCGTGAGATTGCCACGTCGCGGAGCTTGTCCCGAGCGCAGTCGAGGGGCTCCTCGCGATGACGCCTCTGCCAGCGGCAGGCTCAGAAGGGTCTTTCGTAGTCGCTCTTGCGGATCGGCCCGGGTTCGCGTGGGATCCAGTAGCTCTTGCGGGAGCGGTCCCATCCTAATTCGAGAAAGCGGCTTCCGAACAGCCTGCCGATCAGGCCGAAAGGCGTGAAGACACCGTAGAAAACGAGGGTCAGGATCACCCGCGTCATCAGCCATCCCAGCACGGCCGCCAGTGCCATCCAGGCTTTGTGGACCGGCTTGAGCAGGACCGGGGCGCCGACGCCCGCCAGGAGGAAAGCGCCGCCCAGGATGAGTAGATAAGGATAAAACTCCCTCCCGCGCCAGAAGAACAGCCCCCCCAGGAGGCCGAACACAATGCCGAGGGTGAGGCCGAAGCTCCTCAGCTGGGCGCGGTCGCTTTTGATATTGCGGATTTCTTCCAGAAGCGACATTTTGCTCTAATCCAGTTCGAATTCCTTTTGCCAGTCCACGTCCTCTTTCAGCGGTTCCTGCTCCTGCTTGTCGAGCAGGAAGTTGCCCAGGACGAGATAATCCATCTGGGTTCGCATAAAGCACAGGTAAGCGTCTTCCGGGGTGCAGACGATCGGCTCGCCCCGGACATTGAAGGAAGTATTAATAACGACGGGGCAGCCGTAGTTCTCGTCGAACTTCTTGATCAACCGGTAGTAGAGCGGGTTGTCCTCTTCGTGGACGGTCTGAACGCGTGCCGAGTAATCCACGTGGGTCACCGCGGGGATCGTCGAGCGGGCGACGTGCAGCTTGTCCAGGCCGAAGAGGCGTTGCTCCTCGTCCGTCATCTGCTTGCACAGCTCGCTTCGAACCGGCGCGACCAGGAGCATATAGGGACTCTCCCGGTCCATCTCAAAGAAGTCCCCGACCCGCTCTTCGATGACCGACGGGGCGAAGGGGCGAAAGCTTTCCCGGAACTTGATTTTCAGGTTCATCGTTTCCTGCATCCGGGGCGAGCGGGCGTCGCCGAGGATCGAGCGGCTCCCGAGCGCCCGGGGGCCGAACTCCATCCGGCCCTGGAACCAGCCGACGACCTTCTGCTGGGCGATGAGATGGGCGATTCTTTCCGGGATATCCTCCTCGCGCAGCTCGGTGGCCGGGATGCCCCGGCGGGCCAGGAAGTCGGCGATCCGGCCGTTGTCGAAGCGCGGCCCGAGATACGAGCCTCGTTGGGCGTCGCGCCGGCCGTCGGCCTGCCGGGGTTGGCCGAGATAGTGGTGCCAGGCAATCAGGGCGGCTCCCAATGCGCCTCCGGCATCGCCCGCGGCCGGCTGGATCCAGATGTTCTCAAAAGGCCCTTCTCTCATGATGCGCCCGTTGCCGACGCAGTTGAGGGCGACGCCGCCCGCCAGGCAAAGATTTTTCGCGCCGGTCTGCCGGTGCACGTGGCGGGCCATCCGCAGCATCACTTCCTCGGTTACGTCCTGCACCGAACGGGCCAGGTCCATATCCCGCTGGGTCAGGGGCGACTCGGGCTTGCGGGGCGGGCCGCCGAAGAGCCGGTCAAGACGCTGGTTCGTCATCGTCAGGCCGGCGCAGTAGTTGAAGTACTTCAGGTTGAGCCGGAAGGAGCCATCCTCCTTGAGGTCCATGAGTTCGGAGAGGATCAGGTCCTTGTAGCGGGGTTCGCCGTAGGGGGCCAGTCCCATCACTTTGTATTCGCCCGAGTTGACCTTGAACCCGGTGTAGTAGGTGAAGGCCGAGTAGAGCAGGCCGAGCGAGTGAGGGAAGTGAATCTCGGCCAGCAGATGGACCTCGTTGTCCTTGCCGATGCCATAGCTGGTGGTCGCCCATTCGCCTACTCCGTCGAGGGTCAGGAAAGCCGCCTCTTGAAAAGGCGAGGGGAAGAAGGCCGAGGCGGCGTGGGACTCGTGATGCTCGGGGAAAAGGATCTTCCCGTCGTAGTCGAGATCCTGGCGAATCAGATGTTTCATCCAGATCTTCTGCTTGACCCACAGCGGCATCGCCTTGATGAACGATTGGATGCCGGCCGGAGCGTAGGCGAGGTAGGTCTGGAGAATCCGCTCGAACTTCACCCAGGGCTTGTCGTAGAAGGCGACCAGGTCGAGGTCCTGGACCGCGAGGCCGGTCTCTCGCAGGCCGCACTCGATCGCGTGGGCCGGGAAAGAGGCGTCGTGCTTTTTGCGGGTGAAGCGCTCCTCCTGGGCGGCGAAGACAATGCGCCCGTCCTGCACCAGGCAGGCCGCGCTATCATGGTAGAAGGCCGAAATGCCGAGAATGTTCACCGCTCACCTTCCTGCGAAGCCGGCTTGATTCAAGAGTTCTGCGCGGTTGATGTGTCTGCGCCCTATCAGGTTATACCCGTCTTTTTTCTCGATGATACTGTGCCGGGGGTAATCTGGCAAGCGTTGGCAGGAGATGGCGGACGAGGAGCTTCGTGGGATCCTTTGCCCTGTGACAACGATGGGCGGACCTGTTAGAATATACCGGTATGACCGGGTTGGCCGGCTGAAGGAGAGCGACGATGGGAGTCATGGAGTTGAAGGGGCTGAGTCTGGCCTTGAATGGCAAGAAGATTCTGGACCATCTGGAGATTGATTTCTGGGAAGGGCATATTCACGCCCTCGTGGGGCCGAATGGGGCGGGCAAGTCCACCCTCGCCGCGACGATCATGGGCTTGGCCGGCTACCGCAACGTCGAGGGGGATATCCTCTTCGAGGGCCAGTCGCTCCTCGGCCTGGACGTGGATCAGCGGGCGCGCAAGGGGATGACTCTCGGCTGGCAGGAACCAGCCCGATACGAGGGGCTGAAAGTGCGGCAGTTCATCCGGGCGGCCGCCCGGGACAAGAGCGCGCCGAGGATCGCCGAGGCGCTCTCCCGCGTCGGCCTGGAGCCGGCCGAGTACCTCGATCGGGCGGTGGACAAGACCCTGAGCGGGGGCGAGCGGAAGAAGATCGAGCTGGCCTCGATCCTGGCGATGCAGCCCCGGGTGGTGCTCCTTGACGAGCCGGACTCGGGCATTGACGTCGAGTCGCTGGAGCGGATCTTCGACGCCGTCAAGGCGCTGCGGGAAATGGGCTCGACGGTGATTCTCATCACACACAGCCTGACCGTCCTGAAACAAGCCGACCACGCTTTTCTGATGTGCCATGGGAAGATCATTGACAAGGGGGCGGTGGAGAGAATCGTGCGCTATTTCGAGAACAAATGCCTGCTGTGTGATCATAAGAATGTGCCGGTTCTGGACGGCGAGGGAGAAAGCGCATGAGGGAGGAGCAGATCAAAGAGATTCTGGGCAGTATCCGGATACATTCGAGCACGATGATGAGCGCGGATGTGGCCCATCTGATGATTGACCAGAACAAGGTGCTCAGCTCGCACACGCTGCCGGGGCTTGAGGTGGATGTCAAGGAACTGGACGACGGGATTGACGCGAAGATCACCGTCCGGGAAGGCTCCCTCATCGAGAAGCCGGTGCATATGTGCTTCGGCGTGCTTCCCCGCAAGGGGGTGCAAAGGATTGTCCTGGACGTCCGCATCGAGGAGAACGCCAAGGTCTCCATTTTGGCCCATTGCACCTTCCCCAATGCCATGGATGTCCAGCATTTGATGAACGCCCGAATCTCCGTCGGCGCGGGGGCCGAGTATGCCTATTTTGAGCGGCACGTTCACGGCGAGCAGGGCGGGGTGAAGGTCTATCCGAAGGCGGTGGTGGAGGTCGGGCCGAAGGCCCGGTTTCGAACCGAGTTTGAACTGTTGCGGGGGCGGGTGGGCCTCATTGACATTGACTACGAAACGACCTGCCGGGCGTACGGGGTGATGGAGATGATGGCGCGCATTAACGGCACCGGCACGGACCTGATTAAGATCAAAGAAGTGGGCCACCTGATCGAGGAAGGCGCCCGGGGCGCGCTGACGTCGAAGATCGCCGTGCGGGACGAAGCCCGTGCGGAAGTTTACAACAAGCTGACCGCCTCGGCTCCTTACGCTCGGGGGCATGTGGACTGCAAGGAGATTGTGCAGGACAGCGCCGTAGCGAAGGCCATTCCCATTGTCGAGGTCAACCACCCCAAGGCCCACGTCACGCACGAAGCGGCCATTGGCAGCGTGGACACCAAACAGCTGGAAACCCTGATGGCCCGGGGCTTGAGCGAAGACGAGGCCTCGGAACTGATTATTGAGGGAATGTTGAGCTAGGGTGGCTTGTGGGAAAGTCGTAGGTAGCGGACAACCCCCTCTGTGTCTCCCCCAGGCTTGGGGGAGAGGGTTCTTCTTCCCTCCCCAAGTGTGGGGAGGGCCGGGGTGGGGTTGACCGGGACAGAGTGAGTGGTTAATTGAAGACAACCCCCTCTGTGTCTCCCCCAGGCTTGGGGGAGAGGGTTCTTCTTCCCTCCCCAAGTGTGGGGAGGGTTAGGGTGGGGTTGACCGAAACAGAGTGAGTGGTTAATTGAAGACAACCCCCTCTGTGTCTCCCCCAGGCTTGGGGGAGAAGGTTGTTGTTCCCTCCCCAAGCTGGGGAGGGTCAGGGTGGGGTTGATTGGAGCGGCCGTGCCCAGAGCACAAGTCTACTAATGGAAACCTTGGATAGACTGCAATTCAGTCCCTTGTGTCAGGACGCAAAGATCGCCCGGGGTTAAGACCTTGGCGACTTTGCGGCTTTGCGTGAGAATCTTCAGTGAAGGATTTTGTCAGCGATTCAAGGTTCGAGGTAATAGGTTTTTCCCCGGGAGGTGGCGATGGCGGCAAAGGAACTGAAGGAAGGAATGAAGGCGCCGGATTTTACCGCCGAGTCGAGCGAGGGCGGCCGGGTTTCCCTCGGCGACTTGCGGGGCAAGGTGGTGGTGTTGTATTTCTATCCGAAGGACAGTACGCCGGGCTGCACCCGCGAGGCGTGCGACTTTCGGGACGCTGAGGCTAAACTGAAGCGACAGGGCGCGGTTGTCCTCGGCGTCAGCAAGGACAGCCTGAAAAGCCATAACAACTTCAAGGCGAAGCAGGGCTTGAATTTCCCGCTGCTCTCGGACCCTGACCTGAAAATCATCAAGGCTTATGGTGTCTGGAAAGAGAAGAAGCTGTACGGCAAGACGGCGCTGGGCGTCGAGCGCTCGACGTTCCTGATCGACGGGCAGGGCGTCATTCGCAAGATCTGGCGCAAGGTGAAGGTGGA
>Ga0068714_10003482_pt1 | contig 18621 bp, 17 predicted proteins | sample MTBNYHSulfiMetaG_FD_62988 | JGI IMG/M metagenome (GOLD analysis project Ga0068714, IMG submission 62988) | Enrichment culture microbial communities from rom New York Harbor, USA that are MTBE-degrading - MTBE-NYH (New York Harbor Sulfidogenic)... | ecosystem: Environmental > Aquatic > Marine >... | reverse complement strand
CACGTTGCCGTCGCCGCCGCGGTCGAGCGCGCCGGGCTCGGGGCTGAGCGGATCGTTCCAGGCGCCGTACGTCAGCCAGCCCACGCCGGGGATCAGACGCTCGGTTACCCGCACGCCGTCGAGCACTTCGCCGCGATCGTTGAACGCGCGCACGATGTCGCCGTCAACGAGCCCGCGGGCCTCGGCATCGGCCGGGTTCAGCCACACCGGCTCGTAGCCGTAGCCGTCCGGGCCATACACCTTGTAGTTCTCGCGCAGCCACTCGCAGTCGTTGTACTTGCCGTGGAAACGGAACTTCGGGTGCGCCATAAGCATCTGCAGCGGGTACTTGGCCTTCAGCTCACTCGGCTCGTGGCCTTCCTTCTCGGCGATGTAGTGCGGGACCGGCGGGATCTCGGGATTCACGCCGTACTTCTGGTAGAGCAGCGTCGAGAAGATCTCCACCTTGCCGGTGGGCGTGTCGAGCGGGAACGCCTCGGGGTTCGCGTAGAAGCCGGCAAACTGCTTGTTGGCAACGTACTCCGGTGGAGCCGGCCACACGTAGTAGCCCTTCTCCTTGAAGTCGTCGTACGCCATCGGGATGTTCGTGCGGGCGTACATCTTCTCGAGGAGCGTGTCTTCGTTGTTGCCCTCCATGAACTGGTCGCCGTAGCCGAGGCGGCTGGCAAGCTCCTCAAAGATCGCGAGGTCGGTCTTGCTCTCTCCGGCCGGATCGAGCGCGCGCTGGTGGTAGACCGCGGAGCGCAGGCCGATGTACGCCGGCGGCACGTACTGCCCCACCGACCCCGGCTCGGTGATGTCCTGCCGCTCGAAGATGGTCGTGATCGGCAGCACGAGGTCCGCATAGCGGCAGTCGCGATCGAACCACGGAGCCGCAACCACGAACGTCTCGATCTTCTCGTTCAGGTACGCCTTGATGTCGCGCTTGTGGTCGGGCGGGTTGGTGAGCGTGGAGCCGCGCTGCCACAGGAAGTGCACCTCGGAGCAGCCGGGTGCCGGGTAGTCCATCTCCTCAAAGAACATCTCGGGGTTGAAGTTGTCGATGTGGCCGCCCTGCCAGTGCTGGGGCGGGTTCTCCACGCAGTCCAGGAACTTCTGGAACGTGATCTTCTGCGGGATCTGGTTGGGATAGTACGCGTCCAGCACCACGTTCATGCCGCCATCGGCATACCCCGTGGGGCCGAGCTGTTTCCGCCCGTCGTACGGACCGCCGAGTGAGAGTCCCGTGCCGATGATGTTGACGCCAGGCTTGCCGAGCCCCTGCATGACCTGCAGCGTCCCCATGATCCGCGCGAACTCGTGCGCAAACTCGCGCCTGCACGCGCCGCCTTCCATCGCCCACAGCGACGTGGGTTTGGACGCCCACTCGCGCGCAAGCGTTGTGATCGTGCGCTCCGGCACGCCGCAGATCGCCGACGCCCACGCGGGCGTCTTGGCCGTCGCGTCATCGCTCAGGCCGAGAATGTAGCTCTTGAACGACAGCCCGGCGGGAACGCCCTCGGGCAGATGCTCCTCGTCAAAGCCGATGGCGTGCGTGTCCAGATACGCCTGGTCGTACGTGCCCTCGGTGATCCAGACGTAGGCGATGGCCGCAGCCATGGCAACATCGGTCCCGGGGTAGATCTGGATCCATTTGTCGGCCGCGAACATGCCGGTCTCATTCATCAGCGGCTCGATCAGGATGACCTTCTTGCCGAGCTCCTTCCAGTAGCGCCACGCCCGCGCGGTGTCCGTGCCGTTGTAGACGTTGTGGAACATGGGGTCGTTGCCCCAGATGACGATCAGCTCGCTCTCCTCGGAGATGTCCTGGAGCGTGTCCTCGGCGGGAGGCATGCCGTGGCCCATCCAGAAGCCCCAGAGGAACGGCGCGCCGCACGCCCAGCCTTCCCACGAGTTCGGGGTGAACTCGCGAAGCGTGGAGCCGATCATGTGCCAGAAGCGGAAGCTGTCGCTGAAGAGGTAGTGCAGCGATCCCCACTCGGGATGCGCCGAGAAGCTCTGGCAGAACGCCGACGGGCCGTACGTGTCGATCGTCCGCCGCATCTCGCTCTCGAGAATGTCGTACGCCTCGTCCCACGAAATGCGTTCGTAGCCGCTCGTGCCGCGCATCTCCGTGTTGCGATCCCCGTCCGGGTCCCAGTCAACACGCTTCATCGGGTAGTTCACGCGGTTCTCCGAGTAGTTCATCTGCTTTGCCACCATGCCCCACGGGAGCAGCGGGTGGGTGAGCGGGGGCCTGTACGTCTTGCCGTTGACGTCGATCTGCCAGGAGTCCACCTCATCGGGCTCGAACTGCATCGGCTCAACGCGGATGATCCTGCCGTCCGCAACATGCACGAACATCGGACCGGCGGTCGAACAGGTGGTGTAGCGTTTCACACCGCCTGGATCCGCCATATCTGATGCGCTCATACGTCTCTCCCTTCGCAAACTGGTCGTGTCCGATACCATGCGGGATCCCGTCGAATCCGCTCTAGCCGCATCCGGTGGCCAGGCCGGGTGCTGGCAGTGCCTGCGCGTCAGTTGCGTGAGGCTCTGTGGCCGGGTCCGCCTTTCGTTGGTCACAGCCGGCCCACTTCGCGCTTGGCATGCCCAGGGAGTACTGTAGAATCGGCCGCGAAAAGCGCAGTCCGCCGTGGGTCTGATTTGCACTCGGGAAGGTCGCGTATGGCCGAGAGTATTACGAGCCGGAGGCAGTCCGGAGACGACTACGAGTTCTCGTCAACGCTCACCGTGGTTGGTTTCGCGTGTTTCTGGGCCTGGAACATGATTGTCGCCGTCAGCGGGGCGTTCTCTCCGATGGGCGATGTCGGCCTGGCTGCCGTCCTGCTGCCGCGTCTCGTGGCGGCTGGAGCGTTCACGGCCACGCTGTATGTCACATACAAGTGGATCGTTGGCCGCCTCACGTCCGCCTCAGCATCCCGGTGGCTGCCGCTGGCAATCCTCCTGCTGGCAATACCCGTGGTGGTGACCTCGGCCATGCCCGAGCTGCACGAAGCGGCCACCCTGGCAGCGACAATCCCCGCCTGGTTCTGCGCGGGAGTCTCTTCCGCACTGCTCGTGCTCCTCTGGGGCAACGTCTGGAGCACTCTGGACAGCGACCGCGCGGACAACCGCACCTCAGCGCTCGTGCTTGCGCTCTCGATCTTCGGAGCGGCGGTATTCTGTCTGTTCACGATCTTCGCGCCGCGCGGAGTGGCGACCGGCGCGGCCTACGTGCTGTACGTCTTCTCGGTGACGCTCTACACGGTCTGTTCGCGGCGGCTTCCTCTGCCCACGCAGATCGACCCCGAGACATCGGTGCGTCGCCTGAAGCTCTACTCCCGAAGCCGCTTCACGCCAATCACGGTTGGCATCGCCTTGGGTCTCGTGCTGGGCCACTCGGTGGCAATCTTCGGGTTCACGAGCGCATTCGTCCTGACGGTTGCCGCAGTGGCCGTCGGAGGCGCCGCTGCGGGAGCAGCGATCGCTGCATTCAAGCGGGTGCCCAGAATCTCGAGCGTGGAGCGCATCCTCTTTCCGGTACTCGGGGCCGCAATACTGCTGCTCCCCTTCGTCACCGGCCGGGCACAGTGGGCCGCATCATTGGTCGCGGTCTCGACACTCGTCACGTTCCTGGTATTTCACTGGAACGTGCTTGTGGCCCTCTCGTACCGCTACCACGTCCTGCCGATCTTCCACTACGCGCAGGGCGCGGTCACGCCGGTTGGCGGATTCACCATCGGGCTGGGCGTCCAGATCCTCCTGAACGCTCTCGGCGTGCCTCTGTCCAGTTCGCTGCTGGTGACCTGTCTGCTCTTCGCCTTCGTCTTGATCGCCGAGCCAGCGTTCGTACCCTACATGTCGGACAAGGTTGTTGAGATCACCGACAGGAGTGATCGCACCAAACGGGCCCTGCTTGCCGACGAATCGGGCGGTTACTGGAAGAAGCGCTGCATCAAGGTCGCCGAGGACCACCAACTCACGCCACGAGAGCGCGAGGTCTTCATGATGCTCGCCAGGGGCCGCAACACGGAGATCATCCACCAGGAACTAGTCATCTCAACGCATACCGTGAAGACACACACCTATCGCATCTACCGGAAGCTCAACATCAGCTCCCAGCAGGAGTTGATCGATCTCGTCGAGCGCGCCGAAGTGGACGAATGAGAGCATCACGGAAGCGGTCCACCGTCTCGGCCCGCAGGCCTGCACGACGCCCGCGCGATCCCACATCCCCCGCTACCCGCCCGCCACAGCCGGCTCTGCCGCAACCCGCGACCGCAACTCGCCGAGGAACACCTCGGCGGTGGGCCGTGTCTTGCGCAGGAGCCACGTGCCGACGAGTGACACCGCCATCGCGATCGCAAACGACGAGATCGCCATGACCCACCCCTCGCCAAACCCCGTGCGCAGAAACATCAGGTGGATCGCGTAGATTCCCATCGACGAGCGCCCTGCCAGGGCAAACGGCGCGAGTATCCCGTCGGACACGCGCGACCGCAGCAGCAGCAAGGCCGCACCCACGCCGAGCGCCGCCTGCACGTAGTCGTGAAGGCGGGATGCCAGCGACGCCACTGCGTCCGGCGAGGACTCCCCGAGCGGGAAGAGCGACGGCTCCACCAGCACGGAGGCCACCATGACGCCGAGAAGTGCGACCCCGACCAGCGAGGCGGCTCGCGGGAGCCGGGCGTCGAGCGACGGACCGTAGGTGCGAACGGCCCAGCCGGAGAAGAAGAACGGCAGCAGGTCCACGAGCTGCCGGAAACCAAAGTCGATGGACGGTGCGAAGATCCCAACCCGGCTTGCCACAACGCCCGCGACGAGCGCTGCGCCACTTGCGAGCGCCAGCGTGAGCAGGTTCACCCGCCGGAAGCACGCCTTCGCGAAGATCACGATAAGCCACCAGTAGAACAGCACGAGCAGATACCACAGACCCGTCCTCGGCTGAGGGAAGAGCACCGCGAAGTAGCCAACGAGAGAGGCAGGGATGCCGCGGATCTCGAGACCGCTCCATGCAAAGTGCGACAGCGCCCACGTGATCGGCGCCCAGACGACGAACGGCACGATCAGCCGCCTGACGCGGTCGAGGGCAGTGTGCCCCGCCCCCGCCTCCGGCGTCATGCGCGTCAGGTAGCCCGAGACAAACGCGAAGAGCGGCATCTCGAACGCCGCCAGTACCGCAAACACCATGTCTCCGGACCCGACGCTCCGTTGGATCGCATGCCCGAGAACCACGCAGGTCATCGCGAACCCACGCAGCGCATCAACGTGAACCGAACGAGAACCGGCACCGCCAGACGGGGGCATCTCCGCCGCGACCTATCGCACGATCTTGCTGATCGCAATCTCCAGGATGTCCTCGGCGCCGGCAGCTTTCAGGCGCGGGATCAAGATGTTCACGGTCGCCTTCTCCGCAACGGTCTCGATCTCGTAGTCGTCGGAGCCGTAGAGCTGGTTCACGGTGGGGCGCTTCATCGCGGGGAGCTCGGCGATCACATCATCGAGTCTGGCCGCGGGAACGTTCATCGAGAGCAGCACGCGTCCGCGTGCGTCGATCACGCCGAGAAGCAGCGTGCGGATCTCCTCGATGGCTACGCGCTTCTCGGGGTCCTCCCACGCCGCACGGCTTGCGAGCAGCCGCGTTGTGGACTCCAGGATGACCTCGACGATCCTCAGACCGTTACGCTTGAGCGTCGAACCCGTCTCGGTCAGGTCCACAAGCGCATCCATGAGTTCCGGCACCTTCGCCTCGGTGGCGCCATAACTGAACGAGACCTCCACCGGAATCCCCAGCCGCTCGAAGTACGCACGCGTGATGTTGGGGAACTCGGTTGTGATGCGGCTGCCCGGCGCGATGTCTGCCGCCGAGCGGACGGACGAGTCCTCGCAAACCGCAAGCACGAGCTTGACGAAGCCCGTCCCGGTCTTGGCGTACGGCAACTCGGCCACCTCGATGACGTCGGCGCCGGACTCGGTCACCCAGTCATGTCCGGAGATGCCAAGGTCGAAGTGCCCGGAGGCCACGTAGAGCGGGATTTCCTGCGGCCGGAGGATCTTCACGCGATCGATTCGCGGATCGGCGATCGTGGGATTGTACGCGCGGCTAGACTTGCGAACGGTCAGGTCCGCCTCCGAGAAGAGCAGCATCGTCTGCTCTTCAAGACTCCCTTTGGGCAACGCGAGCGAAAGCATCGCAACTCCTCTCCGGCGGGCGCCGGTGCGGCCGTCCCTGAAGGCAGCGCTGCCGTCATGGGCAACTCCCGGCGATTCCGCCACTCTAGCACACCACTGCGCTAATGCGGTACGGTGCGAACTCGCCAGTCAGCGATTGACAGGGACCCCGTCCGCCAGACAGAATTACCGCGTGTCCTACGATACGGCTTGGGCAGAACGTTCGACCGGACATCGTCGCACTTGGGCGCAGTGGCGCTCATCTCAGCAAAGGGGTCCTTTGTGGCAACGTTTCGCGATCACGTCGTGTCCACGCTCGCTCCCTATGTCGGTCAGGCGGTCGCCGATACCTGCGTGCGCGCCACCGCGCTTTCGCTCGGCAAGACGACCGACACGCTTGCAACCGATGACTTCCCCATACTGGAGAACAACGTGCGCAGACTGCTTGGACCCGTGGCACCCAGCAATGTGATAGCCGACTTGCTCCACACTATCGAGAGAGGGTCCTAGTGAACACGGCGGCTCCTGCAGGTTCGAAGACCCGCGTCATCTCAAACACGACGATTGCCTGGATCGCGGCAATCGCAGCGCTCACGCTCGTCAACTGGTACTGCCTCGGCATCGTTGAGGAAGAGTTCACCGGCATCCTGCCCTACGGTGTTGCCTACTGGTTTGGCAACGTCCTCGATGTCCTCCTCGCCGTACTGACCATTGGCACGGCGATCAGGGTCGGTCTCCGGGAGAATGTCGGCAAGATATGGCTCCTCGTGGGCCTGGCGGTAGCGGCCTACACGGTCGGCGACATCGTGTTCACGATCATCGACCTGCACCTCGGGCAGGATCCGTACCCCAGCCTCGCGGACGTCTTCTACACGCTTGAGTACGTCTTTCTCTTCTGGGCCATGATGCGCGCGATTCGTTCGTACCGTGCACTCGTCCCGCTCACCACACCGGGCATAATCGCGGCAGCATTTGGTGTGCTGGGCGTAGCGATCATCTACACGCAGCTGCTTGCCACGTACATCTTCCCGAGTGCCAGCGAGACCGGATTCTGGGGCACGCTGGTTAGCACGTTTTACCCTGTCGGTGACATCGTGCTGATGCTGGTTCCCGCCATCATGCTGGCGCTCGTGATCCGGCAGCTCGGCGCCGGAAGGCTCGGGTGGCCGTGGTGGATCGTCGTGGCCAGCTCGTTCGTACTGGCGGTTGCCGACGCAGCGTACTCCTACCGCGACTGGGCGGGACTCCCCGGCAGCTCGCTACTGGACTCGGGCTGGGTGGTGTCGCTTGCGCTGCTCGCAATCGCGTCCCTGGTTGCGCGCGACGTCTACCGGTCGCGATAGAAGCGCTTGATCGTCTTGGCCAGCAGCTTGTCCTCGCGTTTGCGCTCGAGACGGGCGCGGACGTCGAGCTGTTCGGTGACCAGCCGGATCTCCGTCTGCAGCTCCCGGTAGCTCTCCAGACGCCGGGCGGGGAGGTCGCCCGCTGTAACCGCGGCCTCCACGGCGCACCCTGGTTCGCCCTCGTGCTGGCAGTCCCGGAAGCGGCAATGCGTGGCCAACTCGGCCACGTCGGAGAAGGCCTGGTCCAGGCCGTCGGTTGATTCCCACATTCCGACGGCACGCAGCCCCGGCGTATCGATGAGCAGGCCGCCCGAGGGTAGCGGCACCAGTTCCCGCGAGACCGTTGTGTGCCTCCCGCGGTTGTCCGAAACGCGCACCTCACGCGTGGCCTGCAGGTCCTCTCCCACCAGGCGGTTCACGATCGTGGACTTGCCCGATCCCGACGGCCCGATGAGCGCACCCGTCCGGCCGGCAGTGAGCCACGCCGCAAGCGCATCGATGCCATCGCCGGTCTTGGCGCTCGTGACGTACACGGTGACGCCGGGCGCGATCGCTTCGGCCTGCGCGATGACCGCGTCCGGATCGGCGCACAGGTCCGCCTTTGTGAAGACGAGGAACGGCTCGGCCCCGCTGTCCCAGACGAGCGCGAGCTCGCGCTCGATTCTGGAGAGGTTCAGCGGCTCGTCGTCCATCGGATGCGTGATGAACACGGCATCAACGTTGGCTGCGAGCACCTGGACCCGCGCCGCGCGGCCGGGGTCGCGCCGGACGATCGCCGTCGAGCGCGGCAGCACCACCTCAACGAGCGGCTCGTCACTATCGCCGCCCATGAGCACCCAGTCGCCCACAACCGGGAGCCCGCCGTCATCGGCCTGCTTCACCAGACGCGTGGCTGGCCGGGCGATCACGATCCCGCCGTCCGTCATCACGAACACGAAGCCGCGATCAGAGCGCGTCACGCGGCCGGGCACGAGCCCGGGCGCGTACGCAGCAATCTGCGCGGCAATCACTTCAGTGAACCCCAGGAGCGCAAGCTGCGGCGAGTCGCTCAATCGGATGCCTTCCCGTCGTGCTCCCACAACTCGGCACTCTGCGTCGCGCGCGCCGCGTCACGCACCTGCGCGTCGCTCTGCTGGAGGTAGGCATCCAGCCGCTCGACGTTCTCTCGCTCGACGAGAACGCGGACGGCGCCCCACGCGCCAAAACCGATGCCGCCCAGCATGGCGAGAATCGCGATCACCCGCACCATCCAGGCGAGTTCGTCGGCGGCGTAGAGCCGGTCCAGGCCGGCCGGGCCGAGCGCTATCGCCCAGTCAAAGAGCCGGTGGCCGGGCCCGATGGACACGAGCTCATACGGCGCGTCTGCGATGAACGTGCTCACCTGGTGCGCCGAGTAGGCCGCGAGCGCGCACATGAGTGACACGCCGCGATAGTCCCGATGGAACAGCAGGAAGTAGCCCGCCAGCGCAAGCGGAACGAGCAGCTGCACGAGCGAACCGGCCATGGCCGCGTAGGCTGGAGGCAGCCAGAAGGCAGCAAGATCGCCGACGATATGGAACCCGTACAGCGCATCGGCAATGATCGGGATGCGGATGCCCTCCACGACGCCAAACCAGTAGAGAGCCAGCCCCGCGACCACCGCGAGAACGTGCGTTAGAAACTCCATGCGCTGAGGGCCCGCTGACATACCAACTCCATCGGCCTTGGGTGAGCGACGTGGACTAGACTACATCACTCATCGTGCGGAGCGAAATCGAGGGCCACCGAGTTCATGCAGTAGCGCAGTCCCGTCGGCTGCGGGCCGTCGTCAAACACGTGCCCGAGATGCGAACCGCATCGCCCGCAGCGGATCTCCGTGCGCCGCATGCCGTGGCTGGTGTCCACCAGCTCCTCAACCGCATCCGGGGAGACCGCCTCGGAGAAACTCGGCCATCCACAGCCGGCGTCAAACTTCGTCTCGGAGCGGAAGAGCGGGTTCCCGCACGCGGCGCAGCGGTAGAGGCCGTCGTCGGACAGGTCCACGTACTCGCCGCTGAAGGGGCGCTCCGTGCCTGCTTCACGGAGCACGGCGTAGCGCTCCGGCGAGAGGATCGTCTGCCACTCGGCATCGGTGTGTTCGATCTCGTAGCGCTTCACGGGCACCTACCGTTTCATGACGATGTCGCCGAGGCGGGCGCGTCCCGCCGGACTGAGGCCGAACAGGTTGATCTCCCAGGCGAGCCGCGCGGGCGTGCCTTCGCCGGCCATGAAGCCGTTCACGCGTGCGGCGGTTGGCGAGTCGATGAACTCGCGGAGCGACGGATACATGCCCCAGAAGTCTTCCATGAGCACCTCGTCGTTCTGGAGGTGGTACTTCTGGTGGTAGTCCTCCGCCAGCCAGAACCGCCCCGTGCGCTCGATACGCGTATGCATCTTCTGGCCGAGCAGCGCCTCAAGCGCCGCGAGACTCTCCTGCGCGATCTCAAACTGGATGTCGTCGTGCGCGAGCACGATCGAGGCGTACTGGCTCACGTACGATGGCTGCGTCGTGTCGTGCGCCGCCCACATGACGGCCAGCAGCTCGCCATAGCTCACCACCGACGGGTCAAACTGGATCTGCACGCATTCCGAGTGATCGCCGAGGTCGTGGTAGGTCGGATCGTCCTTCGTGCCGCCCGCATACCCCACCGATGTCCGCCAGACGCCTTTGGTCAGCCCGAAGCGAGCGTCCGGCAACCAGAAGCAGCCGAGTGCGAACGTCGCCGTTTCGAGGTCCCACGGGGCCATCTCATCGAGCGGCGGCCGGTGCCTCGTCTGCTCGGTCTCCGCGAACCGATCTTCCTCGTTCTTGCCGGTCATGACTGCCACGCTCCTCCCGCGCTAGAGGGACTCTCTATACGGTGAGCATACCCACGGGGCGTGGCCTACTCGCACCCCAGCTCGTCGGCGAGCATTTCCAGGAAGAGGCCAACGTCGGTCACGATGCCCACCGTCTGGAAACTGCCGCGGTCCGCGAGCTTGGTGACCACCGCCGGGTTGATGTCCACGCAGATAGTCGTGACGCTTGCCGGCAGCATGTTGCCGGTGGCGATCGAGTGCAGCATCGTCGAGAGCATGATGCACGCTCCTGCCCCCTGGCAGTACGCGCGCATCGCCCGCTGCGCCTCGATGACGTCGGTGATCACGTCCGGCAGCGGCCCATCGTCGCGGATCGAACCCGCGAGCACGTAGGGAGTGCCGGTCGTGACGAGCGTGTGCATCAGGCCTTCGGTCAGCACGCCCTGCTCCACGGCCTGCCGGATCCCGCCGCAGCCGCGAATGGTGTTGATAGCCCGCAGATGGTGCTCGTGCCCGCCCACGATCGGCGCGCCACCGCCCATTGAGACGCCGAGTGACGTACCGTAGAGCGCAGTTTCTATGTCGTGCGTGGCCACGGCGTTGCCGCCAAAGAGCACCGAGACATAACCGGCGCGCACGAGCCGGGCCAGATGCCCCGCGGCACCGGTGTGCACGGCCGCCGGACCCACCACCAGGATGATGCTGTCCCCGCTCTCACGAACGCGGCGCAGCATGCGAGCGACATCGCGGATCACGAGCGCCTTGGGCTTTTCCGAGGACACCTCGGAGTTCATGAACTCGAACTCCTGCCGCGCGCGCGGACGCTCGTGCGGGCGCACGCGGACACCGGCGTGCCCCACGACCACCTGCTCGCCTTGACGGACATCGGCCATCGGCACCGTGCGCGCCGCCCCGTCCTCGATCACCAGCCCGAGATCCATCTCCGGCCCCGCGACAGGCACCCATCTGCCGAGGATGCGGACCGCCGTGTCGAGGTTCGTCGTGGCGTAGAAGCCCTCGGGGAAGACGCCATCGGCAGGAGCGGGCTCCGTGTGCGCGTCCGACTGGTCGAGCTGCTCCGCGCCGAGCTGGCCCACCACCGCGAGCATCGCGGCCACGTGCGCCGCGTCGCGGCCGCGGATCCGCAGCCGCGCGGTTGAAACGTCCTCGTTGGTGCGCCCAACGTCAAACGACAGCGTCTCGAACTCACCATCGAGCCCGACGATCGCGTCCATGATCTCCGACATGATTCCCGAGTCGATGAGGTGCCCCGTGATCTGGACGTCCTCGTACGAGCGGTGCGGCATATGCACTCCCTGAATGGCCGGCTTCGTGGTGACCCGCATTATCTCCCAAAGGCGCACTCACTGCACGTCCGGGAATATGCATCTCTAATGGCCTTGAACCATCGCCAGGCAAGAAACGTCATATCATCGAGTGACTGCAGCCATCATCACCGTCACAAGGAGGCGATCGCATGTCCACCCGAATCGCATCGTTCGTTGCTCTTGCCGTTCTCGCCGCGCTCGCCCTCGCCACCGTCGGCTGCACTGGCGGCCCGCGTCCTCCGGACACGGACCCCTCCATCCGCGGCACGATCACGACGCTGACCACCACGGAAGACCGCGCATCCGCGCTCGTGGAGTCCGCCGGCGAACCTCTTTACGACTACGACAAGGCCTCGGTTGGCATCACGTCTGACACGAAACTCCTGCGCGAGACGGGCGAGGGCACGTACGAGACGATCGCGCTAGCGGACCTCGCCATCGGGCAGGAAGTGGACGTCTGGTTTGAGGGCGCGGTAGCCGAGTCCTACCCGGTGCAGGCAACCGCAGGAACGCTTGTTGTGCTGAAGTAGCTCCGCGGGCAGCACACGCTCACGGCGCGTGACGCCGCACTGTCGCCGCACGTAACGCCGCACGTCCTCGCCTGGTGCCACTCGGCGGATTGTAAACGACAGCACGCGAGAAAAGGGGTATACACGAGAGACTACCGGCCCTGGAGGTCCGATCCGTGTACATCCCGAGAGAGAAGCCCGGCCCCGGGCAAGAATCCGCGTGGGACTACCCGCGCCCGCCTGTCGTTCAGCCAACCAGCCGCCACATCGAGGTAGTCTTCGCCGGATCCGTGATCGCCGACACCCGCCGGGCGCTGCGCGTGCTCGAGACCAGTCACGCGCCGGTCTACTACATTCCAGCGGACGACATCCGCACGGATGTCCTCGAGCCGAGTAGCCGGGCATCGTACTGCGAGTTCAAGGGCGAGGCGCGCTACTACCGCGTGCGCATCGGCGACCGCGTTGCCGAAGATGGCGCATGGACGTGCGGGGCGCCATCGAGAGGCTACGAGCAGTTGCTCGGGCACTTCGCGTTCTTTCCGCAGCTGATGGACCAGTGCCGGGTAGACGGCGAGGTGGTCGCGCCCCAACCCGGGCAGTTCTACGGCGGCTGGGTTACTTCGGACGTCGTAGGGCCGTTCAAGGGAGATCCGGGAGTGCGGACGCTCTGATCTCGGGAGTCCCTTCGCGATCCGCGGCTGCTACCCCGCCATTTCGCCCAGCTTCCGCGTCACCTACAATGCCCCCATGGGTATCAACTACTCACGCGCCGCGTCAGCCGGGCGCCGTACTGTTGTCTCCGGGGAAAGGAATCACAGAATGGCAAGCCTCAAAGGAACCAAAACCGAGCAGAACCTCTTGAAGTCATTCGCGGGCGAGTCGCAGGCCCGCATGCGCTACAACTACTTCGCGAGCGTCGCGAAGGCCGACGGCTTCGAGCAGATCTCGGCGATCTTCACCGAGACCGCGGACAACGAGAAGGAGCACGCGAAGATCTTCTTCAAGTATCTCGAGGGTGGCCCCGTGGAGATCACCGGGACGTACCCTGCTGGCGTCATCGGCACGACCGCAGAGAACCTGCTCGCAGCTGCCGACGGCGAGAACGAGGAGTGGACGAAGCTCTATCCCGAGTTCGCGAAGATCGCGGATGAGGAAGGCCTTGCCGACATCGCCACGTCCTGGCGCGAAATCGCGGAGGTTGAGGAGCGCCATGAAGCTCGCTATCGCACGCTTCTCGAGAACGTGAACGGCCACAAGGTGTTCAAGCGTGACGGCGAAGTCTACTGGAAGTGCCGCAACTGCGGCTACGTCCACAAGGGTGCCGAGGCGCCGGCTGAGTGCCCGGCCTGCAAACACCCGCAGGCGCACTACGAACTGTGGTGCGAGAACTACTAGGTTGGCGCAAACGCCGCCCGTTCATGCGGCGGTGACAGCGGGGCGTAACCCAGACAGGCGCCGAGGACCGGCGCCTGTCTGGGTTACCGGTACCCTGCCGCGTTTTCGGCAATGTCACCGGGGCTCGTGCCGAGCGCCCAAACCTGGTCGGCATCAGGTTCGCTAGGTACGTGTCATGCTGGATGGAATGGGCCGCTCGGCAGATCAGGCCGGCGTCCGGATTGTAGTCTGCCTGCGCGGTCCGCCCCCATCGAGCGACTGCGGCAAGGAGCACCATGACGCGTGAACCCGACGAGGCCCTCAAAGACACAGCGCCTGACATTGACCACGAGCTCGAGGATGTCGAGGAGGCCGTCGGGCCTGAAGCGCGCACCCTGGCGGTGGCGCTCATGGACGCGCAGAGGGCTATAGCCGGATCACTGGATCTCCGCACGACACTCAAAGTCATCGCCCGCGAGGCCTTGACGCTGACCCGGAGCAGGGCTGTCTTCATCTCGCTCATGCAGCACGGGGAACTGCCGATCGTGGAGGTCTGGACCGATGAGGGCGAACTCAAGATGAGCCGCCCCTGGCAGCTTTCGACCAAGAATTCACTCGCGGCGCGGGCAATTGCGAAGCGACGGATTGTGCAGTGGGCCCGCTCCTACCATGGGGCAGCCAATATGGATCCCGAAGAAGCTGACCGCTTCCCTCTGAACCGTCGACACCTCTCCGTCCCACTGCTGTTGGACGACGAGCCCCTCGGCGCCCTCACTCTCTCGCACGACCGCGACGAGCCGTTCGACTCGAGAGACATGCTGCTCCTAGAAGTCCTCGCCGCCGCTGCGGCGGTTGCCGTTCAGAATGCCCGTGCCCACGAGTCGTCGCTCAGCGCTGCCCACTGCCTGGCACAGGAGCGAATGGCCCAGGATCTGCACGATTCTGTCGCACAGAGCATCTGTGCAATCCGCACAAGGACTACGGACGTGCTGCAGCACTCGGAACTGACTCCGCCGGTTCGTCGCGCATTGGAGGAGATCAGCGCAATTGCCGCCGGAGCAGACAAGGACCTCCGGATGGCCATCTTCTCAACCCCGTACCGGCAGCTGTCTTCGCATGAACAGCTGGTGGAATCCCTCGAGCGAGAAGTCGAAGTCCATCTCAAGCACGGAGGGGTACCGGTCACGCTGGCGCTCGATGACCGTGTGCCACCCATGAGTGACGAGGTATGCGAGGCTATACTCCTGCTCGTGCGAGAATCGCTGACCAACGTACGGAGGCATTCGGGTGCGTCGGGAGCGGTGGTCGGTCTGTCGTTCGACTGCGGCTATGCGAGAGTCTTCGTCCAGGACAACGGCGCGGGTATGGCCGCCGATGCGTTCGCTGCAGGGCAGACGGGCCTCCACTTCGGCCTCGCGAACCTGCGTCGGCTGGTGGGGCAACTGCAGGGCGAGTTCCGTGTATTCAACAATGAGGACGACAGCGGGCTCATGGTGAATGCGCGGTTCCCGCTCGTGAAGGACGGACGGCCGTGAATCGAATCCGAGTCGCACTTGTCGACGACCACCACGTCGTGCGGGAAGGGTTCCGCGCAACCCTTGAGCACGCTGAAGACATGGAGATCGTCGGCGAGGCGGGCGAAGCCGAGGAGGCCGTCAGCCTCGTGGCGCGCCTCAAGCCTGATGTGGTCCTCCTTGACCTCCAGGTCCCAGGCGCAAGCGGGCCCGAACTCTGCTGGCGGGTCTCCGAGGCCAGCCCCGAGAGCGCCGTCGTCGTGCTGACCGCCTTCCTCAACCCGCATCTCCTCAAGGCGTGTCTGCTCGGCGGAATCCGGGGCTACCTGCTGAAGGATGCGGCCCACCTCGACCTTGCGGCTGCGGTGCGGACCGCGCACTCGGGGGATACCGTCTTCGATCCTCGGGCAACCAACATGGTTGCGTCGTTCATCCGCGAGGCGAATGCGCATGACGCCCTCACCCGTCGAGAGCTTCAGGTTCTCCGCCTCATGTCCAAGGGCCTCACGAACAAGGAGATCGGCGAGCGGCTCTTCATCAGCCTCAACACCGTGAAGGGCCACGTGGCCGAGATCATGGTGAAGCTCGGCAGCCGCAACCGGGTGGAAGCGACCGCCGAGGCGAGGGCGCGCAATCTGATCTGAGTGCCGGCCGGACGGCGGACCCCACCCGAAAGTACCCCCCAAGGACCACCGATATGGTGGTCCTTCCGTGTGCCACCCGAGTCTCGGCTACTGGCCGGGACGCGCTTAACCTCGTTCATGGAGCCTTGCGGTGTCTTGCGCGAGAGTCCGGGAGGAGCAAGGGCGAACAGAAGGAGGCATCGCATACATGGAGGAGAGGGATCCGGCCACTCAAGAAGTGACGGCCGTTCCAACGAAGAAGAAGAGACGCGGGAAGAAGCGACTGCTCACGATTCTAGGCATCGTAGCAGCCGTGCTGATCGTAGCAGGACTGGGCGGATGGAAGTGGCACGAGCAGCCGTCCTTCTGCGGCACGGTGTGTCACAAGGTGATGGCCGAGTACGTGGACACCTGGGAGCAGGACGGCCTGCTGGCGAACTCGCACGCAGATGCGGACGTCGTATGCCTCGATTGTCACGAGCCGTCGTTGTCCGAGCAGATCACCGAGGTCGTCACCTACGTCAAGGGTGACTATATGACCCCCTTGAAGCGGATCACTTTTGAAGACGACTTCTGCTACCGCTGCCACGAAGACCGCGAAACGCTGATCGCTGCCACGACGAACTACGCGACAGATGCTGGCATCGCCATCAATCCGCACGAGCGCAAGGTGAACAAGGCGAACTTCGACGATCCGCATGGCGCAGACGCCACGTACCCGCCCTGCGCCACCTGTCATTCGATGCATAACGACTCACCCGGCATCGAGTACTGCTTCTCGTGCCACCACGCAGAGAACTTCGATCCGTGCATCACATGCCACGAGGGCGGCATGTAGGGAGTCTGCACACCGAACTGGACTGCTAGGGGGTGAGGCCGACCGCACCAAGGCGTGTATCGGAGCACTTCAACTACCACGAACAGAGCTGTGAGGAGAGAGACATGAGCACACAGGACCGGACCGGATTGTTCTCAAGGCGTGACTTCCTGAAGGGCGCTGCGGCAACCGCAGCCGTTGCCGGCGGCGCCGCCTTCCTGGGCGGTTGCGCCGCGACCGAGGCGGCCAACGGTCTCCCCGAGACATGGGATGCCGAAGCCGACGTGGTTATCATTGGCTATGGTGGAGCGGGCGCCTCGGCGGCGATCGGCGCCGCACAGGCGGGCTCCTCGGTCATCATTCTTGAGAAGGCCCCGGAGGGCGAAGAGGGCGGAAACACCTCCGTCTGCGGCGGTGGCTGGATCGCACCGAACAACGCCGACGGCGCTTTCACGTTCATTAAAGCCCAGTGCCCGACGACTGTCAGCGACGAGGAGATCAAGGGCTTCGTCGAGGAGTTGATGACCACGACCGAGTGGGTCGCGAGCATCGGCGGCACACCGAACGCTCTGGACCTCCGGGGTGCCGTGGGTTGCTTGTATCCGGGAATCGCGGGTGCGGAGGCCATCGACGCGGTGTATAACAACGGAGGTCCCGGCGCCTACCTCTTCAAGACGCTCAAAGCGGCGGTCGACGGCCTTGGCGGCGTCACCGTCATGAGCGCAACGCCGGCAACGCATCTCATCTTCGATCCGGTGACCAAGGAAGTGTTTGGCGTCAAGGCCTCCAGCGGAGGCGCGGAGATCAACGTCAAGGCCAAGAAGGGTGTCATTATGGCCTGCGGCGGCTACGAGAACAACCCGGAGATGCTGTCCAACTTCTCGGCCCCCAATTTCAGGATCTATCCGTGGGGCACACCTTACAACACCGGCGACGGCGTCAAGATGGTTACCGAGATCGGAGCGAAGATCCGCCACTTCTCTGCCGTTGAGTGGGGCTCCTTCTGCTGCAAGCCAGCCTCTGAGGCGGCGGGCGTCGCCGTCGCAATGGTCTACCAGTCTGCCGAGTTCCAGAACGCGATCATCGTCAACCGCTCTGGCGCACGCTTCATGAATGAGGTTAAGCGCAGCGCCGGCTGGCTACCCACGCCTACTCACGACAAAGAGCCTCTGCCGATGATGGCGGTCAGCTTGAAGACGTACGACTATCCGAATGGCACATTCTACATGGTCTATGATCAGGCCAGAGCCGACCTTAGCCCCCTCTTCGCGCTGGCGTCCAAAGACAGTGGTCAGTCTTGGGCCGGCATCCACGACAAGTACGTGTGGAGCGACGACAACCAGGCCGAGGTGGAGGCCGGATACGTGCTGAAGGCCGACACGATCGAAGAGCTTGCGCAGAAGGCTGGGATTGACCCGGCAGCGCTCGCCGCGACCGTTGCCGGATGGAACGCAGCGTGCGCAGCCGGGGTTGACGCCGAGTTCGGGCGCGCGGAACAACTCTCGCCGATCGCAACCGGCCCGTTCTACCTCACCGAGCTGGGTATGACGTTCATCAACACCCAGGGTGGCCCCGACCGCGACGGCGCGCACCGTGTGCTGGACTGGGAAGGCAACGCCATCCCTCGCCTGTGGGCCGCCGGTGAGTTCGGCTCGATCTACGGATGGCTGTACCAGGGCGCGGGCAACGTGCCCGAAGCGCTGGGCGGCCGTGTCGCCGGCGCGAACGTCGCTGCCGAGACCGCATGGGACGCCGAAGGCTAGGCATCTTCGTCCTGCGGGGACGTGCGGGTACACCCGTCTCGTGCGCGCACGTCCCCAATACCATGAGTTGAGAACGAGAACAGACGCCTGCCAGTCGGTCAGGCGTCTGTTCTCGTATCAGCAAGCCGCGGTGGCTGCAGCCACGTCACCCCTGCTTGGCTCGCGCCAGTCCACGAAGAACCGCTACGTCAAACGCGATCGCCACAACCAGCACAGGCACGGACACCACGAGAATCCCGGCGAACGACGCCAGGTCCTCCCACCCCTGCGGTGCCACGAGGCGGAAGTAGACCCACCACCCGGCAAACGCAACGAGCACGAGACCTTTGAGGATGAGCGCAGCACGAGCAGCCTTGGAGGCAACCTTGCGCCTCAGCGCG
>Ga0068714_10003481_pt1 | contig 18625 bp, 12 predicted proteins | sample MTBNYHSulfiMetaG_FD_62988 | JGI IMG/M metagenome (GOLD analysis project Ga0068714, IMG submission 62988) | Enrichment culture microbial communities from rom New York Harbor, USA that are MTBE-degrading - MTBE-NYH (New York Harbor Sulfidogenic)... | ecosystem: Environmental > Aquatic > Marine >... | reverse complement strand
GCGCTGGCACCCCCTCCAGCTCAACCTCCCGGACGTCTCCGTGCCGGGGATGGCGCTCCGGGACGACGACGTGGTCATCGCCACCCACGGACGGTCCTACTACGTGCTGGACAACGTGGAGCCTCTCCGCCAGTACGGTGCCTCGGTGACCCAGGCCTCGCTGCACCTCTTCCGGCCCGCCGTGGCGATCCGGACTCTCTCTACCACCCCTGACAACTACGGCCGACGCAAGAGCTTCGGTCCCCAGGTGGACTATTGGCTGGGAGCCGACGCCGACACCGTCCGCGTCGAGGTGCTGGACCGGACCGGTGAGCTCATCCGCTCCCATGACGTGACTGGCACCCGGGCCCAGGCAGGCCTCAACCGCTTCCAGTGGGACATGCGCTACCCACCGGCGGCCGAGTTCCCAGGGATGATCTTCTGGGCCGCCAACACCTCCGGCCCCCTGGCCCCGCCGGGGAGCTACCAGGTGCGGGTCACGGCCCACGGCCAGACACAAGTCCAGCCCCTCGAGATCCGAAAGGACCCACGCCTGGATCACGTGTCCGACGCCGACCTCCAGGCCCAGTTCCGCCTGGCCTCCGAGATCCGGGACCGGACCGACGACGCGAACCGGGCCGTCATGGCCATCCGGGATCTCAAAGTCGAGATCGACGAGCGGCTGGGCCGCGCTGAGAACGACGCTCTCGCCGCGGCGGCCATGGTGTTCAAGGAGGAGATGAGCGCCGTGGAGGGAGAGATCTACCAGGTCCGCATGGAGGCCCGGCAGGATCCCCTGAACTTCCCCATCAAGCTCAACAATCAGATCGCGGCCCTCAGGGGCATTGTGGAGAGCGCCGACGCCAGGCCCACGGACCAGGCCGTGGAGGCATTCCGTGAGCTGTCCCGCCTCCTGGACGCGGAGCTTAGGCGCTTGGCGGAGATCGTGGAGGCACGGATGCCGGAGCTCAATCGCATGCTGCGGCAGCTGGGGGTGGAGGAGATCACGGCCCCGGAGTTCCCGGGGCCGGCCGGGGGGTGAGGCCCGGAGGAGTCGAACGGGGACACTCTTCCAGGAGCGGGGGAATCGGGCCGTCACGCCGTAGAATCTCGTTGCGCCGGGGAGGGCGCGTCATTATCGATTAACAGCGTCACACTCGGGACTGCCTATACGCAGGAAAGGAGGACCGGGCTGTGCGATGTCCTCGTTGCCACTCCGAGAACCCCGATTCCTCCCGGTTCTGCGGTAGCTGTGCCACCCCACTTCCCGGGTCACAGCCGCCCGGGGACGGTCACGCCTCCCCGTACCCGAGCGGACCCCATGACTTTCCGGCCCACACTCCCGCCACCGGCCGTCTGGTGGCGGGAAAACACGAGATAGCCCAGGAGATCGGGCGGGGCGGGATGGGGGTGGTCTACAAGGCCCGGGACACGCAGCTGCAGAGATGGGTGGCCCTGAAGTTCCTTCCCTCGAGCCTGGTCGACTCCCCAGACCTGAGGGAGCGGTTCCTGGTGGAGGCCCAGGCTGCCGCGGCCCTCTCCCACCCCAACATCTGCGTGGTCCACGAGGTGGGGGAGGACCAGGGCGAGCCCTTCATGGCCATGGAGCACGTGGAGGGGGAAACGCTCCGGCAGAGGATCCGTCGGGAGCCCCTCAGCACCAAAGAGGTCGTGGCCCTCATGAGCCAGATCGCCGCCGGCCTGGAGGAAGCCCACCGCAAGGGGATCATCCACCGGGACATCAAGAGCGGCAACATCATGGTGACGGAGAAGGGCCAGGCGAAGATCATGGACTTCGGGCTGGCGAAGCTCCGTGGCGGGCCCGAGCTCACCAAGACCCAGACCACGCTGGGGACAGTAGCCTACATGTCGCCGGAGCAGGCGGAGGGGGAGGTGGTGGACCAGCGGACGGACCTCTGGTCGGCGGGGGTGGTGCTGTACGAGATGCTGACGGGGGAGCTGCCGTTCCAGGGTGACCGGGAGGGGGTGGTCATCCACCGGATCCTGAACGAGCCGCCGAGGTCCATGAAGGACCGGACGCCGCCGGTCCCGCCCGAGCTGCAGCAGGTAGTCACCCGGGCGCTGAAGAAGGACCGGGCGGCGCGGTACGGCTCGGCGGGGGAGATCCTCCAGGACCTGGAGAGGTACGAGGCGGCGGTGCAGGCGGAGGCGGCGGGGGTGTTCAACGTGCGGACGCTAGTCCGGCGGCTGCGCCAACCCCGGGTGGCGGTCCCGACCGCCCTTGCGGTGGTCGCCGTCACGGCGTTCTCGATCTGGTTCACCCGTCACCGGGCGAACGTGCGCTGGGCGCGGGAGGTGGCGCTTCCGGAGATCGAGCGGCTGATCGGGGAGAACGACTACTGGCGGAACCTGGTGCCGCCCTACCGGTTGGCGGAGCAGGCGGAGAAGGTCATCCCCGACGACCCCAGGCTGGCGGAGGTGTTCGAGGATATCTCCGTGAGGATGAGCGTGCACACCGAGCCTGCGGGGGCGCGGGTGTACATCAAGCCGTACGCGACGCCCGACGCCGAGTGGGAGCTCCTGGGGGTGACGCCCCTGGAGCAGGTCCGGATGCCCATCGAGGTCTACCGGTGGAAACTGGAGCTGGAGGGCTACGAGACGGCGCTGGCGGCGGAGACAACCTGGGAGGAGGCCATGGGGACGGACGGGCAGCCCACCACCAACGCCAGCGATTTCTTCCGGGTGCTCGACCCGGTGGGGGACCTCCCGCCCGGGATGGTGAGGGTTCCGGCGGCGGCCTCGCGCACGGATTCTCTGGGCGACTTCTTCATCGACCGCTACGAGGTGACGAACCGGCAGTACAAGGAGTTCGTGGACGCCGGCGGCTACCGGAACCGGGAGTACTGGAAGCACCCGTTCGTGAGGGACGGGCGGGAGCTGGGCTGGGAGGAGGCCATGGCGGAGCTCGTGGACCGGAGTGGCCTTCCGGGCCCTTCCGGATGGCAGGGGGGGAGCTATCCGGAGGGGCAAGGGGAGTACCCGGTGTCGGGCGTGAGCTGGTACGAGGCGGCGGCGTACGCCGAGTTCGCCGGCAGGATCCTGCCCACGGTGGCCCACTGGGGTGCGGCTGCGGGCCATCGGAGGCCGATGATTCAGGCCTCCCATCGAGGGGGGGGCGGTCTCCTGGCGCCGTTCGTCAACTTCGACGGCGTGGGGCCCGTGGCGGTGGGGAGCCTTCCCAGCATGACGCCCTTCGGCACCTTCGATATGCCGGGGAACGTCCGGGAGTGGTGTTGGAACGAGGCCTCGGCGGGACGGGTGACAAGGGGGGGTGCCTGGGACGATGCCCAGTACATGTTCGGCAACGTCAGCCAGGCCCCGCCTCTGGATCGTTCCCCCGAGAACGGGTTCCGGTTGGCTCTCTACCCCGATCCCGGGGCGATTCCCGCTGCGGCGCTCCAGCCGCAGGGCCCGGACGAAGCCCGGGATTTCTACTCCGAGACGCCCGTCCCGGATGCGATCTTCGAGGTGTACAAGGAGCAGTTCGCCTACGATGCCCGGGAGCTGAATGCCCGGGTGGAGTCCCGGGAGGAGAGCCCCGGGGGGTGGATCCGGGAGAAGGTCTCCTTCGACGCCGCATACGGAGGGGAGCGGGTTCCCGCTTACCTCTTCCTCCCCTCCCAGACCCCTCCTCCCTACCAGACGGTCATCTACTTCCCGACCTCCAATCCCCCGTTCGTCGCATCGAGCGAAGGCATCGAGAGCTACTGGGAGTTCCCCATGTTCCTCTCGTTCCTGGTGAGGAGCGGTCGGGCACTCCTCTTCCCCATCTACCAGGGGACCTTCGAGCGGATGGACCCGGCCATTACAGCCAACCTGTACGAGGCCGAGGCCAACTCCCGAGCCTACGTCGAGTATCTTGCTCAGCTCGTCAAGGACTTCAGGCGGTGTGTGGACTATCTCGAGACTCGCCCCGAGATCGACAGCCGGAAGCTTGCCTTCTACGGCGTGAGCTGGGGCGGGGTAATGGCTCCCATCCTCTCGGCCGTGGAGGAGCGGCTCGCGGCCAGCGTGGTGGTGGCCGGGGGTCTCGATCCCTGGCCGCATCGCCCGGAAGCCGACCCCATCAACTACGTCACCCGGGTGCGGGTGCCGACCCTGATCCTGAACGGGAAGTACGATCGGACGCTCCCTCAGCAGACCACCTCGCAACCCATGTTCGATCTCCTGGGCACGCCGCCGGAGCACAAGCGGATCATCTTCTACCACACGGACCACATCCCGCCGCGCACCGAGTACATCAAGGAGACGCTGACCTGGCTGGACAAGTATCTGGGGCCGGTGGGAAGGTAGGAGGATTCCATGATCGAAGGTGCGTCGGACCCCGCCCAAACTCCTCCCCCAGGAGTCTGCACCATGGATCGCTATGGTTGGCCCGGGCTCTATCGGTTCCTTCAGCACTCCGTCCGCCGCCTCTCGCTGCCGGGGGTTCTCCTGATCCTGGCGGCCTCCGTTCTCGGTCCAGGCTCCCTCCCCGCCCAGACCGTGACCGGCAACCTCCAGGGCCGGATGCTGGAGGCATCCGGCGAGCCTGTCCCGGGCATGTCCGTAACGGTCCGGAGCCCCAACCTGCTTGGGGAGAGAGGTGCGATCACGGACAGGGACGGGTTCTTCCAGCTGCTGGCCCTCCCGCCGGGCACCTACACCGTGCGGCTCGAGAGGGTGGGCCTGCGCTCGGTTGAAGTGCAGGAGGTCCAGGTCGCCCTGGGACGCACCACCAACCTGGGGGAGCTGAGGACCCAGGTCGAGCCGGTGGAGATGGAGGCGCTGGTGGTGATCGCCGGAGCCCCCAACATCGATCCGGTGCACACCTCGGTGGGGGCCACCTTGCAGGTGAAGGACTTCGCCATGCTCCCGGCGGAGCGGGACTACAAGTCGGTGATCGCGGTGCTGCCCCACGTCACCGAGAGCTACCGGGGTGACGTGCTGAACGTGGGCGGGCAGACCGGGCCGGAGAACATGTACTTCATCGACGGGATGAACGCGACCTCGCCCATGAGCGGCGGCATGGAGGGAACCACTCTCCCGTACAACTTCATCCGGTCCATCGAGGTGAAGGTGGGGGGGTACGAGGCACAGTACGGGAAGGCGTTGGGGGCGGTGGTGAACGCGGTCACCTACTCGGGGACCAACGAGCACGAGGTGAGCGTGTTCGGGTTCGCCACCAACAGTGCCCTGGCGGCCGAGAGCAAGGCCGAGCCGGCTCTTCGTACGGAGGATTTCCGGAGCTGGGACGTGGGAGCGCGGGTGAGCGGGCCGGTGCTTCGGGACCGGCTCTGGTACTCGGCGGCCTACAACCCCCGCGTCGAGGAGGCCCGGAAGGAGATCATCGGGCACGGGTTCTTCGATGACCGCCGGGTCGCCCATCTCTTTGCGGGCAAGCTGACCTGGCGGGCCTCCCCCTCGGTGGACGTGGAATTCGGGGTGGTGGGAGACCCGACGGTCCACGATCAGGTGAGCGCTCCTTGGGGATTGACCCTGGACGCGGGGGACCCCGATCCGTTCCTGACTCGCACCAGCACCGGTGGACACATGGGGTCGGTGCAGGTGAAGGCTACGCCGAGCCCCCGTCTGTTGCTGGAGGGTTCGCTCGCCCGGTCGAGCTTTCGGCGCCATTCGGCCCAGAGAACTCAGGTCGAGGAAGACGAGATCTTTCTTATCGACTACGTGAGCAACACCCTCTGGGGCCGGAACACGGGCGAGGGGCGCACCGAGACGGAGCTATCCACGGTCTCGGCCCGGGCTACGCTCCTGCTCGACCGGCACACGCTCATGGGCGGGGTCGAATACGCCGTCGCTTCCCCAGGCGGACACGGCTGGATGCGGGCTCTGCAACGATACGCTGCCGAGTCCTTCTACTACATCGAGGAGGCGGCCGATGGCACCACGAAGAACCGCGTGCCCGCGCTCTTTCTGCAGGACAGCTGGCGGGTGCTGGACCGGCTGACCCTGAACGCCGGACTCCGTTGGTCGTCGCAGTATCTCATGGACGAGTATGGAGAGAACGCGCAGGGGTTCCCCGACGAGTGGCAGCCCCGGGTAGGGTTCGTGCTCCAGCTCGGTCGCCCGGGCACGCAGCGGTTGTTCGGCTCCTACGGGCGGTTCTACCAGAACGAGCCGGCCAGCGTCAGCTATGCGCTGTACCGGGACTACCTGGCCGTGTATCGATCCTGCACGTCGGATCCCAGGGAACCGGGCGCGGTGTGCTCGGTGGAGGATTACTCCAACTCGGCCTCGGATCTGGCCAATATCGTGGGGGACCTGGAGGTGCCGAACCTGGACGAGTTCACGCTGGGCTACGAGCTGAGCCTCGCGGATTTCGGGACCCTGCTGATCCGCGGGGTGCGGCGCGACCTCCGCTCGGCCTTCCTCTGGGGGTTCCATCCTGACACCGCACGAGGGTTCAACGGCATGGTGGTGGGCACCCCCGGGGAGGGGGACTTCGACTTCCTGCCACCGCCCAAGCGCGAGTATACGGCCCTGGAGCTGGACTTCCGGGGTGCCTGGCGGACCCTGGACTACCGGGCCTCCTATGTCCTCTCCCGCAACCGGGGGAACTACCCGGGGTTCTTCGATAGCGATCGTGGATGGGCCAATTCCGGATATAGCGACCTCTTCTCCAGGCCCGCGCACGCGGTGAACAGCACGGGGCTCCTCCCCAACGACCGTACCCACGTGCTCAAGCTCACCAACGTCTACAGGACCGGATTCGGGCTCACGGTGGGCGGGTTCTTCACCTGGCAGTCCGGGTCACCCTTGAACGAGCTCGGCGGCGGTCTCGTCGGAGGCTCGGTATTCCTGGTCCCCCGGGGCTCGGCGGGCCGGACACCCAGCCTCTGGAACGTGGACCTGCGCCTGGCCTATGACACCCCCTGCCCCCGGGCCGGCAAGTGCCGGCTGTTCCTGGACGCGATGCACCTGGGGAACCCGCAGGAGGTGACCTGGATGGACGAGAGCCGCTATTTCGGCGTCGATGCGGCGGGCAACCCGACGAGCGAGAATCCGGACTACCTGAAGCCCAAGGCCTACCAGCCGCCCATGATGTTCCGGATCGGCTTCGAGATCGGGTATTGAGGGAGGAGTTCCGGGCGGAGGGCACCACCGACCCCCGAAGCGCATCCGCGCCCCGGGGGTCGCTCCTCACCATGCCGGCGCCAGGAAAGGCGCCGAACCGCCTCCTGCCCCGGCCGTTTGGTTTCCTTGCTCCCGAACGCCTGCACGATGGGGAGGAGGGGGGGCGTCCGTTCCTCCAATTACCGATCTTGACGCTCTCACAATCCCGATTTAGAATGTCTCCAAAACCCGATTAGCGACTCTGCAAGAAGGCGCCACCTCGAACATGATCACTCGACGAATCGAAGCGATCGTGCGGTCTCGGGCCACGGAAGAACCCGTGATCGCACTCCAGGGGCCGAGAGCCGTCGGGAAGACGACACTCCTCCGAGCGATCGCCGCAGCCGAGAAGGTCGAGATCGTGGACCTGGACGATGTAGCCACTCGAGAGGCGGCGGCTGCGGATCCGGCCATCTTTGTGTCGGGTCCCCCACCAGTATGCATCGACGAATATCAGCAGGTACCCGTTCTGCTCGATGCGATCAAGGCTGAGCTGAACAAGGACTCCTCTCCCGGGCGCTTTATCATCACCGGATCCACCCGGCACGACGCACTGCCCAGGGCAGCCCAGGCTCTGACCGGCCGATTGCACCTGGTCACCATCTACCCGTTGTCCCGAGGAGAGATCGCAGGGACCCGGGAGAACCTGGTAGAGGTCCTCTTCACCGACGCCTCCAGGCTGATTACGCCTGATCTCTCCTCGACGGGCCGTGAGGAGTATATCGAGAGCGTGGTCATGGGCGGATTCCCCATGGCTCTGGGCCGCACCGAGAGCGCCCGGAATCGTTGGTTCGACGATTACGTGACGCTGAGCCTCGAAAGGGACGTAGCCGAGTTGTCGAAGATCCGACAGAGACGGGCGTTGCCGGGTCTTCTCAGGCGCCTTGCGGGCCAGACGGCTCAGATGCTGAACATGGCGTCGGCCGGGGAAAGCGTTGGACTGAAGGCCGATACCGCCCAGAACTACACCAAGCTCCTGGAGGCGGTGTTCCTCGTGCACCGGCTTCCGGCCTGGGGGAAATCCTTGCGGGCACGGGCCGTGGCGACCCCCAAGATCCATGTCGTGGATTCGGGACTCGCGGCTCGCCTTCTCCGGCTTTCCCCGGGGAAGCTCGCTCGCCGGGAGCCTACCAGTCTCCAGGAGTTCGGGCACCTGTTTGAGACCTTCGTTGTGGGTGAGGTCCTGAAGCAGGTCTCCTGGATGGAGGGAATCGCGGGCTGTGGTCATTGGCGAACCCATGATGGCGCGGAAGTGGATCTTGTCATCGAGCGGGACGACGGCCTGATCATCGGGGTCGAGGTGAAGGCCGGGAGCCGCGTGCTCGACAAGGACCTGACGGGACTACGAATCCTGAAGAGCGAGCTCGGCGAAGCGTTCGTTGCAGGAGCCGTGCTCCATACCGGTCCACGCGCGTACACCGTGGAGGACCGTATCCACGTTCTGCCGGCCGATCGATTGTGGGTCCAATCCGGCTGAGAGCTCCGTGGAGGGCTGCCGGGCGTGGCGGTCCTGGCCCCGGGGATGATCGACCCCCGGAGCGCATCCGCGCCGGTCAGCCCTCTCGGACCAGCCCCGCAGGTCAGCCCGAAAGGTTGTCAATAGCCGGATGGGACGTTGTGATGGGCGGCGCGACCGCCAGGCAGCCGGCACAATGAACCGGGTGCCTATCCGCTGAGGCGCGGCCGGGTTCATAGGACGGGGATACGGAAAAACCTGTCGCGCACGCGCCCCCGAGACCTGGATTGTCCCCATCGGCTGTGGGCTGTGGCCTGCCAGTGCCGGAGGCCCATCTCGCTGGCGCACTCTGCTTCAAGGCCCCGTACCCGACAAGGGCTTTCGGGGCCCGTCTTCAGAGGGATGGCCCCTGCAGGGCCTCGACGGCCCGGAGGTAGACCCGGTCCGGGATGTCGGCGAGCGTCTTCCACCGTGCGCCCGCTCTCCAGGCGTCCGGCTCCACCCCCTGACTCCGCTGCTCCGCTACCAGCGCCGCCACCGGATGCCCGCCCACCTCCGGCGGCTTCCACCGCCCCTCCATGTGGAGACCGCCCCGGGGATCGTAGAAGGCCGGCAGCCCCTCCCTCCACCAGTGGATCACCCACCCCTCCTCATGCACCAGCCGGTGATGGAAGCGGCACAGGAGCACCAGGTTCTCGAGCTTGGTCTCGCCCCCCTCCGCCCAGTGGGTCACATGGTGGCCCTCGGCGAACCTGCGGCCGCACCCCGGGAACCGGCATCCACGATCCCGGATCTCCAGGGCCCGGCGGATCGCCGGCGGGATGGTGCGGGTGCGGCGTCCCACGTCCAGGAGGGAGCCGCCGGGGGCGTGGGTGGCACCGACGAGGCCGCAGTCGCAGGAAAGACGGCGGGACGTTTCCTGTGAAACGCGCGTGCCGTCCTCCAGCTCCGAACGGGGGGACCCGCCCACCCCGGACGACGCCGGACGCCCACTGGGGCCGGGAAGCCCGCAGCCATCGGTCTCGCCCACCAGCGTCCCCTCCTCCACGTGCAGCACCACCTGGTACCGCTCGGCTCGGGTGCCGGAGAGAGGCGCCGCCTCCCCGAACCCCGCCGCCAGCGCCCGCTCCGCCAACAGCCCCAGGGCGTCGGCCCGCCGCTGCGCCGCCTCCCGCTCCGTCTCCGCCTCCAGGACGTGCCCCTGCTCCTCGGCCGCCTTCACTACCTCCGCCGGCCACCGCTCCTCCTTGTACAGCGCGTCACTGGCCGCCTCCACTGCCCGCATGAGCAGCACCCCCACCTCCGGCGGCAGCAGCCCCCGCACCACGTACATCCCCTCGTCGTCGGAGAACACCGAGAAGGTGCGCGACGCCCAACGCTTCTTCTCCCGCTCGGCCTCGTCCTCCTCGGTTCCCCGGCGCACGCCGCGGACGATGCGCTCGAGCTGGGCCGTCGTGCACCCCCGGGCCAGCTCCAGCAGGTCCTCCTCGTTCTCGTCCGTGGCCACCCGGGTCAGCGCCCTCACCATGGAGAAGGAGAGCTCGCCCCGGACCATGGCGGCGCTGGTCTCGGGCAGGCGTTCCAGGGCCCGGGCCGCCCGGACCTTCTCCCGGGCCGCTCCCAGGTCGAGGCCCGTGCGGAAGGCGAGCCAGTGGGCGCAGCTGCGGTGGCCGGAGCGCTCCCACCCCCGCCGCCGGTCGAACTCGGCCACGAGGACCAGGAGCCGGTGGGTGGCGGCGTGGATATGGGCCGCCAGCACCACAATCTCCTCTTCCAGGGTGTCCAGGCGGTCGGCATCGTCACCCTGGGGATTGCGGGGAACCTCGGGCGGGGCAGGATCGCCGGAATGGGCGTGGACACCCCTTCCGTCCATCCCGTACCCACCGGCGAGCGACGGCCGTTCCCGGACCAGGAAGAGGCGGGGCCGGCCCAACTCGCCGTACGTTGGAGCGTCCAAGGTATGCTGGGAGCCCGTGGCGATGGCGAAATGGTGGGCGGTTGACCGGTCGAGCTCCTGCACGGAGTCGAGGATGCGGTGGGCTGCGAGGCGGGCCATGGTGCGACCTCCTGAGTCAAACGATACCGAAGATATACCGAAAGATAACAGGGGGTCTCGCGACCTCTTGCTGGGCCTTCTGAGGCCCGAGGCGGGGGTGGGAGGATTCGGCGGGACCGTCGGGCGGAGCTTTCGCGGGAGAAGGCCTGGGAAGGGCCGCAGACGCCGCTCCCGGACGCCATCTCGGACCTGCCCCAACCGTCAGTCCGAAATGTTGTCAATAGCCGCATGGGACGTTGTGATGGGCGACGCGCCTGCCAGGCGGCCGGCGGGATGAAGCGGCCCCCCTCCCCTACCCCTCCACCTCCACCTTCACTCCTCGCTCCTCCAGGGCCCGGATGATCTCCGCCACGTGGTCCCGGCCCCGGGTCTCCAGCTGGAGGACGATCTCCACGTCCCCCACCCGGATGTCGGCGAACCCCCGGCGGTGGTGGATGTCCAGGACGTTGGCCCCCATGCGGGCCACCAGCTCCGTGAGGCCCGCCAGGGAGCCGGGGCGGTCCCGGACCTTCACCACCAGGTAGGCCATGCGGCCGTCCCCCACCAGCCCGCGCTCGATGATGCGGGAGATCATGTTGACGTCGATGTTTCCGCCGCAGAGGATCCCCACCACCCGCTCGTCGGCCTTCAGCGGGATCTTCCCCGTCATGAGGGCCGCCAGGGGCACGGCCCCGGCCCCCTCCACCACCGTCTTCTCCCGCTCCAGGAGGCGGAGGATGGCGGTGGCGATCTCCTCCTCCCCCACGGTGACGATGTCGTCCACGTATTCCTGGATGAGGGGGTAGGTCCGCTCCCCGATGCGCTTCACGGCGATCCCGTCCGCCAGGGTCTCGGCGCTCTCGATGGCGACGATCCCTCCGGCCTCCCGTGACGCCCGGGCCGAGGCGGCGGCCTCGGCCTCCACCCCCACCACCCTCACCGAGGGCTTCAGCGTCTTGATGGCCACGGCGATGCCGGAGATGATCCCCCCGCCACCGATGGGGACCACCACGGTGCCGAGCTCCTCCACCTGCTCCGCCAGCTCCAGGCCGATGGTCCCCTGGCCGGCGATGACGGCCTCGTCGTCGAAGGGATGGACCAGCGTCAGGCCCTCCTCCTCCACCAGGCGGTGGACTTCCTTGAACCCGTCGGAGAGGGTGGCGCCGGTCTGGATCACCCGGGCGCCGAAGCCCCGGGTGTTGGCCACCTTGATGAGGGGGGTGAACTCGGGCATCACCACCGTGGCGGCGACCCCGAGGCGGGAGGCGTGGTAGGCCAGGGCCTGGGCGTGGTTCCCGGCGCTTGCCGTCACCACCCCCCTATCCTTCTCCTCCGCAGAGAGGAGGAGGAGCTTGTTCAGGGCGCCCCGGTCTTTGAAGGAACCGGTGCGCTGCAGGTTCTCGAACTTCCAGAAGAGGTGGCAGGGCACCTCGTCACGGAAGGCCTGGGAGGGCTTGCAGGGGGTCTGGACGATCCCGGCACGGATGCGCCCCCGGGCGGCGTGCACGTCGGAGAGCTTCACCATGAGCCGCGCCCCATTCCCGCCTTCGGTCCCGTCGGCATCGCCTCGACCTCACCCCTTCTTCCGGTACACGCCCATCCGGAGGGGAGGCTCCACCACCCAGTAGAAGTACAGCCGGTTCTCCCCGTCCACCACCACGTTCTTCTTCTTGTCCCGGGTCTTGGGCTGGCCTTCGCCGTCCCGGCTCTCCACTACCAGCACCTCCGCCTCCCCCAATTCCTCCAGCGCACGTTTCAGATTCGCTTCCAGGGCGGCCAGAAGGGCACCCTCCACCTCGTCGTGGACGTCCCCGTCCGCCTCCGCCGTGAGAGCCTTCTCGTCGACCTTCTCATAGGACGACTCGAACTCGTCCACCGGGATGGAGAAGGCCCGGTCCCGTCGGAACGCGATCTCGGTGAGGGCCCGGGGGTTGAAATTGGGTTCCACGCTCTGGTAGGAGGTCCCGTACTGTTTCAGGATCATCGTCTGGCGCTCCTGTCTTTCTTGGTCGTGGCCGAATACGGAAGCGGAATTCGGAAAGAGAATGTATGCAGAAGGGCTCGGAGCCCCGCCTCACCCACCTTTGCCCAGGTTCAGGATTCGCTCCAGCTCCTCCGCGCTCAAGGAATCCGCTGACTTCGACCCCATTCCCAGCGGCATCCGGGACCTGGCCCCCCGCTTCGCCGCCGCCCGTTCCTCCCGCATGGGGGTTCCGGCATAGTCGAACTCGGGGAGGTGGAGGCGGCGGAGGCTTCGGCCGAGGTGGTACTCCAGCGATTTGAAGGCCCCCAGGTCCGCGGCGGCCAGGAAGGTCACGGCGGTGCCGGTGGCTCCCGCCCGCCCCGTGCGTCCGATTCGGTGGACGTAGTCCTCGGGGTCCAGGGGCACGTCGTAGTTCACCACGTGGCTGATCCCCTCCACGTCCAGCCCCCGCTGGGCGATGTCCGTGGCCACCAGGACCCGGGTCTTCCCCCCGGAGAAGAGCTCCAGCGCCCGGGTCCGGTCCCGCATCTGGCGGTCCGAATGCAGCGCGTCGGCGCTGATGCCGGCTTGCTGGAGACGGGCCTGGAGCGTGTCGGCCCCTACCTTGGTCCGGGTGAACACCAAGACCTGGTTCCAGTGGCTTTCCTCCAGGAGCTTCAGGAGCAGGTCGGGCTTCCTCTCGGGCTTCACCGAATAGACGACCTCCGTGATGCCGTCCGCGGTGGTCCCCGAGGGGGCCGCCGCCAGCCACACGGCGTCCTTGGTGAGCTGGAGGGCCAGGGCGTGGACGCCGTTGGGCATGGTGGCGCTGAAGAGCATCACCTGGGGCTTCGTGCGGAGGCCCCTGCGGATGTCCTCGATCTGCGGCCGGAAGCCCATGTCCAGCATTCGGTCCGCCTCGTCCAGGATGAGGGTCTGGAGGCTGGACAGGTCCACCCGGCGCTTCCCCATGTGGTCGATGAAGCGCCCCGGCGTGGCCACGATGACCTCCACGCCACGGCTCAGCGCATCCTCCTGGGGCCCGTAGGACACCCCTCCCACGATGGAGACGGCCCGCAGGGAGGTGCCCCTGGCCAGGGCCTCCGTGTCCTCCGCCACCTGCTGGGCCAACTCACGGGTGGGGCACAGGACAAGGACCTGGAGCCCGCCCCCGGCCCGGATCCTCTCCAGGCAAGGAATCATGAAGGCACCGGTCTTGCCGGTGCCCGTCTGGGCCACTCCAACGATGTCCTTCCCCTCCAGGGCCGCCGGGATGGCTTTCCACTGGATGGGGGTAGGCTCCGTCCAACCCAAGGCCTCGACGGCCGCCAACTGCACTTCAGACAGGGAAAGCTCCCTGAACAACTCCACCTTCGACAACCTGTACCTCCGGTTCCGGGCTGGCCTCCGGTCAAGCCCGGAGGTCCGATCAGCCTTGGAATGTAAACCATTCAAGGGGAAAGGGTGTAGGATTTGCCTGGTGCGCTCCGGCACCGACGGGAAAACCATGTCCACCAGGACCTGCAATGACCAGAGAGATCGCCGTCCTTTTCGTGTGTCTCGGCAACATCTGTCGCTCCCCCCTGGCTGAGGGCGTCTTCCGGCACCTCCTGGACCAGGAGGGCCTCGCTGACCGTTTCCGGGTGGACTCGGCGGGAACGGACAGCTGGCACGTGGGGGAGTCGCCTGACGCCCGCTCCGTCAGGACGGCAGCGGCCCACGGTATCTCCCTCGGGGGCCACGCACGCCAGACCCTCCCCGAGGACTTCCGCCGCTTCGACTACATTGTGGCCATGGACCGCTCCAACCTGGCCGACCTCCAGCGGTTTCGGGACGGCGTGGGGGGCGAAGCCTCCCTCTACCTCCTGAGGGAGTTCGATCCCCAGGGGGGGCCTGGGGCGGAGGTGCCGGATCCCTACTACGGCGGACCCAACGGGTTCGAGGACGTCTTCGCCATGGTGGAGCGGTCCTGCCGGGGGCTCCTGGACCACATCCTGGAGGAGGAGGGGATGGCGTCATGACCGGGACGCACGCGGCAGGGGGATCGGGTTCATGACGATGGCCCCGGGAGAGGGAGGCTTTGCTCCATGACCGTTCCCGCGCCGGTGCTCCGGGGAGTGGAGGCGGCCCTGGAGGAGAGGACGGGACAGGGCCGGGGGGTTCGCCGGGCGACCCCCGTGGGAGGGGGGTGCATCAACCCCGCAGCCCGCGTTGAGACCGAGTCCGGCGAGCCCTACTTCCTCAAGTGGAACCCATCGGCGGCCGCCGGGATGTTTGCCGCGGAAGCGGACGGGCTGGGGGCGCTGAGGGCGGGGGCGCTGCGAGCGGGGACGCTGACGGCTCGCCGGGGGCTCCACGTCCCAGAGGTCCTCGGGATGGGGGGCTCCGGCACCGGGCCGGATCCCGGATGGCTTCTCCTGGAGTGGATCCCCCGGGGCTCCCCGGGCCCGGATTACGGGCGGCGCCTGGGTGAGGGCCTGGCCTCCCTCCACGGGTCGGCCACCAGCCTTTCCGCTTCCCGGCCGGAGCCTTCGCAGCAGCCGACCCGTGACGCCGGGCACGCGACGCCCTCCGGCGACGGAGGTGAAGCGTCCTTCGGCTGGCACCGGGACAACTTCATCGGATCCCTCCCCCAGGCGAACGCGCCCCTGGAAAGGTGGAGCGTCTTCTGGCGGGATCGGCGCCTCGAGCCCCAGCTCCGGATGGTGCGGGACCGGGGTTACCTTGGCGGCGCCCAGGGGCGGATCCTGGACGAGCTTCTCTCCCGGATGGAGGAGGTGATGGAGGGGGCCGGCACGTCCGGTCCAGCCCTCCTCCACGGGGATCTCTGGAGCGGGAACTACTACCCCGGCCCGGACGGGAGGCCGGTCCTCATCGATCCGGCAGTGTACCGGGGCGCCGGCGAGGTGGACCTGGCCATGATGGAGCTGTTCGGCAGCCTTCCCGGGGGCTTCCGGGAGGGGTATGGGGGCGTCCGCCCTCTGGATCCCGACTACGACCGGAGCCGGCGGGACCTATACCAGCTCTACTACCTCCTGGTCCACGTCAACCTCTTCGGCAGCAGCTACGTCCCGGGGTCTCTGGCGGCGGCGACCCGGGTCCTGCAAGCCGTGTGACATCAGCTCGGGACCGGTGCGCCTCCGCCGAGAGACGCCCTTCCTGCTCCCATCCACCCCCGGTACCTACCTCCGCTACAAGGACCCCACCGCCACAGCGAGGCGGCGGATGGCTTCCTCCAACAGGGCATCGGAGGTGGCGTAGCTGAGCCTGACGTACCGGTCGTCCCCGAAGGCCACGCCCGGGACCAGCGCGATCTCCGCCTTTTCCAGGAGCCAGGTGCAGACGGCGCTGGAGTCCGCCATCCCTTCCCGGAAGAGGGAGTCCACCCGGAAGTACAGGTAGAACGCCCCGTCCGGCTTCACGTAGGAGAGCCCGGGCAGGAGCTCGTTGAAGAGCCCGGCCACCAGGTCACGGCGGCGGCGGAAGGCGTCCACCATCCGCCGCACCTCGGCATGCGCCCGCTCCGGCTGGGAATACGCCGCCAGGGCCGCCTCCTGGGACGGCGAGGAGGGATTGGACGTCGTGTGGCTCTGGAAGGCCGACATCTTCTTGGCCAGGTCCAGGGGGGAGTAGCTGAACCCGATCCTCCACCCCGTCATGGCGTACGCCTTGGAGACCCCGTCGATCAGCACGAAGGGCCCCACCTCGTCCGGTGCCAGATCCAGAAGCCCCGGTGCCGGCCCGTCGCTGGTGAAGTTGATGAAGCGGTAGATCTCGTCCGAGAGGAGCCAGACTCCCCGTTCCCGGGCCCACGCTACCACCTCCCGGAACTCCTCCAGCGAATACACGCCCCCACTCGGATTGGAGGGCGAGCAGAGCATGAGCCCCTTCGTGCGGTCCGTGGCCACACCCTCCAGGTCGTCGGGGGTGAGGCGGAAATCCCGGTCCTCCTTCCCGAACACGAACACGGGCTCCGCCCGGGAGAGGGTCACCATCTGGGGATAGGAGGTCCAGTAGGGCGAGGCCACCAGGACCTCGTCACCGGGTCCGAACAGAGAGAAGCAGGCGTTGAAGAGGGACTGCTTCGCCCCGTTGCTCACCACGATGGCGTTCCAGTCCACTTCCCTGGCCGTGCGGGACTGGAGCTCCTTGGCAATGGCCTTACGAAGCTGGGGGGTGCCGGGGGCCGGCGTATAGTGGGTCTTGCCGTCCTTGATCCCCTGGATGCCGCCTTCCGCAATCCACTCCGGGGTAGCGAAGTCCGGCTCGCCGGCGCCGAGATTGATGATGTCCCGCCCCTCGGCCTTCAACTGCTTGGCCAGGGCGTCCACGGCGAGAGTGGCAGAGGGCTGGAGTCGCTCTATGTTCCTGGAGAATGTCATGGCAGGGCTTCTTCCCTTTCCCGCAGTAGAGCGGGGCATCGTGTCCTCGGGCTGCCCCGCCAGGACCTGCCAATATCGGTCGGTCCCGGACGGAGATCAAGTTTCCCCCCCCGGAGGGATGGCCACCATGTTGCCGCCGTCCTCGCCGGCGCCCAGATTCCGGACATGAAAAGCCCTGACCTCCTCCACCTCTTCTTCGACTTCGTGGACCCGGCATCCTTCCTCCTGGAGCACCGGATCCGTGCCCGGGAGGACTCCACCCTCTTCCCCCTGGTCCTCGAGCCCTTCGAGCTTCGCCCGCCGCCCCTGGAGCTCCTGGACGTCCAGGACGAGGGTTGGTCCGCGCACTGGGATAGCATGGCCTCCGCGGCGGAGGGCATGGGCATTCCGTTGGTCCGCCCCTGGATCGTGCCATGGACGCGGAAGGCCCACGAGTTGGCCATGCACGCCAGGGAGGCTCGCCGCCTCCGGGAGATCCACGAGGCCATCTTCCGGGCCTATCTCCAGGAAGGGCGGGACATCGGAAGGATCGACGTGCTGGTGGCCCTGGCCCGGGATCACGGCCTGGACGGCAGCGCGGTCAAGCCCGTCCTCGACGTGGACCGCCACGCGGAGTCCGTCGAGAAGAAGAGGGCGCGGGCATTGGAACTTGGCGTGAGGAGGGTCCCCACCCTCCTCTGGCGAGGACGCACACTGGAGGGCTACCCGGATCCGACAGTATTGGAGAGCTTTCTGACGTCCCGTGAAGGACACGAAGAACCCTGAACGAGTAGAGAGACCATGGCTGGCTATCAGCGGAAGACGGCCCTGAGCCCCAAGGAAGTGCTGGCGAAAGCTGACGAGACCCTCCCCGTGATGGTGGGCCTCGCCAGGTCCAAGAGCTCCTCCCACGGGTCGACCTTCTCCGGGGAGGAGGGCACCGTGACTCTCTCCGTCCACCGCCACGGGCCCTACACGGACGTGGTGGCCTCCACCGACCGGCTTCGCACCTCCCGCCTGGACTACGAGATCCAGCGGTTCCTGAATCTCCTGCCCTACGAGCCCGGAGACCCGCCGCGGCCGGTCCCGGGGGACTCCAAGTGAGGAACGGACGGCTTCATGGGAATATTTGACGACCTGGGGGTGACCCCGGAGCTCGTGGAGGCCCTGGCGGCCGAGGGCATCGAGGTGCCGACGGAGCTCCAGGAGTCGGCGATACCGCTCCTGCTGAGGGGAAACTCGCTGCTCGTCCAGGCCGGCCCCGGGGCCGGGACCCTTGTTTCCTACGGGATCCCACTCCTCCAGGCCCTGGATCCGGAGGCCACTTCCCCGGGTGGGTTGGTCCTGACCCCCTCACCTGAAGCCGCCACGAATCTGGCGGCCTCCCTCTCACGCCTCGCCGTTGCCACCGGCCACCGCGTCGCCGCATTGGGCGCGCCCTGGGCTCTTCCGGAGCTGGCGTGCATCCTCTTTGCCACCCCTGAGGATCTCCTGGCCGCCGTCCGGGAATCCCGGATCGTGGTGGAGGAGGTCAAGGCCGTGGTGGTGGATGGCTTCGCGGCCCTTTCCCCACAGGGTCGCGAGGCGCTGGAGACTCTGTTCGCGTTGTTCCCGAGGGAAGGACAACGGGCGGTGCTGGGCCAGCCTCTCACGGATGAGGCCGAAGCGTTCGGCAGGGCGCACCTCCACCGGGCGGT